>JGI11944J13513_1003453_pt1 | contig 9899 bp, 7 predicted proteins | sample TerdegcoTASludge_FD_13513 | JGI IMG/M metagenome (IMG submission 13513) | reverse complement strand
TATATTCTTGCCAATTGCGTTTTTTGGTTACCGCATATCCCTCCATGCTGCTATCCCCACTTAATAAATAGTAGTGGGAATATTTAAACATTATTCAACACAGCATCTCCATTCAAAAAGTTTTTAAGTGCATAGGAAATACAACTGTAATATAGGTCTGTGGTGGGGACATGTCGGGTTGCGAGCATAAGGTCTCAGGCAGCAAGGAGAAGGTATGGTTGCCTTACTATTATGAGGGCAGAGAGCGAGGGCTCAAGCCACACCCATACTGCGTCGAGTGCGGGCTTATCAAGAATCTGTCATCTGAAAGGCCGCACACCGTTGGCTTTTTTATGAACATAGTCGCGGAGATGGCCAAGCACTATAAGATCACACAGGTCCAAACCAGGCTAATCGCTTTGGAGATGGAGAGGCAGGCGCTGGATGACCAATTTGGATTAGATCGACTGCAGCAGGAGAAGCTATTCATTGATATGGCAACGCGGATCCTCAATGTGCCTGCCAGTGTTGTATCTGGACTTCTATGAGTAGAACAAACTAGTCTGAGCAGAGGGCTACATTTTTTGTTTGTGGAGATTATTAAAATCAGGTTCTGAGTTGAGATCAGTTTATTAATTCAGTTTATTAATTAAGTTTGTTAATTAAGTTTGTTAATTAAGTTTATATAATAAGATGTGATCATTCATGATTTCTTAAATTCTAATAAAGATACTAATCTGCCATAACAAAGGTATGGTATAAAGATTCGACCGGAGAGCGAAAAAGAAGGAGGATAGTCATGATATTGAATTTCAATTTGGAGGAGGCCAACACAATTTTGTCAGCATTAAGCGACATGGACGATTTTTATTTGCCAAAATCAATATCCAGAAAGGATCTGTATACGTTGGCGAGGAAATTTGCTGTCGCGATGGGCTTGAAACTCACTGAAGATGGCAAATTGCCACTTCCAAATCTGTTTCAAGACAGGTTTGACACCTCCATAATCATAGTGGTAAATATTACGCAAACAGAGATCGACTACATTATCTGTGCCCTGGCTGCGATGAACTTTGAGAAAACTGGCCATCCCAAGAATATAATTTCGGCCACCAGAAGGGCTTACAATAAGCTAAGCGCCGTTTATAGAGATGGCTTATTTGACGACCATGAGAGGGAAATATGGGAAATAATTGTCACAAAGCGACCAGCTGATAGAGATTAATCTGCCAAAAAGCTGTCTAAAGGAGATCCTCACCTTTTGCTCGATCTTCAATTAGATCAAGCTCTCTGTCAGATCAAGCTCTCTGTCTGGGAACTGGCCTGCCAGCAGATCAAAAGCAACGAACTCCATCCCCACTCTTTCGGAGACGGCCCTCACCACCCAAAGATTTTGCAGCCCTCGCATCCCTTCGCTCCATCAACAGGAGAGCGGCACAGCCGAGAAGGCAGAGCGATCCTGCAAGGAGGAATGTGGCGGAAAATCCGATCAGGCTGGCAACAGCTGCGCCCAAGGCTCCTGTTGCTGCAGTCCCAATGCCGGTTGACGTAGAGTAGACTGACCACTGGAAACTCTCCTTTCCCTTCTCCAAATTTGCGGACCACAGGCCAAGCCAGGTCGGATAAGCCAGTCCACTTCCCAGGCCGTATACAATCTCCGCCAAGTATATCTGGTAGATGCTGTTCGCAGTCACATAGATAACTGGCACCAGGGTCATGAGCAGCGTCCCTAAAATCAACCATTGCGTCTTCCTGGACTGGCTGTCTACGTATTTGCCAAAAGGCAGTTGCACTAGGGATTTGGTTAACATGAACAGGGCGCTCGCTATGCCTGCTGAGAGCATACTACCGCCAGATACGCCTCCGTCGATGTATATGGCAAGGATGGGCTGGATCAGCCCGAATCCAGTGAGTACGAAGATGTCAGAGAGCAGGAGCAGCTTCATAGTATGATTCATCATCATAGCGAATCACCTCCAATATTTATAATGTTTATTTTATAATTATATTCGGCGGGATAGATATCCTTCTGGATGGATGATATGAGAATATCTACGGCTGTAGCTAATGCTAGAAAAGTGTCCGTTCTAAACCGGACTTGATGGTTATACAGTAGACGATTGCGCTTAGCTTCATCGACAATTGTGCATGTTGATATTCCATATAAAGCTTTCTCCACCATGCTGTGTTGACCAAATAGATAAATAGTTTGACTACATGACTATTATAATAATGATGATGTAGTCAATCACAAGAAGAGAATATGTTGCCAAGCAAGACTGGATCGAATACAATGAGAGATTAGTGCGCCGTGGCGAATTATATTTTTCATTTGAATTTTTAGATAGCTGGTCAAAGGATCTCGCTTTGGCGAATGAGGGCAAAGTAGGACGCAGATATGAATTTCCTGAACCATTCATCCAGCATTTAATGATGTTGCATATTATTCTCAAGGTATCATATAGGTCGCTCGAAGGAATGGTCCGAAAATTATCCACATATATCCCAGTGATTCCTACGATTGATTATACCACTATCTGGAAAAGGGGCACCAAATTGGATCTCAAGCTGTCAGACACGATCGCAGAGAGTGACGAACCAGTGGTTATCGCGATAGACTCCACTGGCATAAAGGTAACGAACAGCGGCGAGTGGATGAGGGAAGTTTGGAAAGTACACAGAGGATGGATCAAGGTCCATATTGCAGTAATTGTTAAGACAGGGGAATCTGTATCTGTTACCAAGATCGAATATATATTCCATGAAGTAGGGTTGAAATTCAAATTTGTAAATATATTAATAAACGCTTAGAAATAAACGCTTAGAACAAAAATATTAACAAGACAATCATAAAAAGACCTCATTAAAATTGATCAACACAGCAGGCCAGGGATAACTGAAAATGTTTGAATATGCCTAAATTATGGGGAGCTTAGGCTTCAAAGCTCCTGCCCATCTACTCACCAACGCAAAACGCCACAGGCCATAGTCTCTTCGTACCAGCTCCTCTCCACCAGCCTCCTCTGTATCATCTCCTCCACCTCACCCGGCCGGGCATCGAATACCTCTGCTAAGATCTCCTTGGCCGTCTGCAGCTCCATAGCCCTGCTGCTGATAGCCAGCCTGGGCTCGATCGGCCTGGCAGCCTTTCGCCAGGGCCACCTCATGAGTACGCCTCCAGCATGGCCTGTGCTCCGGGCATTCTCACCTCGGCCTTCTGACCCCCGGACTGCTCCTCGTAGAAGCAGAACATTCGATCGGCCAGCTCGGCCATCTTCTGCAGCTGAGGATCCAGAGCGTGCGCATAGAGCAGGACCGTCGCCTCCCGGGAGGACTGCTTGAGGGCACCGGCCAGCAGCTCCGCAGGAGAGATGAGGACGTTGAAGGTCTCTTCGAGCAGGGAGGCCGCGGGATGAAGTTCGATTTCCATGATAGAGAACATAGGGCTTTGAGGTTATGAGGCTGAGGCGAGGGAGCGGGGCGAAAGTGATCTACGGTGCCGATGAAATGGATTTCAACCTTATACCAAATGGGAGGCCCCATCCTTCAGTATGGTGCAGTTAACTTATCAAAAAAATGTGTGGAGACTGCGCACCACTATGCGTATAATGTATCATCATAATGAGCTTCTTGCTCATTTTCGGGACTGAAAGCGGTTTTGGGCATATATTGCTGCAGATATTCCCACACATTCATAGTGTAGGGATCCTGATAGTGTATAAATATCCCACTGGTGTTGATCTGCGTCAAAGGATTGATCTCTTCTGGCTTTACAATACTGCGATCGATGTTGGCATTGCCCAAGTAAGAGTGCCGGTCATGATCACCGTAATATGATGCCACGCCGCTTGATGCTAGCATCGCCGCCAACATGACGGCAAGCGCTGATAATTTTAGCGCAATTCCGATATTCGACAAACACATCCCTCCGTTTTATTTGGTGCTACTAAAAATGCATTCATGTGATATAAATTATCTGCTCGGTCTTTGGACCGTTGGTTTAACTTGTGGGATTACGAAGGACTGACCGGGAAGCTCCGCCCTTCAGGGTGTGGGAGGAGTTCACATGAGTTCTCCAAAACCCATGGCTGGCTTTTAAGGCTAAATGAGAGCAGATCTTCAATTCCGGGGCCTCCCAGAGGCTCGAACAATCACGGCCTCGGCATTGAAAAAGGATAATGGCTCTTCACTGAATTGTGTGGGTGAGATCGGGCATGAGATATCTCCTCTGCGCCTTCGTGTCTCTGTGGTTGAGTTAGTGCATCACGTTTCAGTACATAGTCACGAAGACAAGAGAGATTTCGCGATTAAAGTTCACCCATGCTAAACAGCTAGGAACCAGAAAAAGGATTGATGGCTAAGGGCTTCTAGCCATCATCGTGCGACCATCGATACTAGCCACCGATCTTGAGATCGCCATGGCGAGCAGCACCCTGAGGACCTCAGCCAAAGCTCAAGATGTCAGCTTCAAGGGCTTGACGTAGATGTTCTGGCCTGCCGCATCCTTTGAGGAATATGCCACCCAGTACATCCTATCAGCTGAAGAGAAGACCATCGAGGACGAGGTCTGATCGCCTTGAGCTGCTACTGCGGCTGTGCTGTCGATGAGCTTTCCATCCTTCGAATACCTATCCAGCATTATGTCATAGCTGCCTGTCTTCTTGGAGGCATACAGCAGCAGGAACTGGTCGTTCAGCCATTTGAGCGACGGATAATCCTGATCAGACCTGTCCAGCGTCATCCTCTTGGTCTCAACTACCTCCAGATTTTCATCCAGCTTCTTTTGGAATATATCCAGATTGCCACTCTCTTTAGAGGCGTAAGTCACATAGAAGTTGCCGTTGGCATAAGCCAGCGATGGATGATCCTGATACGACTTCTGGTCCGTCAGCTGTACAGTCTCCACAAGCTTCCAGTTCTGGTCGTACTTGTTGAGGAATATATCTCCACCGCTATCAGCACCAGTATCCCATGACTGATACGCCAGGTAAAAGTTGTTGCCCGTGGCGATAAGCGATGGAGAATCCTGGTTGGTAGGCGAGCTCGTAAGCTGCTTGGTATCGATCAGCCTCAGGTTGTTGTCATATTTTTTGACGAATATCTCCCTGTTTCCATACAATTCGGATGTGTAGGCCACGTAATAGTTTCCGCCTGCTGCAATCAGCGATGGTGCGCTCTCATTGGCCCTGCTGCTCGCAACCCAAATGGTTCTCTGCTTGTTCCAGGCCAAATCCAGCTTCTGCAACGCAACATCTCCCAGGTTCGCTCGCCCTAGCTCCTGCGACTGGTAGGCCAGTAGGTAGCCGTCGCCCAAAAAGACGAGTGACGGCATGGTTCCAGCGGCACTTCCTGTTGTGAGCGCCTTCGTTGTCATCGGACTGTTCAGCGTGTATGCCTGGCCTGCAGCGCTGTCGTATCCCGTCGCAGGGGCGTGCTTTCCGTCCCTGGCGTAAACGTAGACGCTATAGCTGCCAGCATCTGCAAGAGAGCTCGTCCATACCCACTGATTGCTGGTGGACCAGTCCTGCACTATCTTCCAGGCATTGCCAGTTGACGGGCCCTTCAGCCAGAATCGGTAGAGGATCGGGTCAAAATTCGCATCAGATGCCAGAGCAGTCCATCTCACAGTCGTTCCGGCGCTCTGCGGGCTGGCCCTGTCGGGCGTGAAGGCCGTGATCTTCGGCGGCTGGTTGGTGCTCAGGAGCATATACTGCGCTCCCAGGGCGCTGTCGTATCCCGTCGCAGGGGCGTGCTTTCCGTCTCTGGCGTAAACGTAGACGCTATAGGCTCCGGCATCAGAAGGAGCATTGGCCCATGTCCATTGGTTCTTGGTGGACCAGTCCTGCGCCACAACCCATACGTTCCCGGTGCTCGGGCCTTTCAGCCAGAATTTGTAGAGAACTGGCTCGCCATCAGGATCTGAAGCGACTGCAGTCCACCTCACAAGTGTGCCCGTGCTCTGCGGGCTAGGCCTGTCAGCCTGCAATGAGACCAGTTTGGGTGGCTGATTTGGCAGAAGCACAGTGAACAGAGCCCCTGCATCATCATCCCATCCGGTGGGGCTTGCATGCAGGCCATCCCTTACCTGTACCTGAACCTCGCTGGTGCCTACATCCGCTAAGGACGTCGGCCAGGTCCAGGTCGGATCTGTGGACCAGTCACGCACAAGCCTCCAGAGCCCTCCTGTGGACGGTCCCTTCAGCCAGTACCTGTAGAACACGGGATTGCCTTCCCTGTCGGCGGCCGTGGCCCTCCACTGGATTGTAGCCCCCACAGGCTGGGGGCTTGGGGCGCTGGTACCAATGCTCGTGATAACCGGCGGCTGGTTCAGGTTTACGATGAAGTAGCTGGCAATATCATAGTCGTCCGAACCTGCAGGTCCTGCATGCTTGCCATCCCTGACTGCCACCAGCACCTCGCTGTAGCCGACATCCAGAGGATTGGTCCTCCAGATCCATCTGTTGTTCTTGCCCCAACCAGTCTGGTCTACCCAGAACCCGCCTGTGGACGGCCCACGCAAATAGAATTTGTACTGCAGTGGATCACCCTCAGGGTCTGAGGCCAGAGCAGTCCACTTAATCCAGCTTCCTGCAAACTGGGGGGCCGGACGGTCTGCGAAGAGCACGTTCACCACTGGTTTATGATTGGTGCTGGTCAGTGCAAAGGATACCGTCTTCTTGACGTCGAAGCTCTCAGGCCCCGCATGCTTGCCGTCTCTTATCCATACCTCCACTTGATAGCTCCCTGGAGCAAAGACGCCTGTGCTCCATGTCCAGGTGCCAGAAGAAGTCCAGTCCGTTTGAGGCTGCATGTGCTCACCCGTGGAAGGACCCTTCACAAAGAACCTGAACTGCAGAGCATCTCCATCAGGATCGGTGGCGCCTGCGGTCCAGACTATTGGAGTTCCGACCTTCTGCGGGCTGCCTTTGTCTGGGACGAGCGTTGGGTCCTTGGGCGGCAGATTGTTATTGAAGTTGCCGAAATTCTTGCCAGTGGCCACTGGATTTGTGGCGCTCAGAGTTACTGTGTAGCTGCCTGATGCAGGCTCCTTGACCGACCAGCCGCTCTGGAGATCTTCGCTTACGACCCAGTCGCCAAAGGCCAGATCCTCGAATATATAAGATCCATCTGCACCAGTGGTCGCGGTCTTGACCTTCGTTCCTGCAGGCTGTTCCAGGTTGATGGTCCAGTCCTTCACCCCCGGCTCTCCGGGATCTCTCTTGCCATTGCCGTTCAGATCGTTATATTTGACGCCTGAGATGGATCTTTCGGATGGCTGGTTGTAGAAGTCGTTCTTCTTAGCCTCCCTGGAAGGCTCCCCTAGCGCAAACGTCACTGAGTATGATCCGCTTGCTGGAGAGGTCAGGGTCCAGCCAGGCCTTGCAACCTCCTTTACAGTGTACTTGCCATGGAGCAGTCCAGTGAACTTATAGAATCCATTGGAGTCCGTGTATATCGTTCTGGAAGGCACTGGGTTCAGCCAGTCGGGCCCAGTTAGCACAATCTCCCAGTTCGGCTCACCCTTATCGACTGAATCCAAGGCACCATTTCCGTTGAAGTCCTTGTATTTTGTGCCTGAGATCGCATAGGATCCTGTCACAGGAATTGGTCCGACGATAACTGATTTCACACTAACTGTTACGACTATTGGATCATCGACCTCATAAGTTCCTGGCTCTAGGTTGCTGAATGTGAATGAGCCATCACTGTCAGTCGTAGTTTTAGCTATCTCTTTTCCATCTTTCACCAGCTTTACTTCCTGCCCTGGAAGCGCAGGCTCATCCTCATCCTGTACCCCATTGCCGTTTAGATCATAGAACTTCTTGCTAGATATTGTGAAATTGCCTCTATTGCCGAAATCCTTGCCGATTACATCCGCATCCTTCAGGTCCACTGTGTAGGCCCCTTGAGGAACTGTCTGGGCCCATCCTTCCTGAGCGCCCTCGCTCACAGTGTATGTTCCAGGCGCAAGGCTCTCAAACTTGTAGGAGCCATCTTGGCCGGTCGCAGTGACATTGACGACGCTGCCCTCTTTGGCAAGCTGGACATTCCAGCCGGCGAGGCCAATTTCATCTGTACCCCTTGCCCCGTCTCCGTTTAAATCCTTGAAGACCGTCCCAGAGATCGACCAGGACCCATGGTTTCCGAAGTCCTTGCCGCTCACATCTGAGTCCTTCAGCTCCACGAGATAGGAGCCTTCTTTTGGAGCTGTTCTGGTCCAACCGGATTGCTCTACCTCTGCTACAGTATAGCTTCCAGGCTCGAGGCTCTCAAACTTGTAAGAGCCGTCCTGGCCGGTCGTAGTGGTGCTGACGATGCTGCCGTCTTTGGAGAGCTGGATTGTCCATCCCTGCATGCCTGGCTCGCCGTCGTTTGCACCATTGCCGTTGAGGTCGTTGAACTTCATGCCGAAGATGCTATAGGATGTCAGCCTATTGGCAAAGTCCTTCCCAGTGACGTCGGCATCTTTCAGATCGACTGTATATGATCCGCTTTCTGGATTGATGGCGTTCCATCCTGAGGGAAGTGCCTCGCTTACAGTATAGCTCCCTGGAGATAGCTGCTCGAACCTGTACGATCCATCGTCCTTGGTCATCGTGCTGACCTCGCTGTTGTCAGGCTTGACCAGTTTGATCGTCCAACCGGCAAGGGCCTCGCCTCCGTCCAATTGGCCATTGCCGTTCTTGTCGTTGAACGCAGATCCGGAGATGTTGTGGACAGGCTCGATCAAAGAGAAGTAAGCAGACTGCTCAGCATCGAAGCTATCCTCGCCCGCATGCTTGCCATCCCGTATCCAGACGCGGACCTGGTTTTCACCTGCATCTGCAGAGGAGGTGCTCCAGGTCCAGGTGCTTGTCTCGCTCCATTCTGTCTCCGGCTCCCATGACCCGCCAGTTGCAGGGCCTTTGTGGAAGAACCTGAAGAGTATTGCGTCCAAATCAGCATCTGTGGCATTGGCAGTCCAGATGATTGTCGTGCCGGGCGTTTGAGGACTTGTCTTGTCCGGCACCAGCGCATCGAGGACTGGAGTTTGGTTCTGAGCCACTGGTGCAGCAGGCTCAGTTACATTCGCAGGCACCAGGGGTTGAGTGACATTCTCGGCCACAGGCGCTGTTATGTTCTCAGGGCTTGGCAAAGTCACATTGCCAGGCTGCACGACTGCTGGCGCAGTCACATTCTCCTCGGCTGCCTTTGCCTCCGGTGCGGTTATGATGAACTCTGCGCTCATGTTGCCGCCCGCACCCTCGGGGAGGTCGTGCTTGTCATCCTTCACCTGCACTTGGATCTGGCTGGCTCCAACCTCATTGGCCGTCCATGACCATTGATTTTGTGTCTGCCAGTCGGTTACAGGAGTGCCATTCAAGAGGAACCTGTAGGCGATAGGATCGTTTTCCGGATCGGAGGCGGTTGCGGTCCAGGTCACTACAGTTCCTGCACTCTGGGGGCTGGCCTTGTCTGCCACGAGATCGCTCAGACTAGGCGATTCGTTCAGCTTGGCAGGCGCTACCTGCTGCACAGGTGCTGTTATTGTGAACGACGCTGTGCGGCTGTCATCGAAGCTCTCCTGATCGGCATGCTTGCCGTCCAGGATCCTGACCTCCAGCTGGTTCTCGCCGACATTTGAGTCTGTGCTCGTCCAGACGAACTGGTTCTGAGGCTGCCAGTCGGTTACAGGCTGGCCGTTCAAGATGAACCTGTAGGCGATAGGATCGCCCTCAGGGTCTGAGGCCTGGGCAGTCCAGGTTATGACAGACCCCGCTTCTTGAGGACTTGCCTTGTCTGAGACCAGGCTTGCGATCGAAGGCTTCTGGTTTGGTGCTGTTATTGTGAACGACGCTGTGCGGCTGTCATCGAAGCTCTCCTGATCGGCATGCTTGCCGTCCAGGATCCTGACCTCCAGCTGGTTCTCGCCGACATTT
>JGI11944J13513_1003443_pt1 | contig 9926 bp, 8 predicted proteins | sample TerdegcoTASludge_FD_13513 | JGI IMG/M metagenome (IMG submission 13513) | reverse complement strand
GGCTTGCCCCCGATGACGGTGGATCAGCGGTACCTGAGTGGCTGACACACCGCCATCGGGGGCAAGCCCCCTCCCACAGTAAATTGCCGGTGTGCCTATTGCTTTATCAGGGCCGAACACGCCGTCTTGAAGGCTTCATGCTGGTACTACACCCCTTCACCTGTAAGCGACAAAGATCAAATGTGGGAGGGGGCTTGCCCCCGATGACGGTGGATCAGCGGCACCTGAGTGGCTGACACACCACCATCGGGGGCAAGCCCCCTCCCACAGTAAATTGTCGGTGTGCTTATTGCTTTATCAGGGCCGAACACGCCGCCTTGAAGGCTTCATGCTGGTACTTGTTCAGCGTCGCCGGCAGATCGAAATTGTGCTTCTTGTTCTGCGCATTGATGGTCTGCGGCGACAGCAGCGTCACTTCAACCCCCTCCAGCAGTTGAAACACCCCTTCAATCTTGAACGTGGTCGGGCCGCCGGCGAATTCGCCTTTTTTGCTGCGCTTTTTGATGGCGATGCGTTCGATGGCGTTGTCCCGCACGAACGCCTTCACCTGGGCGGCGAAGGCTTTGACGTTGGCCGCTTCATCGTCGTCTTCGAGGGCGATTTTCTTGGTGGCCAGGGCGACGTGGGTCAGCGTCTGATTGTTCAGGGAGGCAACGGCGATGATGGCTTCGCTGCCTTTGATTTCGATGCCGCAGAGAGTCATTGGGTCGCCTTGGGGCAAAAAAGAGAGGCCGCAATAGTATCAGGGTCGAGGGCTGAGACGGCCGCCGTCCACCCGTCGGGAACGTGCTTGACCTGTTATTTTTGACAGTAGACCGCCGCGTGCCCGGTCTCATAGATTCCCTGAAGGAGCCTGCCGAGGGTTCCGGCCTGTTCCATGGCTATTCCGACAAGGGAGTTATGCAATGAATATTCGCAAGGAAATTCGCGCACTGACCGCAACGGAACAACTGGAGTTTATCAACACGTTATTGGCGATGAAGCGTTCCGGTGTCTACGACAAGTATGTTCATTGGCATCACGCCGTCATGAAGGCCACGGTCTACCCGAACGAACCCCAAGATCCCAACTACCGTAACGGTGCTCACCGGGGGCCGGCATTTCTGCCGTGGCACCGTGAAATGTTGATGCAGTTCGAGGCGGATCTACAAGCGATCAACGTCGGCGTGACGTTGCCTTATTGGGACTGGACGCAGGATGCGGCCGCCCCTGAACAATCGCCGGTCTGGCGCCAGGGTTTCCTGGGGGGTGATGGCGACCCAGCCGATCAGTTTCGCGTGCAGGATGGGGTCTTTGCCCACAAATACGGGAACTGGCCCGTGCCGCCCTATGACGAGGAGGGTTTGCCCGGGCCAGGCCTCAAGCGTCAGTTCGGGCAAGTGATCAGCTCACTGCCAACCGAGGACGACCTGCGAGTGGCGATGAACGAAAGCCTGTATGACGAACCCAATTACAACTCGAGCCCTTTCATCCGCGGTTTCAGAAACCGCCTGGAAGGCTGGATCACCCAGCGCGGCGATCCTGCTGTCAAAACCTCCGGTTCGCAGCTGCATAACCGTGTGCATTTGTGGATTGGCGGCAATATGTTGCCCATGACCTCACCGGATGACCCGGTGTTCTTCCTGCATCACTGTTTCATCGACAAGATCTGGGCGGACTGGCAGGCGCAGAAGCGCCTGGATGAGCCGGACCTGGCCCCGCACTATTGCCCCATGCAGGACGGTCCGCCGGGCCACAACTATGATGATGTGATTAATCCCTGGACCCGCCGGATCAGTGAAGTGATGGATATCGCCGCGCTGGGCTACAGCTATGCGCCCAGCCGTCCATTGACGAAAAGCCCGTTCAAGTCGCCCTTCATGGCCTGACGCCTGTGAAGCGTTCCTGCGTTCAATGCGCGGGGATGCTTCACTCCTGGCCGATCGACTCCAAAAACTCCGACCGCTCATCACTCATCCGCGCCAGGCAATCGTTCAGTTCGATCGCATAGGGCTTGGTGCCGGTCGCCGCCGGGAAGGTGTCCACCGCGCAATCGGCGTCACGTAATTTTTCCCACTTCTGCTGGGCATCCTTCAGACGAGCGGTAATGTCTGCCAGCTGTGACTTGTTGCTGCCATAGGTCGAACCCATGCGCTCCAGCAACCCTTGATAGTTATCCTTGAGCAATTGCTCGGCGGTGGTTTTGTTGTAGGTGGCGCATTCCAGGGTTTGCTTGTCGTTTTCGATGCCGTCGCACGGCGTGCTGTCGGTGTCTTCGGCCGCGTGGACGCCGGTTGCGATGAGTGCCAAAGCCAGGAAAATCGATTTCATTGCGCCGTCTCATATCGGTTGATGCGGGAATTCTGGCCCAAGCGTAAGACAAAGAACAGCCGCCAGACAGACCTGTCTTAGCGACCTTCGTCGCGGATTGACGCTTTCGGCAATTCCCCTGTCGTTTTTGCACCCGGTCCGCTCGGCCCCTCGGCATATGCTGGCCCCAAAGCGCCGGCAGACGATTCGGCGCACGAATCGCCAATAAGGGGACGCCTGATGAGCCCAGCGCAATTACACGCCGACAGCATCGTTATCGACGGGCTGATCATTGCCAAGTGGAACCGCGAGCTGTTCGAGGACATGCGCAAAGGTGGCCTGACCGCCGCCAACTGCACCGTGTCGGTGTGGGAAGGGTTCCAGGCGACGATCAATAACATCGTCGCCAGCCAGACCCTGATCCGCGAGAACAGCGACCTGGTGATCCCGGTGAAAACCACCGCCGACATCCGCAAGGCCAAGGAACAGGGCAAGACCGGCATCATCTTCGGCTTCCAGAACGCCCACGCGTTTGAAGACCAGCTCGGCTACGTCGAGATCTTCAAGCAGCTCGGCGTCGGTGTGGTGCAGATGTGCTACAACACCCAGAACCTGGTCGGCACCGGTTGCTACGAACGCGACGGCGGGCTGTCGGGCTTCGGTCGCGAGATCGTCGGCGAGATGAACCGCGTCGGCATCATGTGCGACCTGTCCCACGTCGGCTCCAAGACCAGCGAAGAAGTCATCCTCGAATCGAAAAAACCGGTGTGCTACTCCCACTGCCTGCCCTCCGGGCTCAAGGAACACCCGCGCAACAAGTCCGATGAAGAGCTGAAGTTCATCGCCGACCACGGCGGCTTTGTCGGCGTGACCATGTTCGCGCCGTTCCTGGCCAAGGGTATCGATTCGACCATCGACGACTACGCCGAAGCCATCGAGTACACCATGAACATCGTCGGCGAAGACGCCATCGGCATCGGCACCGACTTCACCCAGGGTCATGGCCAGGATTTCTTCGAAATGCTGACCCATGACAAGGGCTACGCCCGCCGTCTGACCAGCTTCGGCAAGATCATCAACCCGCTGGGCATCCGCACCGTGGGCGAGTTCCCCAACCTCACCGAGACCCTGCTCAAGCGCGGCCACAGCGAACGCGTGGTGCGCAAGATCATGGGCGAGAACTGGGTCAACGTCTTGAAGGACGTGTGGGGCGAATAAGCCAAACACCCACGGGCAACACCATCACGAATTTTCTGGAGTTAAGTTTCCATGGCCAAGATCGCCCCGCAATTGCCTATCGAAGTCGACAGCGAAACCGGTGTCTGGACCTCCGACGCCCTGCCGATGCTGTACGTACCGCGTCATTTCTTCGTCAACAACCACATGGGCATCGAAGAAGTGCTCGGCGCCGAGGCCTATGCTGAGATCCTCTACAAGGCCGGCTACAAATCCGCCTGGCACTGGTGTGAAAAAGAAGCCGAATGCCATGGCCTTGAAGGCGTGGCGGTGTTCGAGCACTACATGAAGCGCCTGTCGCAACGCGGCTGGGGCCTGTTCAAGATCCAGGACATCGACCTCGACAAAGGCACCGCCAGCGTCAAGCTCGAACACTCGGCGTTCGTCTACGTGTACGGCAAGGTCGGGCGCAAGGTCGACTACATGTTCACCGGCTGGTTTGCCGGGGCCATGGACCAGATCCTGCAAGCGCGCGGCAGCACTATTCGCACCGTGGCTGAACAAGTCTACGGCGGCTCCGAAGAGGGCCATGACGACGGCCTGTTCACCGTCAAGCCGTTGTAAGTCGAGGAACCCTGCCATGGCTTTCGAAGCAATTTTCGCGCCGATCCAGATCGGCAAACTGACCATCCGCAACCGCGTGCTCAGTACCGCCCACGCCGAGGTGTATGCCACCGACGGCGGCATGACCACCGACCGCTATGTGAAGTACTACGAAGAGAAAGCCAAGGGCGGGATCGGCCTGGCCATCTGCGGCGGGTCTTCCAGCGTGGCCATCGACAGCCCCCAGGGCTGGTGGAAATCGGTGAACCTGGCCGATGACCGGATCATCCCGCACTTTCAGAACCTGGCCGATGCCATGCACAAGCATGGCGCCAAGATCATGATCCAGATTACCCACATGGGCCGCCGCTCGCGCTGGGACGGCGAGCATTGGCCGACCCTGCTGTCGCCCTCGGGCATCCGCGAGCCGGTACACCGTGCGACCTGCAAGACCATCGAGCCGGAAGAGATCTGGCGCGTGATCGGCAACTACGCCAGCGCGGCAGCGCGGGCGAAAGCCGGTGGCCTGGATGGCGTGGAGCTGTCGGCGGTGCACCAGCACATGATCGACCAGTTCTGGAGCCCGCGGGTCAACAAGCGCACCGACGAATGGGGCGGCAGCTTTGAAAACCGCATGCGTTTCGGCCTGGAAGTGCTCAAGGCGGTGCGGGCTGAAGTCGGCCCGGATTTCTGCGTCGGCATCCGCCTGTGCGGCGATGAGTTCCACCCGGACGGCTTGTCCCACGAGGACATGAAGCAGATCGCCAAGTATTACGACGACACCGGCATGCTCGATTTTATCGGTGTGGTCGGCTCGGGTTGCGATACCCACAACACCCTGGCCAACGTCATCCCGAACATGAGTTATCCACCGGAGCCGTTCCTGCATCTGGCGGCCGGGATCAAGGAAGTGGTCAAGGCCCCGGTGCTGCACGCGCAGAACATCAAGGACCCGAACCAGGCCACGCGCATCCTCGAAGGCGGCTATGTGGACATGGTCGGCATGACCCGCGCCCACATCGCCGACCCGCACCTGATCGCCAAGATCAAGATGGGCCAGATCGACCAGATCAAACAGTGCGTCGGCGCCAACTATTGCATCGACCGCCAGTACCAGGGCCTGGATGTGCTGTGCATCCAGAACGCCGCGACCTCCCGTGAATACATGGGCGTGCCGCACATCATCGAAAAATCCACCGGGCCCAAGCGCAAGGTGGTGGTGGTCGGCGCCGGGCCAGCGGGGATGGAGGCTGCGCGCGTCGCCGCCGAGCGTGGCCACGACGTGACCCTGTTCGAGAAAAAAGCCTTTATCGGCGGGCAAATCACTACCGCCTCCAAAGCCCCGCAGCGCGACCAGATCGCCGGGATCACCCGTTGGTTCCAGCTGGAACTGGCGCGGTTGAACGTCGACCTGCGCCTGGGCGTGGCGGCGGACGCGGCGACCATCCTCGACCTGCGCCCGGATGTGGTGGTGCTGGCGGTGGGCGGGCATCCGTTCCTGGAGCAGAACGAACACTGGGGCGCGGCCGAAGGCCTGGTGGTCAGCAGTTGGGACGTGCTCGACGGCAAAGTCGCGCCGGGCAAGAACGTGCTGGTCTACGACACCATCTGCGAATTCACCGGCATGTCGGTGGCCGATTTCCTCGCGGACAAGGGCAGCCAGGTCGAGATCGTCACCGACGACATCAAGCCCGGCGTGGCCATCGGCGGTACGTCGTTCCCGACCTACTACCGCAGCATGTACCCCAAGGAAGTGATCATGACCGGCGACATGATGCTGGAAAAGGTCTACCGCGAAGGCGACAAGCTGGTGGCGGTGCTGGAGAACGAATACACCGGCGCCAAAGAGGAGCGGGTGGTCGATCAGGTGGTGGTGGAAAACGGCGTGCGTCCCGATGAGGAGATCTACTACGCCCTCAAGCCCGGCTCGCGCAACAAGGGGCAGATGGACATCGAAGCGCTGTTCGCGATCAAGCCGCAACCGTGCCTGAGCGAAGCGGGCGAGGGCTACTTGCTGTTCCGTATCGGTGACTGTGTGGCGCAGCGCAATACCCACGCCGCGATCTATGACGCCCTGCGCTTGTGCAAGGATTTCTGACCCGACACCGAACCAATGTGTACTCGGTCTGAAAATGTGGGAGGGGGGCTTGCCCCCGATGGCGGTGGGTCAGCTACAGCTGTATCAACTGACAGTCCGCCATCGGGAGCAAGCTCCCTCCCACATTCAGACCCGGTTTCACAGTAGATCCGTGTGGTCTGTGGGAGCTTCACCATGTTGAATACTCTTCTTCCGATTCTGCTGTTCGCGGCGCTGGGCCTTGCTGTTCTGGGCGCACTGCGGCGGGCAGCCATGTGGCGCCGTGGGCGGGCGTCGAAGGTCGACCTGATCAAAGGCCTGCTGGCCATGCCCAAGCGCTACATGGTCGACCTGCACCACGTGGTCGCCCGCGACAAATACATCGCCAACACCCACGTCGCTACGGCGCTGGGTTTTGTGCTGTCGGCGCTGCTGGCGGTCCTGGTGCATGGTTTCGGCCTGCATAACCGCATCCTCGGCGTTGCCTTGCTGCTGGCGTCGGTACTGATGTTTGTCGGCGCCACGTTTGTCTATCTGCGCCGGCGCAATCCGCCGTCGCGCCTGTCGAAAGGCCCGTGGATGCGCCTGCCGAAAAGCCTGATGGCGTTTTCTGTGAGCTTCTTCCTGGTGACGCTGCCGGTGGCCGGGGTGCTGCCCGCTGACTTCGGCGGCTGGTTGCTGGCTGCGTTGTTGAGCGTGGGTGTGCTGTGGGGCGTGTCGGAAATGTTCTTCGGCATGACCTGGGGCGGGCCGATGAAGCACGCCTTCGCCGGTGCCTTGCACCTGGCCTGGCACCGCCGCGCCGAGCGCTTCGGCGGGGGCCGTTCCACCGGTTTGAAACCGTTGGACCTGAACGATAAAAGCGCGCCCCTGGGGGTGGAAAAACCCAAGGACTTCACCTGGAACCAACTGCTCGGCTTCGACGCCTGCGTGCAGTGCGGCAAGTGCGAAGCGGCGTGCCCGGCGTTCGCCGCCGGCCAGCCGCTGAACCCGAAAAAGCTGATTCAGGACATGGTGGTCGGCCTGGCCGGCGGAACCGATGCCAAGTTCGCCGGCAGCGCTTATCCTGGAAAACCGATCGGTGAACACCGCGGCAACCCGCACCAACCGATCGTCAACGGCCTGGTGGACGCCGACACGTTGTGGTCCTGCACCACCTGCCGCGCCTGTGTGGAAGAGTGCCCGATGATGATCGAGCACGTGGACGCCATCGTCGACATGCGCCGCCACCTCACCCTGGAAAAAGGCGCCACGCCGAACAAGGGCGCCGAAGTCCTCGAAAACCTGATCGCCACCGACAACCCCGGCGGCTTCGCACCGGGCGGCCGGCTGAACTGGGCGGCGGATCTGAACCTGCCGTTGCTCAGCGAAAAAGGTCGCTGCGAGGTGCTGTTCTGGGTCGGCGACGGTGCCTTCGACATGCGCAACCAGCGCACCCTGCGCGCCTTCGTCAAAGTGCTGAAAGCGGCCAAGGTCGACTTTGCCGTGCTCGGCCTGGAAGAGCGCGACAGCGGCGACGTCGCCCGCCGTTTGGGCGATGAAGCGACCTTCCAACTGCTGGCCACGCGCAATATCCAGACCTTGGCCAAGTACAACTTCACGCGCATCGTCACCTGCGACCCGCACAGTTTCCATGTGCTGAAAAACGAATACGGCGCCTTCAACGGTGACTATGTCGTACAGCACCACAGCACCTTCATGGCCGAGCTGATCGGCGACGGCGCGCTGAACCTGGGCCAGCACAAAGGCAGCAGCGTGACCTATCACGACCCGTGCTACCTGGGCCGCTACAACGGCGAATACGAGGCGCCGCGCCAGGTGCTGCGCGCGTTGGGGATCGAGGTCAAGGAGATGCAACGCTCGGGCTACCGTTCACGCTGCTGCGGTGGCGGTGGTGGCGCACCGATCACCGACATTCCGGGCAAGCAACGCATCCCCGATATGCGGATGGACGACATCCGCACAACCGGCGCCGAACTGGTGGCCGTGGGCTGCCCGCAATGCACTGCGATGCTCGAAGGCGTGGTCGAACCGCGCCCACTGATCAAGGACATCGCCGAGTTGGTGGCCGATGCCTTGCTCGACGAGCCGGCGCCGGCCAAAGCCCCGATCACGCGTGAACCCGCGGAGGTACACTGATGAGCGACATTATCCGCCGCGACCCACGCGCCGAATGGATCGCCCGTAACCGCCTGCACCCGCTGCATGCGGCGATGCAGCCGGTGCAACACAGTTGGATGGGGCCCAACGGCGTCATCCGCAAGAACGTCCATGGTGTCGGTTTTATCGGCCCCAACGGCATCAAGCGCATCGACCGCAGCGGTGCCCAGCAGGGCGGGGCGGCCAAGCGCACGGCGGCGGTGGCGGTGCAGTTGCCGCTGCATCAGGTGGCGGCGCCCGCGTTCTACATCAACGTGGTGCCGGACATGGTCGGCGGCCGCCTGAGCAGCCACGACCGTGACCTGCTCGGCCTGGCCCGGCAACTCGCCGGCAGCGACGGTGCGGTGCTGGCCGTGGTGTTTGGCGAACACAAGGAAAACGCATTTGCCACGGCCGGCGTCGACCGCCTGCTGGTGCTCGAAGGCCATGCCTTCGACGGTTATTCACCGGAGCAACGCGTGCAGGGCCTGCGGGCTGTGGATAACCAGTTCAACCCGCGCCATTGGTTGCTGCCGGACAGTCGCAGCGGTGGCGGCGAACTCGGTCGGCGTTTTGCCGCCAGCCTCAACGAGCGCCCGGCCACGCGGGTCTGGCAGATCCAGGGCGAGCAGTGCATCGGCCGTGCCGGTGCCGGTCAGCAAGACGTGGCCCGGCCGCTGCCGCGCCTGATCCTGGCCGCCGCCGAATGCGCCGATCCGGTCAGCGACACTCGGCATGAAGTGCTGCCCGTGGAGTTATCCACAGCCCTGGCGCGCAGCCTGCCGCGTATCGAAGACCTCGGCGCGGTGGCGGTGGACCCGGCGGCGATTCCGATGGCTGAAGCCGAGTTTATTTTCTCCGGCGGCAACGGCGTGAAGGACTGGGCGCTGTTCCACCAGACCGCCGCCGCCCTGGGCGCTACCGAAGGTGCCTCGCGCGTCGCGGTGGACGATGGCTTCATGGCCCGCGATCGCCAGGTCGGCGCCAGCGGCACCTGGGTCACGGCGCGGGTGTATGTGGCCGTCGGTATCTCCGGGGCGATCCAGCACCTGCAAGGCATCGGCGCCTGCGACAAGGTGGTGGCGATCAACCTCGACCCCGGCTGCGACATGATCAAGCGTGCCGACCTCTCGGTGATCGGCGACAGCGCCGCGATTCTGCAAGCCTTGATCGCCGCGGTCGAGGCCTACCGCCACGGCGCCAAGCGCGATGCGGCTTAAGCAAAGGATAAGGGCATGAACACGCAGGTAATCAGTTTGGTCTCCATCGGCGCCCACCCCACCTCCGGGCGACCGCGCCGCGCCGAGCAGGATGCGCGCGCGGTCGAGTTGGGCCTGCAAATGGCTGGGGATAAGTTGCAGGTGCTGCATGCCGGCGACATCGCCGAACCCACGCTGCGCAGCTACCTGGGCATGGGGCTGGCGCAGTTGCATGTGCTCGAACAACCGCCTGGCGCCGATGCTTTGCCGGTGCTCAGTGAGTATCTGCGCGACGCCGGTGCCCAGGTGGTGCTCACCGGTAGCCAGGCCGAAACCGGCGAAGGTTCGGGGATGTTGCCGTTCCTGCTCGCCGAACACCTCGGCTGGCCGCTGATTGTCGGGCTGGCGCAGGTGGAGTCCATCGAGAGCGGCGTGGCCCACGT
>JGI11944J13513_1003440_pt1 | contig 9937 bp, 9 predicted proteins | sample TerdegcoTASludge_FD_13513 | JGI IMG/M metagenome (IMG submission 13513) | reverse complement strand
TCCGATTGATTCGGTATAACACTTCAGATTAACGAGGACGAGTGGTGTTTTCAATGACTGTTGTTTCATATGGCATTCATTCGTCGTTGGAATACTTATCAGTTAACAATTGTTCACGTATGATACACGATAAAGGAGTCTTATTGGTTATGGTTTAACACTACAAAGACCCCTTCTGTACCCTGATCGGGTTATTCCTCCCCAGCTCATACTGATAATGGTATCTCTCAACTGATGCACCTCTTCTTCTGAAATATCAGGCATCATCCGTCTCCTCCATAACCGTGTCATTTCACCTGAATAGGTAACACCCCGGCCGCGGGCGTCAATAATAAACCACCTAATTCCCATCTGATACAGTACCGGATATTCACTAATCAGGCTGTGCTCAGATGAATTCATGATATGACTTCTTCCTGATTGTTCGCACCATACCGGGAATGAATACTCCTTTTCATCCTGAAGAACGAGCCCGGTTCCTTTTTGTTTGTGAGCATATGCACATATATGATCTTCTGTAACCGCGGCTTCAATGAGACCCTGACAACATAGAGCTATGGAAGGGCCGGTTTTTTTCCTGTATACCTGACAGATATCAGAGATCTCTTGTTCTGACAATTCAGGAGACAGGGTGCAGAACTCATACCGGTCACATGATGTTATCGATGCGGTATTTGTCACCGGCAGACCATAGTAAGAGGAAACCGAACAATCGGGGTTACATTCCAGGATATATTCACCAATACCAACTGAATCGACGAGAAAATGACGGATACCAAAAGAAGCAAATTTTTTCAGATGAGTAAGGAAGAGAGCCAGATCTTTCTGGCGAATCACTCCGGGGACTACAATGCCGATCTTACGAGCATGATCTGATAATCCACACATTTTATCAGGGAAATCCTGCCAATCCAGATATACCCGGTCAGCACCATGATTCAAAGCAGTATTTGCATCAGGTATGGATGAGACAAGAACTATCAGGTTAGATCTCTCTATTGCCGGTTTCTGATTACCATTATTATCAGAAGATACATGGTCACCAATCACGTTCCGGATATTATAAACGATTTCTGGTTTTGGAAGGTGGGATTGAATAATTATGTCTTCAGCGGCCTCTAGGATCTCACGCCGGAGTCTATTTAGTACACGAACAGGAGCAAACCATCCTTCTTCACCGGAGATCTTAATATCATCGAAGGTAAAAACCGTCCCTCCGGTCTTCATAAGTTGTTTCCGGATTTGATCCGGTGTCAGAGATCGTGTCTTTGCAGGTTCAACGATATCAGGACCTATGAATTCAAACTGATATGCATGTTCACGTCTGTCATATACAACTCCATTTCCAAAAATGATCCCTTCAGGAGAGAACAGAAGAGAACATGATATCGTGAGCGACCCAGCATACCGTTCATCCGGCTGGGCAAGAAGGGCTGAAATTTTTCGCTCCAGTTCCCTTCTTCCCGTTATATAGCAACAGACACCGGCCTTCGGGACAAAGGGAGCCTTCAATTCTATGAAGCCATCTCGAAAAACCGGATCATCCCTGAGGACAAGGCCCTCCATAAAATGCTCATTTCTGAAGACAAGTCCATCACCCTGCCGGAGAGTAATATCCGATACTGGTTTTACCCTGATTTTTCGGTTATCTGATGAGATGACAGAACCCAGATAATATCCCTGGTTACCAGGATAATCACGGCCCATAACCTGTGAATAATCTGACCCATTGATATATCCGGATGTAAATCCACGGGAAAAGGCAATCGAGAGATCTGCAATATCTTCAGGATCTGGATGGAATGATTCGGTCCTGATTGCATCGAGAGCCTTTCGATAGATTGAGGTGACAGTTGCAACATAGGCAGGAGATCTCATTCTGCCTTCAATTTTGAGAGCAGCAATTGGCAATTTGACAATTTTATCAAGAAACGGATAGAGTGAGAGATCTTTCGTTGAAAGCAGGTATCCGGATTTTCCAATCTCACGGGCAGCATTAACCCTGCCATACTGGTCAAGTGGTCCTTCCATCATCCGGTATTGTTTCCGGCAGGGCTGAGCACACATCCCCCGGTTCCCGCTTCTCCCTCCGACAAGTGAGGATAACAGGCACCGGCCTGAGTATGCATAACAGAGAGCCCCATGTGCAAACTCTTCCAGATCAACCGTATATTCGCTCAAAGCCTCTGAAATTTCTTCTATCTCTTCTCCGGTCAATTCGCGTGCCAGCACGACTCTTCTGCACCCGTTTTTTGCAGCATACCGGGCACCAGGAATATTATGGACACCCATCTGCGTGGATGCATGCAGAATGAGATCAGGGATGAACTGTCGTGCATAGGAAAGAAGTCCGATATCCTGAATAAGGACAGCATCTACCCCGATAGAAAACAGGAACAGAAGGTACGAAAGTGCTCTTTCCATCTCCTGTTCCGTTATCAGAGTATTTACGGTCACATATACCTCAATACCGCGAAGGTGAGCATATCTAACCGCATCTTTCAGTTCATCATCAGAGAAGTTTGACGCGAACTGACGTGCCCCAAACTCACGACCACCAAGATAGACCGCATCAGCACCGGCAGCACAGGCAGCGATGAGAGCTTCAGGTGATCCGGCCGGTGCAAGAAGAAGGGGAAGGTGAATAGTCATAGATGATAATCATGGCTCCTGTCTGCAATCTGGGATGATCTTTCTCTGCTCCAGAAGGGCATCCATGAGAACCAGTGCCATCATCGCTTCAGCCACCGGCACAATCCTAACCGCAATACAGGGATCATGCCTTCCTTTAACTGAAATCTTCCGTTCCATGCCATTCGTATCCACCGTCTGCTGAAGAGTCCTGATAGACGGGGTCGGTTTGATACTGAGTCGTACGAGGATATCCTGTCCTGATGAGATCCCCCCTAAAATACCTCCAGCATTATTTGAAAGATATCCCTCGGAAGTTATCTGATCATTGTGTTCCGAACCAGTCATTGATGCAGCCATTACACCTGATCCGATCTCCACTGCTTTAACGCCGCCGATACCCATCATCGCATAGGCGATGAGAGCATCGAGTTTTCCAAATACCGGGTCACCAAGACCAGGCGGACATCCTGATACCACAAGACTGACCACGCCACCAACAGACTCTCCCTGATCCCTCGCGTCACGGATAACCTGTTCCATTCTTTCAGGAACTTCTTCACCATGAACAGAAGTCAGGGAACCGGAGATAATGATGCCTTCTTTCTCAAGATACCGTCTGGCTATAGCACCCGCTGCTACCCGTGCAGCAGTCTCCCTGCCTGAGCTCCGCCCTCCGCCACGATGATCCCGTATTCCATACTTTTCAAAATACCCCCGATCTGCATGACCTGGACGAAATATCTCTTGTAATTCATCATAATCTGCAGATTTCATTGAAGTGTTCTGAATAAGAAGGCAGATGGGAGTGCCAAGAGTATATCCTTGAAACACTCCGGAGAGGATCTGCACTGCATCTGCTTCTTTTCGTGGAGTTACGAAATCACTCTGTCCTGGTTTTCTTTTATCAAGATAATACTGAATTTCGTTTTCAGAAATTGCAAAGCCGGGAGGACATCCATCAATAACCACACCAATTGCTGCTCCATGACTCTCACCAAATGTGGTAACCCGAAAATTCCGACCAAAGGTATTCATGCCAGTATTTCCCGAAGTCGCGAGATCGGAGTTTCAATCCCGGTAAGAATCCGGAACTGTTCAGCGAGCTGATGAATAAACATCTCGGTTCCAGGGATTACAGAGCAACCTGAAGCCAGGGCGGCCTGAAGAAGGGGAGTATCGCGGGGAGTATAGACCAGATCAAATACCTTCATCCCAGGTTCCAGGGCGGATGGAGGGATCGGGGTATGCGGGTCTGATCCCATTCCGATAGGCGTTGCATTGATAAGAAGATCCGGATGATATTTTCCAATATCAGCAAGGGTTCCAATCTCTGCACCACTCTTTCTTGCAAGATGCTCAGCACGTTCAGGTGTCCGGTTTAGGATCACCGGTGTAAATCCCCGCATAGAAACAGCATATACTGCCGCAGCTGCTGCCCCACCCGCTCCGAGAATTACTGCTGTGTCTCCATGAGTCCCTTCAAGAGGCCGGTAGATACCTTTCCAGTCGGTATTAAATCCATACTTTTTATCATCCTGAATGAGAATGGTGTTTACCGCACCAATGGATTCAGCATCATGCTTGATCTCATCCAGGTAGGGAATGACTGTCTCTTTGTGAGGGATGGTCACCGATAGTCCCCGAACTCCGGTCCCTGGCAAAAGTGAGAGGAAACGACCGGGATCCTTGTGTTCAAACCAGGTGTAATGAGCTGGCATCCCATAATCTGCAAATAAATGATTGTATATCCCCGGGCTTTTACTATGCATACATGGATATCCCAAAATTCCATAGAGGAAAATATCATAATCCCCGGATATCTTTTTAAGATGAATCTTTTCTCCTGATGGGATTGCAGTCTTCATGACAGAGGCAAAGAGCTCTTTCCGTTTATCCGGAACACAAATTCCATTTTCAATCAGATTCAGAATTTGTTTTGCTGCCTCCTCTGGTGTGGTGATGGTGGTATCTATCACAATGTCAGCTACACTCCGGTATATCGGCATTCGTTCTTTCAGGACCTGTTCTATCTCTTCCCTGGGAGAAAGTCCGGTAAGGGAAGGACGGTCAGATTTATGAATCCTATTAAAAATCACTTCAGGACTTGTATTCAGAAGGATTACAAGACTATTCATTCTCAGCATCCGGACATTGACAGGCCGAATAACTGCTCCACCCCCGGTACTGATTATCCCTGCATCAGATGGTATTCGTGCAATGACATGTTGCTCAATCTCACGAAATCCGGCTTCTCCTTCTGATTCGAATATCTGAGAAATCTTCTTTCCCGTCACATCCTCAATGAGTTGATCTGTATCGAGGTATCCCTGACCGGTCATTCGGGAAAGCGCCTTTCCAATACTGCTTTTACCGGTCCCCCGATAACCGATCAGCACAATACGGCGTTTTGCCATATCCGTCGTAATTCCTCCCAAAAACCTGGATAAGATTTTGTCACACATTCAGCATCAAGGATTGTAACATCCCCGATAAAACATCCAAGTACTGCAAAACTCATTGCAGTCCGGTGATCATTCTCCGGATGGATGATTCCTCCATGCAACGGAGCAGGATGGATGACAATAGCATCCTCTTCTGTCTTAACTCTTCCCCCGAGAGTAGTCAGTCCATTCGCAATCGCCGCAATCCTATCACTCTCCTTCATCCTGAGATGGTGGACCCCGGTTATCCTGCTAGGTGATGAGGATACCGCGGCAACCATGCAGACGGTCTGTACGATATCCGGACAATCAGCCATATCAACCTTTATTCCTTTGAGGAGAACATCTGGATCACGGGAAAGGATGATCGACTCCCGTTTTTCGGTTATGGAACATCCCATATTGACAAGGATCTCAAGTAGTCTCCGATCTCCCTGGGCAGATTGTGGATTCAGTCCTGATATGGTAGCAGATCCCCCGCAGATCGCTGCAAGGGCAAACCAGTACGATGATGATGAGAAGTCTCCTTCAATACCATAGGTCTGTGGTTTGTACCTCCTCTGCGAAGAGATCGTGAAAACCGGTTCTTTGTCATCTCCATCGACTAAAACTTCAGCGCCAAAAGCACGCATGCTGTCAATAGTCATCATAATATAGGGGAGCGAAACCGGATCGCCGGTCAGGTGAATATGAACATCATTGTCTGCATAGGGAGCTGCAATCAGAAGAGATGAAATAAACTGACTTGAGATACTCCCGTCCACATACATATCTCCAGCAGGAAATGTCCCATCTATCCTCACCGGCGGACATCCCGGATTCTTAAGACAGGTAATTTTTGCACCGGCATTATTCAGGGTATCAATAAGAGGGCCTAAGGGTCGTTCCTGCATTCGCCCACTGCCGGTCAGAACGACAGGGCCATCAGCAAGAAGAGAGACTCCGGTTAAGAGCCGCATCGAGGTTCCTGAATCCTGAATGTTAATCTCCTCAACAGGGGCCTTTAGATGCCCTCCCGTACCCTGAACGCGGATATTCTCTCTGGACCAGTCAAGCCGTACTCCAAGCTGCATAAGAGCACGCGCAGTCATTCGTGTGTCATCGGCATCCAGTTGTCCGATGATCTCAGACTGACCATCTGCAAGTGCCGCAATGATAAGTGCCCGATGAGTATAACTTTTCGAAGGAGGTGCTGAACAGCTGAAACAGACCGGTCCGCATCGTCCTATGTTCATCTGCATGGATTCTCTCCGGTCAGATGATAACAACCCAGATGTTTTACCCTGGTGATTTTCCTGATACGATCAATTGCCTCTTTCCATTCACCTTCGCATTGCAGGTCAATAAAGAAGACATAATTTCCCATACATCTCTTTGAAGGCCGTGATTCAATCCTGGTCAAATTTACTCCGGTCTCCTTGAATGGACTGAGAAGATCATATAAAAGACCGGCGCGGTTTTCTCCTGGATCAACTATTATACTGCATTTTTCTGGATGTTCATTGCTGTAGGGCTCTCTCCGAATCACAATGAACCGGGTGATATTATCGGGATTATTCTCAATATTACTGGCAAGTACCGGGATACCTGAACTATCAGCCAGAGTCTGTGAAAGAATGGCACCAGATCCTGGTCGTTCTTTCTGGGCAAGGGCACTTGCAGCATTACTCTCGGTATGAATGACCGGAATGCCCAGATCATCAATAAATTTGCTGCATTGCTCATGACTTTGCGGATGAGCGAAGATAACTGAAATTTTATCGAGAGTTGTATGTGATGCCAGAGTATGATGAATCGGCATGTACCGTTCTTCAGAGATGTAAACCGGATGCTGCATGAGGCCGTCCATGGTTGCTGTAACTCCACCGGCTTCACTGTTCTCAAGAGGAACAAGACCCGGGATGCCGGTCTGAAGTACCTGAGTAAAAACCCGGCCGATTGTCGGGACGAGAATGATCTCCGTATCTATCATACATGCAAGATCATGCGAAAAAGTCCCTGCTGGACCAAGAGTTATGAGAGTCACCTGCTCACCATCGCCTGAATAAGGAGGTCAGTCTCCTTTTGTGCCTGGTCGCAGAATGATCCGTACCATTCGCGGGATGCAAGAAATTCTCCGGTAAATGCATTCCGATCTCCTTCTTGAATTATACATAACATCTCATCAAACGCCTGCTTACAGGTATCCAGAACTGAAGGAACCTGAGGATTCATACAGAGGATATCAGCGTAAAGGTCTGGATTTTGAGCAAGTAATCTTCCTGCGATTCCGGTTTCGATCCGGTACACCGGACTCATATATGATTCAGTATCTGCCGGGGATATCCCAAGCCTCCTCATGGTCCCGGCTAGCAATATTGCCTTAAAATGAGTCAGCCCCTGAATCACTGCCATCATCCTGTCATGCTCTTCAGCTGTCGTTATCGTAACCCGGGCACCCTGGCTTTCAAAAATCTTCTGAAAAAAACTCAAATCATTCTCATGACATCGGGCGGGGGTAGCAACTATCGTCTGTCCCTGGATGGTCCCGACAGTCGGGCCAAACATCGGATGAAGTCCGATAACCCTGGCTTTCGAACACATCATAGCATTGACCGGATCAATCTTTAATGAAGTCAGATCTGCCAGGATCTGATGTTCACCAAGGAGGGGGGCTATCTCATAAATGACAGAGACCGTGTCTCTGATCGGAACAGAAATTACTATGACATCAGCCAGGCGGGCAATATCCTCTTTCTTTAGGGGAGTATTCCGTCCGGCTATGAGTACTTCGTGACCGGCGTTGCGAAAAACCTGTGAAAACAGATTTCCCATGCCCCCGGTCCCGCCAATGATGCCAATCTTCATGTTATTTCTCAATGATGGTCTCATCAATTGCCATACCAAAATGACGACCGCCACTTTCTACACGGCCCAGGACAACATCACCGGGTTTGAGTGAGGTTACAGATACTGCCGAATTATCCGGGCGAACAAGCCTGATGGTCTCTGCATTCTGCAGGATAATTGATACCTTCTGACACTCGCTCTCTGCTTCAACAAGAAAGAGCGGACGCCGTTCAATTTTCACCCTGCCAACAGTCGCTTCCCGGCAGGATCCGTTTCCATGAACTATCATCACCCGGTCACCTGCCTTCAGGTCAGCCAGATATGCAGTCTTTCCTTCCGGAACCTGCAGATATGCATGAACGCCACCTGCATTCACCCTGAACGGCCTGGGCGCTACATAGGGATTTACAAGCGTCTCTGCATGAACGAGAAAAAATCCGGATGATGTATTTCCAACAAGCATCCCTTCGCCGTCAACCATAAGAGAACAGGTATCGACACAGACCCTCTCACCCATTCCGGCAGGTTTTACAGTGGTTACGGTCAGACGGTGGAGTTGTTGTCCGGATATTCCTGACTGAACCATCCGACATATGGATCTGACAAGGTCCGGATCATCCGTTCTCACGAGGACACCCGAGACTCCTTTTTCAAGTACAGTCAGAGCCTGCTCAGCCTCTTTTATATCTGAAACGACGGCTATTACATTGTCCCCGCATGCCACCAGGTTTTCAAGAGGAATTATCGTCCAGTCAGGAGTGTGCACGATAATGCGGCAGGTCCTGGCAGCTTCCATTGCACGAGCCTGGTCCTCTGTATTCCCAATAGTAATCTCATGAATATCCTGCCCCGGAATTAGATCCCCATCAGGAGCGATGACCAGAATACGGCCCAGTTCTCTGACCGGACCTGCTGAATCTGCAATTACTCCTGCAGCTCCTGATTCAAGGGCGGCTATTGCAAGTTCCTTATCCCACGGACGAAGGTCTACAAATACCTGTTTCATATTCCCTCAAATAGCCTCAGGACGGACTCCCTGATGTACGACCTGCGATATATTGGACACAAATTTTGCAACATTGTCACGCTGGAAAGCATTTCTTCCCATGCAGACCCCGGCACATTTTGCAAAGTGGACAGCATCGTAGATGGTCTTGTAACAGTCCAGGTCCTCTCCTTTCTCTCCGCCTGCAATCAGTACCGGGATGGATGATGCCTTCACAATCTTTGCAAATGATTCCGGATCACCGGTGTAGTTCGTTTTTACCAGATCAGCACCCAGTTCTTCAGCCACACGAACCGCATGACCGACATGTCGTGGATCATTTGGATCAATACCCTTCCCACGCGGGTAGATCATTGCGAGGAGAGGAATCCCCCAAAAAAAAAAAAAAAGGTGCACCAAGATTTATGTGAATGGATACCGCATCTGCTCCAAGTGATACCGCTTCTTCAACACTGCAGATGAGGACTTTGTCATTCGGGTCAGGATTCATGCTTGTACCGGCAGAAAGATGAATAATAAGCCCTATATCCCGTCCTTTTCTCCGATGACCCGGACGTACAAGGCCTTTATGCAGGATGATGGCATTTGCTCCACCGTCAGATACTTCGGCAACAGTCTCGGTCATATTTAAAAGACCGTCAATCTGTCCCAGAGTCATCCCATGATCCATGGGGATTATTACCGCTTTTCCGGTATTTCTATCCATTATCCGTTCGATACGGATCTGTTTTCCAATCATAACATGCCTCCTTTCAGCATCTCATGCACTTCAGCTGCACTCATACCGTCATGAACAATTTTTGCACAAGCACGGACAAATGATGCCGGATTTGCATGCTGGAACGCATTTCTTCCGATAGAGAGTCCGGCTGCCCCGCCTTCCATCGAACCTTCGATAAGTTCAAGAGTGGTAAGATCATCCGTCTTTGATCCTCCTGCCACTACAACCGGAACCGGACAGCCCCTGGTAACTTCACGGAAAGTATCAGGATCACCGGTGTAATTGGTCTTCACAAGGTCAGCTCCT
>JGI11944J13513_1003438_pt1 | contig 9938 bp, 13 predicted proteins | sample TerdegcoTASludge_FD_13513 | JGI IMG/M metagenome (IMG submission 13513) | reverse complement strand
TGACCCAGACGGCAAAGACGACTACTATTACGTTGATATTGGCAATTATGACAATATTTACGCCTATAACGACCAAAAATTGCGTGACCGCCAGGTCGATTTACTCTATCCATTAACCCCAGATTACTACTGGGCATGGGATTCTGCTCAGAACCGTCAGCAATTCGATCGTCTGCGGATCCGCAGTGCGGCCCATCGGCAATATGCTACCTTTGCCCTGATCGGACTGGCAGTCAATCGCATCGTTAGTATGGTGGATATAATGGTGCTGACTCGCAATCATCTCCAGAAATCGGCGGTCGAATTGGAATCGCAGGTAGTTCCGACCCGTGATGGTGCCTATTTGAGCCTGGAGTTCCGGTTTTAAAGCATGCCTTTAGATCCCCGCTGCCGCTTAATCTTGCTAATGTTGGGTGGGGCTAGTCTATTTGGACTGGACAGCCTTTTGGCGCAGCTGCTATTTTTCTGGCTGCTCATTTTCGGAAGTTACCTCCTGGGTTTAGGCTTACAGCGCTTGTGGCACCCGGTCCGTTTTTTGCGCTTTATTATACCCTTGACTTTCACTTTGCAGATTGTTTTTTCGGCGATAGGGAATTGGCAGAGTGGCGTGGCGATGGATTGGCGCATTTTGATTGGCTCGGCACTCTTCTATACTTTGCGAATCACTAATCTGGTACTCGTGATGGCGGTGGCCTATAACTGGCTCAGCTTGATTGAACTTGTAGATGCCATTTATTATTTGTTGAAACCTTTGCGTCGCTGGCGGATGCCAGTAGATAATCTCTTCCAGATGATTTTCATTGCCCTCCGTTTCTTTCCCGAAGTGAAACTCAGTTTTCAACAAATGTATGCCTGCCTGCAGAGCTTCAGTCCACCTGTCCAGCGCCTCCGAGACCGGCTGCACCTTATCTCCGAAGTGATGGTGCCGGTGATGATAGTCAGTTTCCGGAGAGCAGAAATCCTGGCGGAAGCGATGACCATGCGTGGCTATCAGGCTGATGGAGAACGTACCCATTATGGACGTCTGCAATGGCGGCGTCGCGATGGGCTGGTGCTATTACTGGGTGCTCTGATTAGCGTCTTAGGAGTCAGCTTAGCATGATGCGACGTTTTGCGATCATGCTATCCTATGATGGCACCAACTATTGTGGCTGGCAGCGCCAGGCAGGAGACCTTTCCATTCAAGCGCTCTTGGAAGAGGCGTTGCAACCTTTGAACAGCGGACAGCCAGTCAAGGTCATCGGGGCTGGTCGCACCGATAGCGGAGTCCATGCCCGCGCTCAGGTTGCTCACTTTGATCTGGAAAGTGCCCATTCTGCCGAAACCATTCGGCGAGCTTTGAATGCGACTTTACCCGGAGATATTTATGTGCGCATTTGCCAGAGCGTCGATCAAAATTTTCACGCTCGTTTTGGGGCACTCCGTCGCGAGTACAAATATCAGATACTCTTAGAACCATCGGTTTTCGAGCAGCGCTATGCTTGGCTATGTCCCTATCAGCTGGATTTCGATTTACTCCAGCAAGCAGCGGAAATAGTGCAAGGAGAGCACGATTTTACCAACCTCTGCAGGCGTAGCACGGAAGCCGAAAGCAAGCTTTGTACTGTCTATGAATCCTACTGGGAGCGAGCCGACTATAAATTGATTTATACCATTCAGGCCAATCGTTTTTTGCATAGTATGGTGCGGATGATTGTAGGGGCCATGACTGAAGTTGCGCGTGGGAAATATCCCCTCAGCGCCTTTAAGAATCTTCTTGGAAAAAATGACCGTCCAATGCAAGTTTACACCGCACCAGCAAAAGGGTTGATCCTCTGGTCAATTGAATATAAGGAGCAGCTGTCATGAAAATTTTTATTGATACGGCCAACTTGAAAGAAATTGAAACTGCCCAATCCTGGGGCATCTTGGATGGAGTTACGACTAATCCAACCTTGCTGGCCAAAGAGCCGGGCAACTATCGCGAGATTTTAAAACGCATTTGCACCGTCGTTAATGGGCCCGTCAGTGCGGAAGTGGTCAGTCTCGAAGCCGAAGGCATGGTCCAGGAAGCCACAGAGCTGGCCAGCATTCATCCTAACATCGTCATCAAAATCCCGATTACCCTCGAAGGCTTGAGAGCCATTCGAATCTTAACCCAAAAGGGAATTCGCACCAATACCACTTTAGTCTTTTCGCCACTCCAAGCGCTACTAGCAGCCAAAGCCGGAACCAGTTTCGTGAGTCCTTTCGTGGGACGATTAGATGATATTCACCATTACGGCATGGATTTGGTGCAGCAAATCAAAACCATTTACGATAACTATGGCTTTGCCACCGAGATCATCGTGGCCAGTATCCGCAACCCCTTGCATATTCTGGATGCGGCTCTAATCGGCGCCGACATTTGTACGATTCCTTTCAATGTGCTGGAAAAGATGGTCAAGCATCCCTTGACTGATAAGGGGATCGTCACCTTTCTGGAGGATTGGAAGAAAGTCGCCAAGTGAAAAGAGTCACCATCTTTCTGTTATTTTTTTGCCTACAATTGGGGTGGCCCCAAGAGCGGGATATCCAGAAAGAACTCCGCTCCTCACGCCAGACTGCCATTACTCGCGCTATTGAGCAGGTCAGCCCCGCTGTAGCCGGCATCAGTGTAACCGCCATTCAAGAGTATGTCAGTTCCCCGTTTTTCAACGATCCGCTCTGGAATCTACTTTTCCCTGAGCAAATTCAGCGCCGTCGTGTTCACAGCCTGGGATCGGGGGTGGTCATCAGTTCCGACGGTTATCTAGTGACCAATGCCCATGTTGTCGAAGGTGCCGAAGAAATCAATGTCACGCTGATGGGGGGTAAAAGTTATAAAGCCAAGCTGATCGGGATCGACAACATCGCCGACATCGCTCTCCTTAAAATTGATGGTAAATCCTTCCCCTTTGCCAAAATGGGTTCTTCGGATGATATAATTATTGGGGAGTGGGTCGTGGCTCTTGGTAACCCCTTTGGATTGTTCAATGTGAATTACAAACCCACGGCTACTGTTGGAATCATCTCCGGCTCTCATCTCGATTTTGGCCGGCAACAGGATGGACGGGTTTATCAAGACATGATCCAAACGGATGCCGCCATCAACACCGGCAATAGCGGTGGACCGCTAGTCAATGGCAACGGGGAAGTCATCGGTATCAATACTTTTATTTTTACCGGTAGCCAGTATAGCGAAGGCTCAATCGGAATCGGCTTTGCCATTCCGGTTGACCGGGTAAAGACTATCGTAGCCGAACTACAGAAGTACGGCAAAGTTGATCGCTCGTTTAAAACAGGGCTCTCCGTTCAGAATATCGATCCTTTTCTAGCCCGCTACCTGAACCTACCTGCCACCTATGGTGTAATCGTCACCCAGGTCGAGAAAAAAAGCGCCGGCGAAAAAGCAGGCATCAAAGTTGGCGATGTAATCATTGAAGTCAACGGCAAGAAGGTTACTAAAGATGAAGATATCATCGCCGTCATTCAGGAAAAATTCTTAAAGAGTGGGGACCGCATCGAATTGACCATCTTGCGGGGTAACCGCGAAATAAAAGTCCAATTAGTCTTAGATTAGCCAATGATTACGAGATATACCCGTCCCGCCATGGGAGCCATCTGGTCAGATGCCAATAAGTACCGCCTCTGGTGGCAGGTTGAGCTCGAGGTCTGTCGGGTCCAAAGCGCGCGAGGCCTCATTCCGGCGGCTGCCCTGGCAAATATCGAAGCCCGTGCCGCCTGGGACGAGCGACGCATTCTCGAGATCGAATCTACGGTCAAACACGATGTCATCGCTTTTTTGACCAATCTGGCTGAAAGCATCGGGCCGGACAGTCGCTTTATCCACCAGGGGATGACTTCTTCCGATTTACTGGATACTGCCCTAGCGCTACAGCTCAAACAAGCCGGGGCCCTCATCAAAGAGGGATTGCTTCAATTCCGTCAATTACTGACCAGCAAAGCACGAGAATATCGCGATACCTTAATGATTGGACGGACCCACGGCGTGCATGCCGAGCCCATCACCTTTGGCTTGAAATTTTGCTCTGGCGGGAAGAACTAGGTCGCCATCTCCGACGGCTGGAGCTCGCCATTGAAGATATCAGTGTCGGTAAACTCAGCGGGGCGGTGGGGACTTACCAACACCTCGATCGGGAAGTAGAGCAGCAAGTCTGTGCGCGCTTAGGGCTCCGACCGGCACCAGTCAGCAACCAGATTGTACAGCGCGACCGGCATGCATTTTTTGTCAATGTAATGGCTTTGATCGGAGCGACCCTGGAAAAAATTGCCACTGAAATCCGCCATCTGCAGCGCACCGAAGTCCTCGAAGCCGAGGAGTATTTCAGCCGTGGCCAAAAAGGTTCTTCAGCCATGCCGCATAAACGTAATCCGGTGAACTCCGAGCGGATTTGTGGACTGGCACGCCTGCTACGTGGTTACGCCGTGACCGCTTACGAAAATGTGGCCCTCTGGCACGAACGTGATATTTCGCATTCTTCGGCCGAACGCGTGATCTTGCCGGATGCCTGTATTGTCCTGGATTTCATCATCAGTGAGTGCTACCGCCTGATCGAAAAACTCGTGGTCTATCCCGACCAAATGCGCCGTAATCTGGAACTGACCCAAGGCTTGATCTTTTCTCAGGAAGTGTTACTCAGTCTGATTGCGAAAGGGCTAACCCGGGAGCAGGCTTATCAATTGGTGCAAAAACAAGCCTTAGCCGCCTGGGAAAACCGAACTGATTTTAAAACCCTGCTCCAATCCGATCCCGAAATCAGCGCCTATTTGACTCCGACCGAGATTGAATCACTTTTCGACTACAACAAAATTCGGCAACGGATTGAGCCAATTTTTGAGCAATTATTGGCAGAGGAATAGCATGTCATTCCGGGGAAAAATCGGAGAACGTAAAAATAACTTGATTGTCACCAACCTATACCGTGCTGTGCCCCACTTCCTTGCCGAGGCTAAGACTTATAGCGGTTGCCAGATAAAACATCTCACTAACGAGGATATTATCGGCTGTCGCCTCAATAGCCATTTTGTTCTGCCCTGTAGGGCATACAGCACACCCGTTCATTTTGACAGACAGCAGGGCGATAACCCAATCCCGATTACAAACATTCCGAGGTACCAGATATGATTGCCAGAGAAGGTGGACGCCTAATCCTATATCAAGTGGTTGCGAGCTTAATCTTTTTGTACGCCGGTTTACGCTCCCATTCAGTGCTACTCCTGACTCTTTTTTGGTTAACGCTGCTTTTTTTAACCTTTACTCTCTATTTTTTCCGAGACCCCGAACGTCAGACGCCCACGGTGGCAGATGCCATCATTGCGCCCGCCGATGGCAAGGTTATTAAAATCGAACGGATTACCGACCAATTTGTGGGTGAAGGCTACCTGATTTCGACCTTCATGTCACCATTTAATGTGCATGTCAATCGCAATCCTTTCGATGGGAAGGTGGCCCAAATCAATTACCGCAAGGGGAAATTTTGGTCGGCTTTCAAAGACGAAGCCCTTTTGGAAAACGAGCAGAATCAAATCCAGCTGGAAAGTGCCCGAGGGCGCATGACTTATACCCAGGTTGCCGGTGCTTTTGCCCGCCGAATCGTATGTCATCTAAAAACCGGTGATGTAGTGCAGAGAGGGGCACGTTTTGGCATGATCATGTTTGGCTCACGCGTCGACTTGGTAGTCCCGGTGAATACCAAAATCAGCGTCTCCCTCGGGCAAAAAGTCCGCGCCGGAGTAACTATTATGGGGATTTTACAATGAGATTAAGACACAACTTTTTGCCAAGTATTTTCACAGTCCTAAATATGTTTTCGGGCTTGATGGCGGTGTTGCAGATCATTCAGGGACATTATATTACGGCCGTGTTGCTGATCATTCTGGCAATGGTGTTCGATTCTCTGGATGGCTTTGTTGCCCGGCTTACGCATCAGGCTTCGGATTTTGGGATCGAATTCGATTCCCTGGCAGATCTGATTTCCTTTTGTCTGGTTCCCTCCCTATTACTCCATGAGCTCTATGTTGCGGATCAAGGGCTTTGGGGCGGAATCATCAGCTTCATGCCACTCCTGTTTGGGGCGGTGCGCCTCGCACGCTTCAACTTGACTGCTACTACCGATAAGAAGAGCTATTTCATAGGAATGCCGGTGCCGGCCAATGCCCTTACAATCAGCTCCTACGTCTGGTTTAATTATCGCTTATTTGGCAATTATGGGGACGCCAAACTAATTCTGCCACTCAGCGTCGTGTTAGCCTTTCTAATGGTCAGCAGGATTCGCTTTGCGGCCCGGTTGAAAATCTCTTTCCGGCATGATTTTTTAACCAGTTTGAGATCGGCGCTGGCGATTTTGGTTTTCTTGACGAGTATTATTTTTAACGCTTATGTAATTTTCCCCATCATGTTAATTCTGATCAGTATGCATATTATCCAATGGTTGATAGGTTATGAACAGCCGCGCATTCGTCTGGCGCGCCGGAGGATTAGGTAGGATGTGGCAAGCGATCATCATTGTGAAGTACAAGGTGGGCATTCTGGATCCAGAAGCTAAGACTATTCAGCATGCCCTGAATACCTTAGGCTACCAAGCCGTGACTGGTGTTGAGACCGGTAAATATTTCGAGGTAACCCTGGATGGCAAACTGTCCCGGTCAGAAGCCGAGCAGATGGTACGAGAATTTAGCACCAAGTTGCTTTCCAATCCCGTGGTGCAGCATTTTACTATGGAGTTGCTCGAGATTCAGCCATGAAGTTTGGGGTAGTTGTCTTTCCCGGGTCGAACTGCGATCATGACGCCTATCATGTAATCAAACACGTCCTCAAAGAGCGCGTTGAGTACATCTGGCATAAAGAGGAAAATCTGCGCCTATTCGATGTGATTGTCCTGCCGGGCGGGTTTTCGTATGGTGATTATCTGCGCGCCGGTGCGGTAGCCCGTTTCGCTCCCATTATGAATGCCATCCAGGAATTTGCCCGCCGGGGTGGCTTTGTGTTAGGAATTTGCAACGGCTTTCAGATTCTATTAGAAGCTGGACTCCTGCCGGGAGCCTTAATTCCTAATGATCACCTGCGTTTTCGCTGCCAGGAGGTATGCATCAAAGTGGTCAATAATCAAACCCCGTTCACCCACGGTTATACCAAAGGGCAGGTTTTGCGCATGCCGATCGCCCATTATAGTGGCAACTATTATGCTGATGACGATACGATTAAAATGCTACAAGACGAGGAGCGCATCGCTTTTCAATACTGCACAGCGGATGGGGCGGTTACACCGGCAGCCAATCCCAACGGCAGCTTGCTGAACATTGCCGGCATTTTTAATCGCGAGAAGAACGTCCTGGGAATGATGCCCCACCCAGAACGAGCCGCTGAGCTCATTTTAGGCTCGGAGGATGGTTTGGGAATATTCAAATCACTGGTGCAGCATGCCGAAGTTAGAGTATAAATTAAGTCGTCGTTCGATCGCTTTCGTGGTTGGGATTTTGATAATCGGAGCGATGTTGGGGTCTCTGGTTGGTGAGCTGATCAGGTTTATGCTTGCTGACGGTGTAGTCAAGGAGGTATTCTTAAGGTCGATTGACATCTCTTTAGGTCCAATGATACTCGATCTGATTATGTTTTCCTTGACTATCGGATTTACCTTGAAATTGAATTTTATCGGATTGATAGGCCTGGCTGTGGCTTATTATATCCTGCGCTATTGGCGTTAGGAAAGGAGAAAAGCATGGGTTTAGGAACAGGTGAAATAATTCTCATATTGATCATCGTGCTGTTGCTTTTCGGGGCGAAAAGACTCCCCGAACTGGCCCGCAGTCTGGGCAAAAGTCTGCGCGAATTCAAAAAAGCCGCCAGCGATATCCAGGAAGAAATCCAGGACTCGCTCCATAATCTGGAAAATCCTCCGGAACCCCCTAAGAAAGAGGAGTCCACCCCCAAACCACACGACCAGAAGGAATAATTGCTAAGCGTGTCTAGCCAATCTTTGACCGCGCGCGCAACCGAGTTGCTAACGCGTTTAAAAGCAAGACCATATAATGCTTTTGTAAACCTCAATCCCGAGCTTGAGGAGCAAGCCCGCACCATTGTCGGCAGAATTCAAACGGGTACGGCCGGTCCTTTGGCGGGACTCACAGTCGGAGTCAAAGATAACATCTGTTATAAGGGACTGCCAACTACCTGTGGCTCTCGTATCCTGGAAAATTTCATCCCGCCTTACCATGCGACTGTCGTAGAGCGCATTCTAGCTGCCGATGGCTTGATAGTAGGGAAGACCAATTTAGACGAATTCGCCATGGGCTCTTCGACAGAATTCTCGGCATTCGGGGCGGTACTCAATCCTGTAGATGAGGAATTAGTCCCGGGCGGCTCAAGTGGCGGTTCTGCCGCTGCGGTGGCTGGTGGCTTGGTGGATGTGGCGTTGGGATCGGATACCGGCGGTTCAATTCGCCAACCAGCAGCTTTCTGTGGTATTATAGGCCTGAAACCCACCTATGGCCGAGTCTCACGCTATGGGTTAGTCGCCTTTGCTTCTTCATTAGATCAGATTGGGACCTTCTCCCGCACTGTGGCGCACTCGGCACTGCTGCTGAACGTCATTGCCGGCAAGGATGAACAAGATTCTACCTCGGCAGATGTACCTGTGCCCGATTTCACGGCACGCCTCGATGCACCAAGCAAAGGTTTGAGAATAGGCATTCCCCAAGAGTACTTCGGTCCTGGTTTAGACCCGGAAATTAATGCTCAGATCCAGCGGCTGCAGCAATTTCTTCAAAATCAGGGAATGCCGATTGAATCAGTCCAATTACCTCATACGCAATACGCCATCGCCACCTATTATATCATTGCCACCGCCGAAGCTTCGTCCAATCTAGCCCGTTATGACGGTATTCGCTACGGTCTGAGTGTTAGAAACAACGATTTAGAGAGCCTTTACCGCCAAACACGTCATCTTGGTTTTGGACCAGAAGTAACCCGTCGGATTATGCTGGGGACCTATGTGCTTTCGGCTGGCTATTACGACGCTTACTACGACAAAGCCCAGCGCGTCAGACGCCTGATCAAACAGGATTTTACTAAAGCATTCGAAAAGGTCGACGTTTTACTCACTCCAACTACTCCCACGCCACCCTTTCCCTTGGGAACCAAACTGGACGATCCACTGGCAATGTATCTAAGCGATATTTTTACGGTACCAGCTAGCCTGGCGGGAGTACCGGCATTGAACATCCCAATAGGCAAAACCGCTACTGGCTTGCCTATCGGTTGCCAGCTGATCGGCAACTATTTCGCCGAAGAAACAATTTTACGTTTAGCTCATTATATAGAGCGCAATTGGCATCGCGAGTAGTGCAACCGGTCTATTATGTTCTATTTCGCTGATTGGGGTTATCTATTTCTGCTGATTTTAGTCCCGCTTCTGATCTGGTACTACCGACGCTACGGTCGCCGACAGGAAGCCACCCTGCGTTATCCCACGCTGCAGGTGCTCAGTGGTCTGCCTCGCAAAAAAGCTCAGCTTAAAATTGCTACACTCCAGGCCGCCAAGCTACTAGGGCTGATATTGATAATTTTGGCCCTGGCAAGACCGCAGAAAGGCAATGAAGTCCGGGAATATAGCACAGAAGGGATCGATATCATGCTTGTGCTGGATATCTCTACTTCGATGAAAGCTGTCGATTTCAAACCCAACCGGCTGGAGGCAGCCAAGCTGGTCGCCCAAAAATTCATCGACGGGCGCCATAACGACCGTATCGGACTGACCGTTTTTGCCGCCGAGAGCTTCCTCCAATGTCCCCTGACCATTGATTATGGTGTATTGAAGGAACTGGTCCGGCAGGTAGATTTCGTCAACGAGAAGTATGACGGTACCGCTATTGGTATGGCGATTGCCAATGCCACCAACCGGCTGCGCGAAAGCCAGGCC
>JGI11944J13513_1003431_pt1 | contig 9953 bp, 7 predicted proteins | sample TerdegcoTASludge_FD_13513 | JGI IMG/M metagenome (IMG submission 13513) | reverse complement strand
CGGCAGTGGGAAGCCAAGCTTTAGGGCAAAACACGCAAGGGGCAGCAGGCGCCATCGGCTCGTCGCCGCCATGGGTGTCGGCGCCAAGCGCCAGCGATCCCGCCCCTCCAGAAAGTCATTGTCATCAATGTCTGCGCCAAGCCCCATGGCCGGCGCAACTGCTGACAATAGAAGCGGTTGGCGTACTCATGGCGGCGCAGGAGGGACAAGGGCCAGCTTTTTTGCCATAATGCCGCCTCCTTTCACGCCGACCGAGATACCATGACCGACGCCGTTCACACCCTCAAGGGCCGTTTTCGTGGCTTTTACCCCGTCGTCATCGATGTTGAAACCGCCGGATTCAATGCCAAGACCGATGCCCTTCTGGAGATCGCCGCCTATACCCTCAAGATGGATGAGCAGGGCTGGCTCATGCCCGATCAGATCTTCCATTTTCATGTGGCGCCATTCGAAGGGGCCAATCTGGAGAAGGCCGCCCTGGAGTTCACCGGCATAGACCCCTTCAATCCACTGCGCGGCGCCGTGGACGAGAAGGAAGCACTCACCGAGATCTTCAAGGGGGTGCGCAAGGGCATGAAGGAGAGCGACTGCAGCCGGGCCATCATAGTGGCCCACAACGCCACCTTCGATCACGGCTTCGTGATGGCCGCCGCCGAGCGGGCCGGTCTCAAGCGCAATCCGTTCCACCCCTTCGCCACCTTCGACACCGCGGCCCTCTCCGGCCTGGCCCTGGGGCAGACGGTGCTGGCCAAGGCCTGTCAGAGTGCGAACATCCCCTTTGACAACAAGGAGGCCCACTCCGCCCTCTATGACACCGAGCGCACCACCGAGCTGTTCTGTCATATCGTCAACCGCTGGAAGAGCCTGGGGGGTTGGCCCCTGGCCACTCCGGAGGATGTGCCCGCCGATGACAACCCCCAGTAGTGCCACTGGGGCATGAGAAAGAGGCTGCCTTGGCAGCCTCTTTCCATGAGGTCGTGTGGGGAACCACCGCCGGGCAACTGGTTTGACCAGAACGGCATAAACAGGGTCATCCAGCACCGTTTTCAGCATTCCATCCCGACAGCGCTGGATAAGCTCGGCAGGAATGCCGTGAAGAGGCCATTTTGCCGTTTTTTTTCTCGACATTTGTCACGTTTTTCGCAAACTAGCTGACTTTCCCCCGACAGACAGCAACACAATTTATAAGGAAATCAAATGAATCCTGTTGTTATCGCGGTGGCGCTGATGCTGGTGCTCAGCCTGCTGCGGATCAATGTGGTGGTCTCTCTCGCCATCGGCGCCATCGTCGGCGGCCTGCTCGGCGGCCTCTCCCTCGAACAGACCCTCAGCACCTTCACCGGCGGACTGGGTGGCGGCGCAGAAATCGCCCTCTCCTATGCCATGCTGGGGGCCTTCGCGGTGGCCATCTCCCGCTCCGGGATCACCGACTTGCTGGCCCGCAAGGTGATCAGCCAGCTCGGCAAGGATGCCAGTTCGTCCCGCATCCTCTGGGTCAAGAGCCTGCTGCTCACCTCGGTACTGGGGGTCTCCATCTCCTCCCAGAACCTGATCCCGGTCCACATTGCCTTCATTCCAATCCTTATCCCGCCGCTGTTGCACGTCATGGCCCAGATGCAGATCGATCGCCGCCAGGTCGCCTGCGTCATCACCTTCGGCCTGACCGCGACCTACATGCTGCTGCCGGTAGGTTTTGGTGGCATCTTCCTCAACAACATCCTGGCCAAGAACCTGATCGACAACGGGGTGGCAGTCGAGTTCAGCCAGCTGCCGCTGGCGATGGCCATTCCAGTGCTCGGCATGTTCATCGGGCTGCTGGTCGCCGTGTTCATCACCTACCGCAAGCCGCGCCCATATGACCTGGAGAAGATCCTGGCCGCCGAGCCGGAAACCGTCGAGCTGAACCTCAATCATATCTGGGTTGCCCTGCTGGCCATCGCCGTCGCCCTGGGGCTGCAGCTGATGACCAACAGCATAGTGCTGGGGGCCCTCGCCGGTTTCATCATCTTCACCTGCGGTGGCGTCATCAAGTTTCGCGAGAGCCAGGACGCCTTCACCCAGGGCGTGCGCATGATGTCCCTCATCGGCTTCATCATGATCTCCGCCGCCGGCTTCGCCGCCGTGATGAAGGAGACCCACGGGGTGGAGAGCCTGGTGCAGTCCGTCTCCGGCATGATGGCGGGCCACAAGGGGCTGGCCGCCTTCCTGATGCTGCTAGTGGGTCTGCTCATCACCATGGGGATAGGTTCCTCCTTCTCCACAGTGCCCATCATCGCCACCATCTATGTGCCCCTGTGCATCCACCTCGGCTTCTCCCCCATGGCGACCATAGCCCTGGTCGGTACCGCAGGTGCGCTGGGGGATGCAGGCTCCCCTGCCTCCGACTCGACGCTGGGCCCCACCTCGGGCCTCAACGCCGATGGTCAGCACGACCACATCTGGGACAGCGTGGTGCCCACCTTCATCCACTACAACATCCCGCTCATTATCTTTGGCTGGATAGCCGCCATGGTGCTCTGACACGGCACCTCGCAGGCAGACGAAAGGCGACCAAGGGTCGCCTTTATTGTCTCTGGCACTCGTCTCAGGAGACCGGTTGCAGACTCCGCTTCCCGGCGAGGGCGGTCAAGCAGGCCATCAGCGCCAGCGCGAGGCCCACCCAACCCACACCGACCCAGCTCCCCTGCTGCCAGGCCAGCATGGCCAGGCTCGAGCCGAGCGTCCCCCCCAGGAACATGCCCGTCATGAAGAGGGTATTGACCCGCCCCCTCGCCTCGGCTCTCAGGCCATAGATAAGCTGCTGATGGGCGACGAGCGCACTCTGCACACCCAGATCCAGCAAGATGACCCCGAGCGCCAGCCCGATCAGGGAGAGCCATGTCTCGAACAGGATCCAGGCCAGCACCGCCAGCAGGGCGCCCACCAACACCACTGGCCTTGCTCCCAGCCTGTCGGCCATCCGTCCTGCCAGCGGGGCTGCCACCACTCCCGCCACGCCGATCACCCCGAACAGCCCGGCGACCTCGGCCCCGAGTCCGTAGGCGGGATCGGCGAGGTAGAAGGCCAGCACAGTCCAGAAGGCACTGAAGGAGGCAAACAGCAAGGCCTGGGTCAAGGTGGCGCGGCGCAAGGCGGGCTCTTGGCGCCACAAGCCGATGAGGGAGTGCAGCAGGCGGGCATAGCTCAGGGTAGAGCGAGGCAACCCCAGCGGGATCATCCGGGCCATCAGCAGGCCCCCCAGCAGGGCCAGCGGCACCCCGAGCCAGAACATGGCGCGCCAGCTTCCATAGGCGGTGACAAGGCCCGCCAACGTACGGCTGAGCAGGATGCCGCCGAGCAGGCCGCTCATCACGCTGCCGACCAGGGCCCCCCGCCTGGCCGGATCGGCCAGGGTGGCCGCCACCGGCACTATCTGCTGGGCCGCCGTGGCGCCTATCCCGAGCAGAACTGAGGCCAGCATCAACATGGTCGCCCCCGTGGCCATGGCCGCCATGGTGGAGGCCAGTGCAATCAATACGAACTGCCCCAGAATGAGCCAGCGACGCTCGATGACATCCCCGAGCGGTACCAAGAGCAACAGGCCGGCCGCATAGCCGAGCTGGGTCAGCATGGCGATCAGGGGGATGGCGGATTGGCCGGGAAACTCCTGCGCCATCACCGCCAGCATGGGCTGGTTGTAATAGATGTTGGCGACCGCCAGACCGCAGGAGAGGGCCATGGCAAAGACAAGGGCGGGGCCGGGTGTGCTGCTCGCCATGGCGGCCCGCTCGGTGGAGACTGATGAACTCATGATGCCATCCTCATAGATGAATGAACCCCGTGCAGGCACGGGCTGGATGAGCACAGCCTACCCATGGACACGGGGTTGCAGTAGCAGGCGCCCCGCCATAACACCTATTCCACCCCAGCATGCTCCGACCCCTGCCCCACGCTGGGCAGCCCGGCCACGAAGGTCAGGAAGGCGCGCGCCTTGGCGCTGAGTTCGCGACCTGCCGGCAGCAGGGTCCAGAGCTCCAGCGCCGGCAATTGCCACCCCGGCAGCGCCACCACCACCTCCCCCCGGGCAAGCTCGGGAGCGAACATCCACTCGGAGGCGATGCCGAGCCCGAGCCCCGCCAGCACGGCGGCCCGCATCCCCTCGGCGGCCGAGAGCGTCAACCGTCCCCGACCTCGCACCGCAATCCGTTCGTCGCCCCGGCAAAACAGCCACTGCTGCCCCATGCCGGGCTTGGGGCTGTAGAGCACCAGATCGTGATCCTGCAACCCCTGGGGGGAGGCTGGCATGCCCCTGGCCGCGAAGTAGGCCGGGGTGCCCAGCACCCGCATCTCGCAGCGGGAGAGGCGACGGGCCACCAGCGCCGAATCCGCCTGCTCCCCGAGCCGCAAGGCGACATCGATACCGGCCGAGATGAGATCGACGTTGCCATCATCCAGCAGGATCTCGAGCTCCAGCCCGGGGTGATCCCTGAGAAAATCCGACAGGTACGGGATGATGTGCAGGCGGGCGAAGGTGACGGGCGCGCTCACCCGCAAGCGACCACTCAGGCCAGCCCGGCACTGCTGCACCATGGCGTCGGCCTCGTTGACCTGCGCCAATATCTCCCTGGCGCGCCTATAGTAGGCCTCCCCCGCCTCGGTAGGGGCCAGACCACGGGTCGAGCGCAGCAGCAGGCGGCTGCCAAGACGCTCCTCCAGCTGGGCAATCAGCTTGGAGACTGTGGGTTGACCCAGTCCCAGCCGACGTCCCACCGCCGAGAAGGAGCCTGTCTCCACCGCCAGCACGAAGACCTCCATCACCCCCAATCGATCCATACGTCTCTCCCCTGCCCGTCACTGCCCGGCGGCGTCTCACCTTGCGCCGCCGGCATCCAGTGGCACAAGGTAACATCCCGCCCCCTCGACCGCACTCCACGGGTTGGCAACTTGCCATCCTCTCGGTGTCTTGAGCGATTGGCCTGTCCGAACGAGGCGCACAAAAAAAGGCCGCTCATGGAGCGGCCTTTCATCAATCAGGTCTGGACTTAGCTGTCGCGGCGCTTGTTGCCACCGAACTTGCGATCCTTGTTGAAGCCACCTTCACGGCGCTCCCCGCTCTTGTTGAACGGACGGTCACCGCTGGGGCGGCGGTCCTTGTTGAAGGGACGATCGCTGCGGGGCGGACGGGGGGCGGTGTTGCTGCCAGCCGGCACCTCGGTGTAGCGAGTGATCTGCAGCGGACGCTGGCAGACACGGGCCTTCTTGATCACTTCCAGCACGTCGGCTGTCATGCCCTTGGGCAGATCGACGGTGGAGAAGTCATCGGCGATGTCGATGTTGCCGATGAAACGGCTCTCGATGTTCGCTTCGTTGGCGATGGCGCCCACGATCTGGCCCGGCTTGACGCCGTGATGGGCACCCACATCTACGCGGTAACGCTCCATCTCTACGTCAGGATTGTCTTTGAGCGGGCGCGGCTCCAGGGACGGCATGCGACGGGCAGGACGATCGCCACGGTCACCGAAATCACGGGGAGCACGATCACCGAAGTCACGGCGCTCGAACTCACGGCCAGCACGGTCGCTTGCCGGTTCAGTGATGGAGTCATCCAGCAGCAGCGGTTGGTCACCCTGCACCAGCTTGGCCAGGGCGGCAGCCAGCTCCAGCGGATCGGCAGAATCTTCTTCGATCAGCTCGTTCACCAGGTTCACGTAGATCTCAAGCTCTTCGCCCATCATGGTTTCCCGGATGCGCTCCTTGAACTTGGTCATGCGGTGCTGGTTGATGTCCTCGGTGCTCGGCATCTTCATCGGCTCGATGGCCTGACGAGTGGCGTGCTCGATGGCGCGCAGCATGCGGCGCTCGCGGGGAGCCACGAACAGGATGGCTTCGCCTTTACGACCGGCACGACCGGTACGGCCGATACGGTGAACGTAGGATTCGGTGTCGTAAGGAATGTCGTAGTTCACCACGTGAGTGATGCGCTCGACGTCCAGACCACGGGCGACAACGTCGGTGGCGATCAGGATGTCCAGCTGGCCTTGACGCAGCTTGTCGACGGTACGCTCACGCAGCTTCTGCGGGATGTCACCGTGCAGGGCTTCACAGGCGTGGCCACGGGCTGCCAGCTTGCCAGCCAGCTCTTCGGCGGCATTCTTGGTGCGCACGAAGACCAGTACGGCCTCGTACGGCTCAACTTCCAGCAGACGGGTCATGGCGTCCAGCTTGTGCAGACCGGTTACCTGCCAGTAGCGCTGGCGGATGGTCGGTGCAGTGGACGTCTTGGTGATGATCTTGATCTCTTTGGGCTGCTTCAGGTGCTTCTGGGCAACACGACGGATCTGGTCCGGCATGGTGGCAGAGAACAGGGCAACCTGACGGGTGGCCGGGCACTGTTCCATGATCCAGTCCACGTCGTCGATGAAGCCCATACGCAGCATTTCATCGGCTTCGTCCAGTACCAGGGCTTTCAGGCCGGAGAGGTCCAGGTTCTTGCGACGGATCAAGTCCATCACACGACCCGGGGTACCGACGACTACCTGGGCACCACGGCGCAGGGCGCGGGTCTGGGTTTCGTAAGAGGAACCACCGTAGATGGGCAGGACATGGAAGTCAGGCATGTGCTTGGCGTAACGTTGGCACGCCTCGGCAACTTGCAGCGCCAGCTCACGGGTCGGTGCCAGCACCAAAATCTGAGTGTTACGGTTACCAGCTTCCAGACGAGACAACAGAGGCAAGGCAAAAGCAGCGGTCTTCCCTGTACCGGTTTGCGCCTGCCCCAGCAGATCGTGTCCCGCCATCAGGTGGGGAATTGCTGCGGCCTGGATCGGTGACGGGCGCTCATAGCCCACGTCTTGCAGCGCTTTCAATACAGGCGCGGCCAGTCCAAGCTCACTAAAAAGGGGCAGTTGTTCGGTATCAGACATAGATTCTTCCAGATTAAGGCAGGCGGCTAACACCGCGGAATAGCAAAAAGGCGGCGATTATAGCGCCACTTTGTTCTGCTGTCTTGAAAAATGTGATAAGCCTCTCAAGACGTTGGCAATTATAGAGGGATCTCGCGACTATGGCTTGCTTATTTTGCACCCATGGTGCGTTATTGCAGATCACTCCTCGCCGGAGGCCTTGTCCCGCTTGTGTTTGAGCACCGCCATGGTCAGTCTGCTGGTGCACAATAAACGCCCACGTTCGTCCCGGATTTCAATCTGCCACACCTGGGTCGTGGCCCCCAGATGCAGTGGCGAGCAACGCCCTGTCACCACCCCTTCCCGTTTGGCACGCAGGTGGTTGGCGTTCACCTCCAGTCCCACGCAGTAGCTCTCCTCCCCTACCGCCATGTTGGCGGCCAGCGACCCCAGCGTCTCCGCCAGCACCACGGAGGCGCCGCCGTGCAGCATGCCGAGGGGTTGATGGGTGCGGTGATCCACCGGCATGCTGGCCTCGAGCCAGTTGGGCCCAAAGGCGGTATAGAGGATACCAAGGTGGGCCATCAGGGTGTTGCGGGAGCTGGCATTGAGCCCCTCCAGGCTCATGGGCTTGCGCCAGATGGGGGCATTTTCTTGACTCATGGCGAGCAGACTCCTTATGTGATCAATAGGTTGGACACGAGCCGTGTCGGCGAAGAAGAAAAAAGATGCCCCGAACCGGGGCATCTTGACAAGTACCTTGCATCACCAGGGGTAGGTCACCCCGGGCCACTCGGCCCAGGGCAGCTCACGCCCCGGCAGGCGCGGGTGGTGCCAGTGCCACACCTTGCCCAGCCAGGCGCGCAGCTCGGCCTCCAGCACGGCGTCAGCGAGGGGGGCCTCGGCCACCTTCCAGAAGAAGAGCTCCACCTCCACCTCCGGCAGCACCGAAGGGTAGAGATAGACCCCACCCCAGAACTCGGGCTCCCGCTCCGGGCTCCAGAGGCCATAGGCAAAGGATCGCTTGGCGAGAAACTCCGAGCACTGCCACTCCAGATCGGCCTCGTGCTGACTCAGGCTGAACTGGGCCGAGGGCCAGACATCATCCGGGCGAAACAGCCGATGGAGCTGCTCCCGCTCGCGCAGCATGGCGACGAACTCCACCACCGCCTGGCTCGGGCTGGCAGGCAGCAGCAGAAAGTCCGGGTGCCGATAGGCTTGCGGCACCCGAAACCGCTTGGGGAAGCGCAGCATCAGAGCAGTTCCAGCAGCGCCTGCAGCGGATGCTTGAGTTTCTCCCCCTCCATCCGCTTGACCTGACTGCGGCAGGAATAACCGGTCGCCAGACAACGATCCTTGGGCAAGCGTGCCAGGGGCTCGGCCCAGCTGAGACCATAGATCCCCTTGGAGTTCTCCACCTGTTTGGCGTCGTGACCATAGGTGCCGGCCATACCGCAGCAGCCCACAGACACAGGCCGCAAGCTGGCCCCAAAACGCTGGAACAAGGTGCCCCAGTCGCCGTGGGTCGAGGGCTTGGCGGTCTTCTCGGTGCAGTGGGCAAACAGATACCAGGGCTCGGCCTGCTCCGGCTCTTTCGCTGCGGCCCTGACTTGCGGAGCCGGAAGAGAGAGCAGCCACTCCTGGGGCAGCAACACCTGGAAGTCGCCGCGGGCGGGGCCTAGGGCTTTCACATACTCATCGCGATAACAGAGCACCAGGGAGGGATCCACCCCCACCATGGGGATGCCCAGCGCCGCCATCTTGTTGAGGAACTGGGCGCTGCTCGCGGCGGTGCGGGCGAAGGCGCGCAGGAAGCCCTTCACGTGCTGGGGCTTGCCGTTGGGCTTGAAGGGCAGCAGGTAGGGCTGATAGCCCAGCTTGCTGGCGAGCTTCACCAGATCCCGCACCACGGGGGCGTCGTAATAGCTGGTGAAGGGATCCTGCACTATGAGCACCACTTGTCGGCGCTGCTCGGGGCTCATGGCCTCGAGGCCCGGCAGATCGAAATAGCGGGCCTTGTGATCACGCAGCTCCTCGGCCAGGGTGGGGATGCTCAGAAGCGGCACATCCACCATGCCGATGCTCTTCTCGGTCGCCTTCTGGGCCCACTCTTTCTCCAGGAAGAAGTTGACCAGCTTGGGGGCCTTGGCGAGCAGCGGGGCGTAAGCTTCGACGGTGCCGACGAAGTAATCCTTGGGGCCGCGCAGATAGCGGCTGTGGTAGAGCTGCATGAAACGGGCGCGGAAGGTGGGCACGTCCACCTTGATGGGGCACTGGCTGGTGCATGCCTTGCAGGCCAGGCACCCCTCCATCGCCTCCATCACCTCGTGGGAGAAGTCATACTGGCCGCGAGCGCGGGCCAGGGTGTTGCGCGTCTTGTCGATGATGGCCTTGAAGCGCAAGCCTCCAGATTGCAGCGCCACCTCCTCGGCCAGGGGATCGAAGCCCTGCTCCGCCAGCTGGCGCAGCCATTCGCGCATCAGCCCGGCACGCCCCTTGGGAGAGTGGCGGCGGTCGCGGCTTATCTTGACCGAGGGGCACATGGGGGAATCGGTCTCGAAGGTGAAGCAGAGGCCGTTGCCGTTGCAGTCCATGGCGCGGGTGTAGCTCTCCCGCACCGCGATCGGGATCTGGCGGTCAAACTTGCCGCGCTTGGGCCCGTCCACCGACACAAGCGAAGCGCCGCTGCCATAAGGGATGCAGATCTTGCCCGGGTTGATGCGGTTGGCGGGATCGAAGGCCCCCTTGACCCGCTGCAGCTCCTCCCACAGCTCACCGAAGAAGGCGGGGCTGTATTCGGAGCGGAAACCCTTGCCGTGCTCCCCCCACATCAGACCGCCATATTTGGCGGTGAGCGCCACCACCTGATCCGAGATGCGCCGCAGCAGCACCTCCTGCTCGGGGTCGCACAAGTCCAGCGCCGGGCGCACGTGCAGCACCCCCGCATCCACGTGGCCAAACATGCCGTAGTCGAGACCGTGGCCGTCCAGCAGGGCGCGAAACTCCATGATAAAGTCCGCGAGTGACTCCGGCGGCACGGCGGTGTCTTCGGTGAAGGCCACCGGCTTCTTG
>JGI11944J13513_1003430_pt1 | contig 9953 bp, 5 predicted proteins | sample TerdegcoTASludge_FD_13513 | JGI IMG/M metagenome (IMG submission 13513) | reverse complement strand
CGGCCCGGCGCGCCTTCCACCGACCAGCCGAACTTGGCGGGCAGGCCGGCCAGGTCGTCGGCCGCATCCAGCGCCTGCTGCAGGGCCTGGCCCAGCGCATGGACAGCCTCCTGCGGCCGGCACAGCGGGTCGATCACCAGGTTGCGGCGGCGCTCGCGGCCCGCGTCGGCGTCCAGCAGGCCCACGGCCGCCAGGGCGCGCAGCACGGCGGCGTGCCGACCGGGTGCAATGCCGCGCAGCTGCACATTGGCGCGGCTGGACAGCTCCAGCACGCCAGTGCCATGCACCAGGGCCAGGCGCGCCAGGCGCCGCGCCTGGGCCACCGTCAACCGCCCCAGCGGCGGGCGCACGCGCACCACCAGCCCATCGCCGGAGGCCATGGGCTGCCAGGCACCGGGGCACCAGCCTTGGATGTGGGGAGGGGTATGCATGGGATGGGGACCGACTGTAGCGCCGACGCAGCCTGTCCCGCAGGGGCAGCACCCGCAGGCGGTCAAGAAATGCGGGCTTTGTTGATCCAGCCTGCACGGGAAGCGCAGCGGTGACGCTGAACCGATGCCTCGTCTGAATTTGTCACTTCTCATGGAAATTTAACAATTTTCAAAGGGCTTTTATCAAATTAATCACTTATTCTTTGATAAAAACTGATACTTGCACCATCTACCTGGAAAGCGCCATGAATCTCCGCACCTGGACCGTCAAGACCAAGCTCTACGCCGCCTTCACCGCCCTGGCTCTGCTGGTCGCGCTGGTTTCCGTATCCGCTCTGCAGGCGCTGGACGATGCCAACCGCAACCTGACCCGGTTCGTCGATGGCGTGAACGCCCGTGCCCAACTGGCCGAACAGGTGCGCGCAGCCGTGGACAGCCGTGCCATCGCGGCGCGCAACCTGGTGCTGGTGAACACGCCAGCCGACCTGGAGCTGGAAAAAGCGGCCGTGTACGCCGCCCATGCCGAGGTCAAGACCCGGCTGGACCAGCTCAAGGCCCTGGTGGCCGCGCCCGGGGTGGGTGAGGAGGCACGCGCCTTGGTCGCCCGCATCGACCAGATAGAGCAGCGCTACGGCCCGGTGGCGCTGGACATCGTCGCGCTGGCGCTGCGCCAGCAACGGGACGAGGCCATTGCCAAGATGAACAGCGAGTGCCGGCCGCTGCTGGCCCAGCTGATCGCGGCCACCGACGAGTACAGCCGGCTCACGCGCCAGCACGCCCAGGTCATGGTGGAGCAGGCCACGCAGTCCTATGTGCAGCAACGCAACATGCAGATCGGCATGAGCGCGGTCGCCTTCGTGCTGGCCCTGCTCATGGGCCGGCTGATCGCACGCGGCCTGACACGCGCGCTGGGCGCCGAGCCTGCCCAGCTCGGTGAAGTCGCCCGCCAGATCGCCGACGGCAACCTCGACCCCGGACTGCTGCGCAGCGAAGCGCCCGCCGGCAGCGTGCAGGCCTCGCTCAACGCCATGCACCAGAGCCTGGCCAGCGTGGTCAGCGACGTGCGCAACAACGCCGACAGCGTGGCCGTGGCCAGCGAGCAGATCGCCAAGGGCAATGCCGACCTGAGCCGCCGCACCGAGCAGCAGGCCAGCGCGCTGCAGCAGACGGCGGCCTCCATGGATGAGCTGTCCTCCACCGTGCAGCAGAACGCGGACAACGCGCGCCAGGTCAACCAGCTCGCGCTCGGCGCCAGCCAGGTGGCGGTCAAGGGCGGCACCGTGGTGCAGGAAGTCGTCGGCGCCATGCAGGACATCCATGCCAGCTCGCGCCAGATCGGCGACATCGTGGGCGTGATCGACTCCATCGCCTTCCAGACCAACATCCTCGCCCTCAATGCCGCCGTCGAAGCCGCTCGCGCCGGTGAACAAGGCAAGGGCTTTGCCGTGGTGGCCGCCGAGGTCCGCACCCTGGCCCAGCGCAGCGCGCAGGCCGCCCGCGAGATCAAGCAGCTCATCACTGACAGCGCCACCCGCGTCAGCCAGGGCGCGGAGCTGGCCGACCAGGCCGGCGCCACCATGGCCGAGGTGCTGCAATCCATACAGCGCGTGACCGACCTCATGGGCGAGATCAGCAATGCCAGCGACGAGCAAAGCGCCGGCGTGGCCCAGGTCGGACAGGCCATGAGCCAGATGGACCAGGTCACGCAGCAAAACGCCTCGCTGGTGGAAGAAAGCGCGGCGGCGGCCTCCAGCCTCAAGTCCCAGGCCCAGCGCCTGGTGCAGGCCGTGGCCATCTTCCGCCTGGGCGACCAGGACGGCGCGGCACAGCAGCCGCGTTTGCAGGCGCCGCTGCCGGCGTCCGTGCCCACCCGCGCGGCCACGGCATCCGCGCTGGCGCCGGCCAGGCCGGCACCGGCACGACCCGCAGCTGGCGCGCGCCCTGCAAGCCCTGCACGCCTGGCTGCGGCCAAACCGTCTGCCGAATCGCAGGACTGGACCAGCTTCTGAGGCCGGGAATCCGCACGCATGCGCCGCCACCGCTCCTGCACCGCGCCCCTGGACAAGGCTGCGCAGGTGCGCGAACTGGAAGAGTTCTTCCGCGGGCAAAACCCCATCGACCTCGCTGCGGCCGACTGGCACACGCGCATGGAGCAAGGCCTGACCGCCGAGGAAGAAGCCGAATTCACTGAATGGCTGGCGGCCAGCACGGCGCACGAGGCCGCCTTGCGCCACCTGGGCCAGAGCCTGGCGGCCGCGCGGTCCATTCCCCCCGAACAGGTGGCACGCCTGCGCGCGGAGCAGGCACGCCGGCGCTCGCAGTCGGCGCCTCACGCACACCCGGAACCGGCCACGCAGCGCCCGTCCTCCGAAGAGCGCCAAGGCTGGAGCTGGTCCCGCCTGCTGCCGCGACCTGCCCTGGCGGCCCTGTGCTGCACGGTGGCCCTGGCCGTGGGCGTGGGCGTGGGCTGGCACCAGTGGCAGCAGCAGCCCACCTTCACCAGCAGCCACCTGACCCCACGCGGCCAGGCCAGGACCATCACCTTGCCGGATGGCACCGCACTGTCCCTGGATGCCGATACCCAGGCGCAGGTAACTCTGTACCGCGACCGGCGCGAGGTGCGCATCACGCAAGGGCAGATCCTGTTCGCCGTGGCACCCGACAGCGCCAGGCCCTTTCATGTGCTGGTCGGCCCGGCGCGCGTCACCGTGGGCGGCACGCGGTTTTCCGTGCGCTATCGCGCCACGGGCATGGAGGCGGGCAGCGCCAAGGTGGCCGTGCAGGAAGGCCATGTGCGCGTGGCCGGTGCGCAAGGCACTGCAGCCGCTGACGCCGCGCCCGCCGCCCTGGTCGCAGGCCAGGCCCTGAGCGTGTCGCCTGCAGGCGTGCTCGGTCCGGTGTCGGCTGTGGCGCCCGGCAGCATTGCGCTGTGGCGCAAGGGACTGATCCGCTTCGAGAACACGCCCCTGGCCGACGCCCTGGTGGAACTGGAGCGCTACGGGCCGACCGGCCTGGTAGTGCACGACCCGGCCGTGGCGGCTCTGCGCATTGGCGGCACCTACCAGGCCAGCCGCCCCGCCGAGTTCGCACGCATGCTGGCCCAGATCCTGCCCGTCACTCTGGTGGCCCGGCCCGATGGCCAGACCGAGATTGCCGCTGCGCCTTGAGCACGGAGGCGGGACCGGCCCACGCTTCCAAGACTGCCTGCCGCGCCGGGCGCGAGCCCTCCCCCACCCTGCCCCGCTCGCCCTGGCTGTCTGCAATGACGACTGCCCAGCGCCGATGCGCAGCATCTGCAAGGGTGTCAATGACAATCAGCGGCGTGCGAAGCCCATGGGCCGCAACGCGGCGGAAACGGCGTGTGGTCGGTCGGCCGTCGTGTAAGAGATTGCCGCAAGCGATTTCCTGGACCGATGGAACGCGGCGGATGCACTCCGACTCACACCGTCCGCCGCTGTTGCCACAGCACCAGGCGTTGCACGCTTGCCGCGCAGCGCCGCCCCTCATTCATCCAACCGTTCCAAGGAGTTCCCATGCATCTTCAACGCACCGTCCTTTTTGCAGGCATGGCTGCCAGCCTCTTTCTGGCGGCAGGACGGGCAAGCGCCGCAGAAGGCCCTGCCACGGCCCAGGCCCCCCAGGCCAAGGCACAGGCCGCCAAGCCGGCGGGCGACACCGTGCAGGCGCAGCTGGAGACCTCCACCTGGGTGCCCGACGGCAAGGCCGATGCGCCGCGCGTGATCTATACCTTCACCGACCCCAACTGCAAGTACTGCCACAAGTTCTGGGAGGCCGCACGCCCCTGGGTGGACGCAGGCAAGGTGCAGCTGCGCCACATCCTGGTGGGCGTGATCCGGGACGACAGCCCGGCCAAGGCCGCCGCCATCCTGCAGGCCCCGGACCGCGCGGCCGCACTGATGGAGCACGAGAAGAAGTCCGCCCAGGGCGGCATAGCGCCCGCCTTCAGCGTCAGCCCCGACGTGCGCAAGGCGCTGGAGGCCCACCGCAAGCTGATGATGTCCCTGGGCTTCCGTGGCACGCCGGGCATCGTGGTGATCGACAGCCAGGGCGGCACCAAGAGCTATGGCGGCATGCCGCGCGATGCGGCCTTGCCGGAGGTGTTCGGGGCGCTGTGAGGCGGCGGCGCCGTCCAGCTGCCGCCCAGCACGCGGAACAGCTGGGCCAGCGCCAACTGCCGCTGGGTCACGGTATCGATGTAGGCGCTTTCATTGGCGAAGGCGTTGCGCTGTGCGTCCAGGTAGCGCAGATGGTCGTCCACCCCCGCCTGGTAACGGGCCTGCGCCAGCCGCAGGCTTTCGCGGCTGCTGTCGCGCAGCGCCAGGCGCGCGGCTTCCTCGCGGCGCAGCGTGTCGGTGGCGGCCAGGGCGTCGGCCACTTCGCGGAAGGCGGTCTGGATGGCCTGCTCGTAGGCTGCCACGGCCATGTCCTTGCGCAGCACGGCCAGGTCGAGGTTGGCGCGGTTGCGCCCCCCGTCGAAGAGGGGCAGCGTGACCTGGGGAGTGAACGACCAGGCGCGCTGGCCCGGGCGGAACAGGTCGGACAGATCGGCGCTGGACGATCCCAGGAAGCCGGTGAGCGAGATGCGCGGGAAGAAGGCCGCGCGCGCCGCACCAATGTCCGCGCTGCGCGCGCGCAGCCGGTGCTCGGCCGCCTGGATGTCGGGCCGGTGGATGAGCAGTTCGGAAGGCGTGCCGGCCGACAGGTCCTGCAGCAGCAGGGGTACGTCGGACGACTTTGCCGACTGTGCAGACCCTGCGGACTGTGCAGACAGGTACGGCGCCAGATCCTCCACGCCCGTCAGCAGCAGCAGGGCGTTGCCGGCCTGGCGCAGCTCGCGTTCGCTGCGCTCCACGTCGGCGCGGGCCTGGGCGGCCAGGCCCACGGCGTCCTGGTGGTCCAGGGCCGTGGCCGTGCCCGCCTGGCGCCGCTGCACGGTCAGGCGCAGCGAGGATTCACGGCTTTGCAGCGTGCGCTGGGCCAGTTGCAGGCGGCGCAGGGCCCCGTCGCGGGACAGGTAGGCCTGCACCACTTCGGCACCCAGGCTGATGCGGGCGGCGCGCGCGGCCTCTTCGGTGGCCAGGTACTCGCCCAGGGCGGCTTCGGACAGGTTGCGCACGCGGCCGAACAGGTCCAGCTCGAAGGCGGCCAGCCCCAGGCCGGCCTGCCAGCTGCCCTGCACCTGCGGCTGGCCCGTGGCATTCATGTCGCCCGGCAGGCGCTGGCGCGTGCCGCCACCCTGCAGGCCCACGCCCGGCAGGCGGTCGGCGCGCTGCACCTGGTACAGGGCGCGTGCCGCCTCCACGTTGAGCAGGGTCTGGCGCAGGTCGCGGTTGTGGGCCTGGGCCAGGTCCACCAGCTGGCGCAGCTGGCGGTCGGCGATGAAGCTGTTCCAGTCCAGCGTGGCCGCCGACGAGGACAGCACGGGCGCCGCATCCTGCTGCGGCCATTGCGTGGGAATGGGCGCCTGCGGACGCTGGTGGACCGGGGCGAGGGAGCAGCCCGCCAGCACCAGGCTGGCGGCCAGCGCACACAGGGCGCGTGGGAAGAAGTGCATGGACATGGCGCTTACTCGATGCGGGTTGCCGGGGCCTGCAGGGCAGGCGGGGTGCCGGCCGGCGCCTTGCGCCGGAACAGGGACAGCACCCAGACGAAGAAGACGGGAACGAAGACCACCCCCAGCAGCGTGGCCGACAGCATGCCGCCGATCACGCCGAAGCCGATGGCGGCCTGGCTGGAGGCGCCCGCGCCCGAGGCCAGCGCCAGCGGCACCACGCCCAGGATGAAGGCCAGCGAGGTCATGACGATGGGCCGAAAGCGCAACCGTGCCGCCTGCAGCGCGGCCTGCGCCAGGCTGTGCCCCTGCGCATGCAGGTCCCTGGCGAACTCCACGATCAGGATGGCGTTCTTGGCCGCCAGGCCGATGATGGTGATCAGGCCCACCTTGAAGTACACGTCGTTGGAAAGGCCCACGGCCGAGGTGGCCAGCACCGATCCCAGCGCGCCGATGGGCACGATCAGCATCACGGCGGCGGGAATGCTCCAGCTCTCGTACAGGGCCACCAGCAGCAGGAACACCACCACGATGGCCAGCGCGAACAGCTTGGGCGCCTGGGCACCGGCGGCTTTCTCCTGGAAGGACAGGGCCGTCCACTCGTAGCCTATGCCGCGCGGCATCTCGGCCATGATGCGTTCCAGCTCGGCCATGGCCTCGCCCGTGGTGTGGCCCGGCTTGGCGTCGCCCGAGATGCGGAAGGCCGGATAGCCGTTGTAGCGCGAGATCTGCACCGGCCCGCTTTCCCAGCGCACCGTGGCAAAGGCCGACAGCGGCACCTGCTGCCCGCCGGCGTTGGGCACGTGCAGGCGCAGGATGTCCTCGGGCCGCGCGCGGGCCTGGGCATCGGCCTGCACCACCACGCGCTGCAGGCGGCCCGCGTTGGGAAACTCGTTGATCACGGCCGAGCCGTAGGCGGTGGACAGGGCCGTGTTGATGGCGCTGAAATCCACGCCCTGGGCCTGTGCCTTGCGCCGGTCGATGTCCAGCCGCAGCTGGGGCGCATCCTCCAGGTTTTCCATCATGGCGTAGGCAATGATGGGCGAGGCATTGGCCTTGGCCAGCAGCTGGTCGCGCGCGGCGATCAGGGCCTCGCGGCCCAGGCTGGCGCGGTCCTGCAGGCGCAGCGCAAAGCCGCCGGAGTTGCCCAGGCCGTCGATGGGTGGCGGGTCCACGGCCATGACGGTGCCGTCGGACAGGCTGGCAAAGCGCTGGTTGAAGGCCTGCACCTCGTCCCACGACGCCTGCCCGGCGCCGCGCACCGACCAGTCCTTGAGCGTGACGAAGGCCAGGGCCGCGTTCTGCCCCATGCCCGAGAAGCTGTAGCCCATCAGGAACTCGGCCTGGGCCGTGGCGGGGCGGCTCTGAACATAGTCCTCCATGTCCTTGACCATGGCCTTGGTGCGCTCCGTGGTGGCGCCCGGCGGCAGCTGCACACCGACGATGTAGTAGCCCATGTCCTCGTAGGGCACGAAGGATTCGGGCATGCGCATGTACGCCACGCCCAGCCCGGCCACGATGGCGGCATACACCAGCATGCAGCGCCCGGCGCGGCGCACCAGCCGCTGGTTGAGCAGGTCGAAGCGCTCGGTCAGCGCCGCGAAGCGGCGGTTGAACCAGCCGAAGAAGCCCTTGCGCTCGGCGTGATGGCCCTTGGCAACGGGCTTGAGCAGCGTGGCGCACAGCGCCGGCGTGAAGGTCAGCGCCAGCAGGCCCGAGAACAGGATGGACACGGCCAGCGACAGCGAGAACTGCCGGTAGATCACGCCCACCGAGCCGCTCATGAAGGCCAGCGGCAGGAACACCGCCACCAGCACCAGGGTGATGCCGACGATGGCGCCCGAGACCTGCTGCATGGCCTTGACCGTGGCCGCCAGCGGCGACAGCCCCTCCTCGGCCATGAGGCGCTCCACGTTCTCCACCACCACGATGGCGTCGTCCACCAGGATGCCGATGGCCAGCACCATGCCGAACATGGTCATCATGTTCACCGAAAAGCCCAGCGCATACATCACGCCCAGGGTGCCGGCCAGGCACACGGGCACGACGATGGTGGGAATCAGCGTGTAGCGCAGGTTCTGCAGAAACAGCCACATCACCAGGAACACCAGCGCCACGGCCTCCACCAGGGTCTGGATGACCTTGCCGATGGCCACTTCCACGAAGCGCGAGGTGTCATAGGGCACGGCGTACTGGATGCCGGCGGGGAAGTTCTGCGACAGCTCGGCCAGGCGCGCCTTGACGGCCTTGGCGGTCTGCATGGCGTTGGCCCCGGGCGCCAACTGCACGGCGGCAGCCACGCCCTGGCGGCCGTCCTCGCGCGAGGAAAAGCTGTAGTCCAGCTGGCCGACCTCCAGCCGCGCCACATCGGCCAGGCGCACGGCCGAGCCATCGGCCCTGGCACGCAGCACGATCTGGCCGAACTCCTCGGGCGAGGCCAGCGTGCCCTTGACGGCAATCGTGGCGCTCAGCTCCTGGCCGGGCCCTGCGGGCGAGGCGCCAAAGCTGCCGGCCGGCACCTGCGCGTTCTGGGCGGCGATGGCCGCGTTCACGTCCGCCACCGACAGGCCGTAGCCCAGCAGCTTGTTCGGATCGACCCACACGCGCATGGCCACATCGGCCGCGAAGAACTGCACCTTGCCCACGCCGGGCACGCGGCGGATCTCGTTGTTGATGTTGCGCACGGCGTAGTCGGACAGGGCCACCTCGCTGTTGCTGCCGCTGCCGTCCTTGTAGGTCAGCGAGTAGATCATCAGGAAGTTGGCGCTGGCCTGCTCGACCTGCAGGCCCATCTGCATCACGGACGCGGGCAGGCGCGCCTCGGCCTTCTTGATGCGGTTTTGCACCTCCACCTGGGCCAGCGCGGGCTCGGTGCCCGGGGCGAAGGTGGCCGTGATCTCGGCCAGGCCCGTGGAGCCGCTGGAGGAGTCGAAGTACAGCAGCCCCTTGGTGCCGTTGAGCTCCTCCTCGATGACGCTGGTCACCGACTCCATCACCGTGGTGGCGGAGGCGCCCGGGTAGTTGGCGGTGATCGAGATCTGCGGCGGCGCCACGTTGGGAAACTGGGAGACGGGCAGCGCCGGTATGGCCAGCAGCCCGGCGAGCATGATGAAGATGGCCACCACCCAGGCGAAGTTGGGGCGGTTGATGAAGAACTTGGACATGGTCTATTCCTTGGGCACGCGCCGGCTCAGTCGCTGGACGTGGCGGAGCTGCCGGAGGCGCTGAAGGTGCCGGACAGCCCCGCCGTAGGGGAGGCCGCGGCATCGGAAAGGGCCGTGACCTGAACCCGCGCCCCGGGCTGCAGGCCCGCCATGCGGCCCACCACCACACGCTCGCCGCCCTTGAGGCCTGCGCTGATCTGCCACTGCGCGCCATGCATGGCCGCGGTCTGCACGGGGCGCATCTGCAGCGTGTCCTGGCCGTCCACTACCAGCACGTGGGCCTGCCCGTCGGTGCTGCGCTGCACGGCCCGCTGCGGCACCAGGATGGCGGCAGGGTCCACGCCCTGGCCCACGGTCACGCGCACATACATGCCAGGCAGCAGCATGCCGTCGCGGTTGTCGAAGCGCCCGCGCAGCGCCATCTGGCCGGTGCCGCGGTCCACCGTCACATCCGAGAACAGCAGTTGCCCCGTGCGCTGCAGGCCCGTGCCATCCACCTTCAGGGAGACCGGCGTGCCGTCCTTGCCCTCCGTCTGTGCCAGGCGGCCCTCGGCCAGGGCCGCGCGCAGGCGCTGGGCTTCGGCCACGGGCTGCTGGAAGTCGGCATAGACCGGGTCGAGCTGCTGGACCAGCGCCATGGGCGTGGCCTCGCCCTGGCCCACCAGGGCGCCCTCGGTGACCAGCGCACGGCCGATGCGGCCCGCGATAGGCGCCCTGACCGTGGCGTATTCCAGGTTCAGGGCGGCCGCCTGCACCTCGGCCTGGGCGGACTGCCGCGCGGCCTGG
>JGI11944J13513_1003429_pt1 | contig 9957 bp, 4 predicted proteins | sample TerdegcoTASludge_FD_13513 | JGI IMG/M metagenome (IMG submission 13513) | reverse complement strand
AATATCTATACAATATGAATAGCAATATTTATTTATAAAATTTTTTAATTAAAGATCTTCAATAATGAGAATAAAGAAAGATATTTAAAACTGGATTGGAAGATGGTTTTTCAAGCCATTTTATTAAAAATTATTTTGTTAATTTGAAAAATAATATAAATAATCAAAATATCTACATATTTAATCAATAAAAATAAAAGCCTTTATGTTTTATAATTATTTATTCCAAATGAGCAAAACATTAAAAAATCTTAAAATACTACTAAAGTAATATTTTAGCTAATTTAGTTTGTTTTTTTAATTTTTTTTTGAAATTAACACTTGCTTTTTATAATAAAAAATGTAAAGGTAAAAAAAATAATAAAAGTTGATTAAAAATTATAACAATATTATTTAAAAAATGTTAAGGAAAATTTGTAAAAAATATAATTTTATAAATTCAAGGAGATTTAAAAAAAATGAAAGAAGATGAAATAGATATCAGCTTTATAAACCTAATGAAAAAATTGGACAATCAACTTAATAAATTAAAAAAAGAAAAGGAAGAAGCTTTTTATTTAACTGACTATGATTTAGCTGAAGACATTATAGAAAAAGAAAAGAAAATAAATTTATTAAAAGATAAAATTAAAGAATTAAGGAATGAATATAATAGTATTTTTAATAACAAAATAGAGAAGAATAAAATAAGACAAAGCCTAGAAAATAAAGTCAATGAAAATAATATTATAAAAGGAAAAAGAACTAGAGAAGAAGAATTCTATATACCAATTTTAGAATCACTTATGGAATTTGGAGGTAGAGCTAAAAGTAAAGCTATAATTTCAAGTGTCTATGAAAAGATTAAAGGTAAATTAAATGATTATGATTATGTTCCTTTATCTAAATCTAAAGAAATTCGATGGCAAAATACAACTAGATGGGCAAGAAAGTATTTAATAGATATAGGTTTTCTTAAAGCAGATTCACCTATAGGAATTTGGGAAATATCTGAAAAAGGCGTAGAATTTTATAATAAACAAAAAAGATAAATTTAATCTAACTATTATTTTGAATATTAAAAAAATTAAAAATGGATTCAAATAAACATGTTTAAATTAGAATGGGATAAAGAAAATAATGGTGTAATACTTATAATTAATGAAACAACTGGTGGAATAGGAAATGCTCGTCCAGTATTTAAAGAAGAACTTGATCTATTGGGCTTTGATAAATATTGGATTTATCCTGAAACAAATCAACCACTTCTTTGGTCAATAGGAAGAAGATATTATTATAAAGGAGAACTTGTTGCAGAAGCAAAAGGTGGTAACATTTATGAGGCGCCTCAAATAGTTATTAAAGAAGCTGGAACTAATTTAAGTTTAGTACCTATAAATATAAATGAAGTTATAAATAGAAATAAGGAAGCTCTTTTTATTCTTGAACAAGAAGCTATAGATTTTGTTTATAGTACATATAAAAAATATAAGGATAAAGTTGATATAATTGCTGTTGCTTTTAGCGGAGGTAAAGATTCTCAAGTAGTTTTAGATATTGTTAGCAGATCATTACCACCTACAGATTATATTGTTGTATTTTCAGATACAACCATGGAACTACCTTTAACATACGAATCTATAGAACAAACAAAAAAAGAATATTTGGAAAAATATCCAGAATTAAGATTTTATACTGCTAAACCTCCAAAAGAAGCAATTGAATTCTGGAAAGATTTTGGACCGCCCAGTAGATTCCATAGGTGGTGTTGTACAGTTACTAAGACTGCTCCTTTTGTAAAGTTAGTAAAAGGATTAATTCCTAAAAAAGAAAATATTATAACAAAAATAAAACTAATCACTTTTGAAGGAGTTAGAAAAGAAGAAAGTAACTTAAGAAGTAATTATAATCGAATAGGATTAGGAGTTAAACATTTAACAATTATTAATTCTAGACCAATAATAAATTGGAATACAACAGAAGTATTTCTATACTTATTTTTTAGAAAAATAGATATAAATAGAAATTATAAATTCGGTTTTTCTAGAGTAGGCTGTTCCATATGTCCTTTTGCATCAGATTGGTCAGAATACATAATAAATAAGATATATCCAAATTTATCAAAAATTTACATAAATCAAATTAAAGATTCAACATATGAATATTTAAAAAATTTTAATATTGATTTCCAAATGTATATGAAAAAAAGTTATTGGAAGGAAAGAGCTGGGGGTAAAACTTTATCAATTATAAATAATAATTTTAATTTATCCTTAGATAAAGAAAACAACACTTTGAATGCTTTTTTTGAAGATAAGGAAAATAATTTTTTTGAATTAATAAAAGTTTTTTCTGATAATATTTCTCAAATTAAAAATAATAAAGGCTTTATAGAAATACTAAATGGCAATGAAATTGCTAAATTGAAAGTCAAAAAGAAATCGAGTTTATATGAAATAGAAATTAATTTTAACCATATTAGTGAAGTATTTAAAAGAAGACTGAAAAATCTTATATATAAATCTTTTTATTGTGTAGCTTGTGGAGCATGTGAAGCTGAATGCAGTTCTGAAGCACTAACAATAGAAAAAAAAATTAAAATAGATTCAAAAAAATGTACTAAATGCTTTAATTGTTTAGATTTTACTGATAAAGGTTGTTTAAGAGCAAAATCAGTAGATAATAAAGGAGATAAAAATATGGAAAAATCAAAAAACTTAAAAAATAAAAATTTTATAAGTATTGATAAATACTCTACATTTGGGTTTAGAAATGAATGGTTGAATTCTTTTTTAATAAATGGTGGTAAGTGGCTACAAGAAAATAATTTAGGACCTAAACAAAAACCGGCTTTTATAAACTGGTGTAAAGAAGCATATTTAATAGATGAAAAATCAAAAACTACTTTTCTATTCGAAAAGTTAAAAAATTATTCTAACATTGATGATATATGGTTAATAATACTTGTAAATTTATATTATAATTCTAAAATTGTAAACTGGTATTTAAATTTTACAGATTGGAATTATTCTTATAGCAAACATGACTTATTAATAATGCTTAAAGAATCTTTCCAAAATTTAAGTGAAAACACATTAAATAACCCATTAACAGCTTTTATTAATATGGTTGAAAATTCTCCATTATCAAAAAATCTGCAATTATTTATAATTGAAAAAAAAGGAAAAATTATAAATAAAATTAAAAAAAATGGAATAGATAATGTAAATTTATTACCTTTAGCTTATAGTTTATTTAAATTATATAAACAAACAGGGAGAAAGGATTTTACTTTAAGAGAAATATATAATAAAAATATTAATGGTGGTCCTTACAAAATTTTTGGTATTTCTAAAGATATTTTAGTAACCAAAATAATTTCTCTTAAAGAAAAGTTTAATTTAGTTCATATAGAAATACAAGGAGGACTTGATAATTTGTTTTTAAAAATGGATTTAACAGAAGAAGAATTATTAAATAAATTCATAAAATAAATTTATGAAAATTAAATATAATTATCAAACATTTGGTCTTAAAGAAAATTGGATCAATATGCTTTTTTTAAAGGATAATATATTTTTAGAAAGCAATAATTTAGGTAAAAATCAGTTTATTTCATTTTTAAATTATTTAAGAGATTGTGAACTTTATTCTAATAAAAAATTATCTGAATTATTTTATATACTTAAATATCATAATGAAAAAAAATTATTAATATGGTCTATTTTATCAATAAATATTTTTTTTAATAGCCCTACATTTTCAACATTTAGCTTGCTTCCTAAGGGTAAATACTCATCTAATAATTTAAATAATTTTTATTCCACTATTTTTAAATTAAACTCTCATAGAACCATATATTCAGCAGTTTGTTCTTTAATAAGTACTTTTGAACACACACCAATTGGAAATGAATTAAAAATTGGAATAGTACAGAAAGAGAAAAAAGGAAGATCGGTAACAAAAGAAGGAGGATTTAAATTTGATCCATATGTTATTCTTTATGCTATTTATAAATATGCTTTTAAAAACAATATTTATGAAATTGATATAGATAAAATAGAAAAAGAAATGTTTAGTCCTCAAAATATTTTGGTTATCGATTCGAAATATATAAAAAATTGCCTAATTGAGCTACAATATTTAGACATTTTTACAATAGACATTAAAGAAAATAGTTATTTTAAGTTATACTTAAAAGATATAAAATCTCCATATGAAATAATTAGGATATTATTTGAAAAGGAGAATATATGAAATATAATGAATTTCTATCCTTAGATTCGAACTTTCATCCAGTTTTTGATTTAACAAATGAAATAGAAAATATGTGGAAAAGATTTATTCCTACAGATAATTTTTATAATGCTCTATCCAGTATTTTAGACAGTTTAGAAGGAATTGAAAAAAAAGATAGATTATCAGTATGGTTACAAGGTTCTTATGGAACTGGTAAAAGTCATTCAACTTCAGTTATAAAACATCTATTAAGTGATGATTTAAATCAAATTGAAGATTTCTTACAAAAACTTGATGAAAATATTCAAATAAAAAAAAGATTAGAAAATTCTAGACAGCACAATAAAATTTGTCCTATTTTATTAAAAGGTTCTGGGAATATAAAAGATACTAATAGTTTTTCATTATCATTACAAATTGCAGTTAAAAAAGCTCTTCCAAATTTAGTAATAAAAAATGATTTTGAGACTTTGATATCACTTATAGAAGATCCAAACTCACATATAGATTGGGAGAGTGTATTAGATGGATCTAAAATAAGAATATATATCAACAATATAGATGGTTTGATTAAAAAATTAAAAGAAAATGATTTAACGATTTATACTAAGGTTATAGATTATCTAGCAAATAAAAATACTCATATTTCAACTAAATCATTAACAGATTGGCTAAAAGAAGTAATTGAAAAAATAAAAGAAGGAGGATCTTATGATAAAATAGTAATATTTTGGGATGAATTTACCTCTGTATTAGAATCACCTTACATAAATTCTATTTTAATAGATATTCAAAATTTAGCAGAATTATCTGTTAATAATGATATTTTTTTATATTTAATAACTCATAGGACTCCTTCACAAGCATATTTAAATAATGAAGATATTGATAAGGTAAAAGGAAGATTTAAAATTATTAGATATGAAATGGAAAACCTGACAACATATCATATAATTAATGGAGCGATATTAAAGAAGAATAAAGAAAACTGGGATATTATTAAAAATTCAAAAATAGAATCCGTTAAAGGAGCAATAAATAAAATAATATCTAATAATGATTATGAAAGCGTTGATAATATCCAAAAAAAAGACCTTGAAAATTTATTTCCTATTCATCCATATACTGCATATCTTTTAACCTATATATCTAGATATATAGGTTCATCTGAAAGAAGTATCTTTAATTTCATTTTTGATGATAAAATTGGTTTTAGAAATTTTATTTTTAATAATCCAGAGAATGGAAATGTTTTTTTAACAGCTGATTTCATATGGGATTATTTTTATCCAGAATTTGAAAAAGCTGATAATGAAAAAACAAGTCCATCAGTTAACAAATGGAATTTAATTAGATCTAATATAACTGATCAAAGACAAATTAAAGTTTTTAAAGTAATTTTATTGTTAAATATTCTTTATAGATATACTTTATCAGATGAAACATCATTAGTTGCTCCATCTAAAAATAATATCATATATATTTTTGAAGGAGTTTTTGAAAAAAATGAAATTGAAGAAATACTAAAAAAATTTGAAGATATAAAAGATGCAAATGATTTATATTTACTTACAACTTCAATTTTGAATATTCAAGAAGTTGAAAATGAAATAAAAAGACTAAAAGATAGTAATGCAATAAATATAAAAGAATTAATAAATAAGCATATAGATTTATTAAAAGGACCTTTAAGTTATCAAACTTTCAGAGAAATCTTTTTAGAAATCCTTCCTTCAAGTTTTTCAGAAGTTCAATTGGAAAGCATCTTAAAAAGAAATAATAAAAATAATATAATTAAAGTATTATGTTTTTTTGGAATAAATGAAAGAGAAATAATAAATGGAAAAGAAAAATTAGAAAATTTTGCAAGAAATAAAATTTATGAAAATATAGTTTTTCTAATTTCTGAACAGCCATTTGGTGATGATAATTTTTCTAAATATGTTGAAAATATTGCTAAAGCAAACATTGCTGATAGACATAATTATAAAGAAGATAAAAATCAATACTTAGAAAAAGCTAATGCAATTGCTTCAAATTGGATTAAGAAATGTCTTTCTAGTAAAGCCACATGGTATCTTAGAGGGAATCATAAACAAATAATATTATATACTTTTAATGAAGATATTAATAATTTAATTTCAAAAATCATATTTTTAGATAGCTTTGATATTATCCAAAATTGTACTAGCAATATAAACTTATGGAAAAGACAAAAATCAAAAAAATTTGCAGAAATTTTTATTTTCTCAAATAACAGAAAAGACTTTGAAGATAAAACTGAGAAAGGTATTGAAAGATATATAAGATCTATAGTAATGAATGAATATAATAATTCAGAAGAATGGATTATAGATAATAATTTAAGGTTTAAAGATAATGCATATAATACTCCTTTATATAAAATGTATGTTAGAACTGAAGAAGCTATAAAGGAAAATAAAGATAATAGCTATTTTAATCTAGCAGAAATATTGGGTTTTTTATTTCAACCTCCATTTGGATTTTATTCTTGTATGATTTTTTTTGGGGCTATAGGTTTTATATTAAAAAATTATATAGGGCAATTCTACGATAATGAAAATGGTTACCCAATTGATGGCAAAAAAATGATAGAAAAAATAGAAGCAATATTTGATTATTGGGAAAATGATAGAAGAAATAGTAAGACAAATCTATTAGTAAGGTTGGGTTCAATAGAAGAAAAAAAATTAATTGATGACTTGAAATATATTTTTAAAATTAATGAAGCTGAAAGTTTAAATGATATAAAATGGAATATAAGAGATAAGATTAAACCAGATTTTCCTCTCTGGATATATAAACATGATAATAATATTTCAAGTCCAGTAAAAAATGCAATCTCACTATTAGATAAATTTTTAAGACTTCCAGATGAAAATATAGATATAAAATTTATAAATGAATTGCTTGACGCAATTGAAATATCTAAAATAGATCTTTTAAATTTATTAAATAAAGATAAAGAATATAAAGAAACTATATTTAAGAATGAAATAAAGAATATTTTAAGTGAAAACAAACAAATAGGAACTGATATAGAAATTAATTCAACTATTAAATATTTAAATGAAAATTTACAAGAAGAAAAAGGATTATGGGAAGAAAGCGATGTAAATTCAAAAGTTAAAGATTGGGTAATTAATAAATTATCAGATAATACTAATAATGAATACAAATTTAAAGGAGAAAATTCAAGTAATAAAGATTCTAGTTTAATTTCAAAAGAAAAAAAAGCACTATTAATTAGTAAAATCCAAAATTATGAACCATATCAATTAAAATCATTAATTATTAATTTCATAGAAAAGAATGATAAGTTTGCTAGTTCAGTATATGAAATTTTAGGAAACATATTATGAACATAGATGAGTTAATAGAAGAAATAGAAAAAGATATAAAAATACCAACTCCAACACAAAGGCGTTATCCTATTAGGTTTATATTTTTTTATAATAGAGAAAATATTATTGATTTTATTGATAAAATTAAACTCAATAATATTTTTAATATTGAATATTTGAGTAAGTATTTAGAATATGATGATCAATGGTTTACATATGATACCATTTATTCTTTTTTTTCTAATATAAAAAAAAATACAGTTATTTTAGGCTTATCAGAATATTTAAGGTTTTGCGATAAAACTGATTTTAACATTTTATTAAATAGATTAGCAGAAATTGAAACTAATGATAATTTTAGAATTATTGTACCACTATTTGGCTTAAAAGAAAGATTCGATAACGAATTTTGGGAAAAATTTTCAAGGAAAAATGCTTGGGCTCCTATATGGAATATCGAGTCAAATTATGAAAGAATTTCTATATATATTCTAAACTTAGAAATTTATAATTTTAATTTTTTATCCAACAACTATATTTTAATTCAAAATTCAAAAAGTTGGTTAAATTTTTTAAAAGAAGAAAAAAATAAGCAAATTGTATCTATATCAAATACATTAAATTACTTTTTTAACAATTTCTTACCAGACCAAAACTTTGATTTGAAACAAATTGATAATTATAAAGAATTTTTTAATATATTCTTCAATAATAATTTCGATATTGAATACAATAAAGATGATGATAAAATTTGGCAAAAATTAAGTGAATACATAATTAAAAACAACATTATAAATTCAAATTTTGAATCAATAGTAATGAAAGTTTTTAATATATCTGATATTGATAAAATTGACTTTAAAGATATTATAGATATTTATTTTAAATCTAAATTCGAAGATATATTATTAACTAGATGGATCATAAAACATTTCATATTAAAAAATAAAGAAAAATTTAATTATTTTTTTTATGTTTTCTCGGATATAATTAACTATGATATAGACTCTTTAGTTTACTTATTATGGTTTAAAATATTTGATATTAAAAAATCTATTGAGTTTTCTAAAGAAAGAAGAGACATTTTGAGTTATATAATAGAAACTAAGCCAAAAAGTGTTGATATAACAGATAAATTACAAGAACATCTGGAAAAACTTAAAGAAGAGCCAATTGAAAATTGTTTATACTATCTGACAAATTTTACAGATATTGAAAAGAAGTTTATTATTAATAAATTAAATTCAAGCAATAATTTTGAAGAAGATCTTGTTAAAATTAGTACTATTTTTACTGATATTTACTATTATATATCGTGGGAAAATATTATTAATAGTAAAATTTTTGAAGAGAGTATTTGGATACTAAACTATTTTAAAGAATATAATAAGTGCAAAATTTTAAACATCAAATCAAATATAATTGATGAAACTATAGAGAAAATTAATAGAGATAAGGAAACCTTATGTGAATGGTATTACAAGATAAAAGAAATAAAACCAGAAGATTTAAAAAAAACCATTTGGGTTGATGGTCTAGGTCTAGAATGGCTTCCTTTATTAATATATTATTTATATAATTACCATAAAGAAAAAAACATTTCAGTTGATTTTAATATAACAAGGGCAAAACTTCCATCCATTACTGAAATCAATAAATTTGAAAATTGTTATAAAATCTCCAATTTAGATGATTTTATTCACAAACAAAATCCTTATTCATTCCCTGAGAGTATTATTAAAGAATTTTCAATAATAAAAGAAATAGCATCTGAAATTATTACAAAAATTGAAGATTATCTGTTCATTGTATCTGACCATGGTTTTACATTTTTTTCACAAAAAAAATTCAGAGAATTTAAAAAATGTAGTTTCAATGAATCGAGTCATGAAGGAAGGTGTATTTTAGATAAAAATGTTGAATCAGAAGATGAATATTATTGTAATTGGGATATTAAAGGTACTAATAGAAAATCAGTAATAGCCTTGAAACATGCTTCATTAGAAGATGTCCCCTATAGAGAAACTCATGGTGGAGCTACACCAGAAGAAGTGATAATTCCTTTTATTAAAGTAGAAAATCTAGGAATCAAGAATATAAAATATAAAATTAAAATAAAAGATGAAATAATAAAAACTATGAATCCAGTTATAGAATTTTCTATATATCCTGAGCCCAAATATGAAGAAGTAAAGGTACTAATCATTGGAGATAATATTTCAGAATTTATAGCTAAAAAAGAAGGTACTGTTTATAAGGTTAATTTTGAAAATAAAATTGGTATTGGCACTAAAAAATTGATTATTTCAATAAGAAACTATCAAGAAGAATTTCAAATAGAGATAATAAGCGGTTATAAAGAGAGGGACCTTAT
>JGI11944J13513_1003424_pt1 | contig 9962 bp, 11 predicted proteins | sample TerdegcoTASludge_FD_13513 | JGI IMG/M metagenome (IMG submission 13513) | reverse complement strand
CCCGCCAACACAGATGCATGAGGCGGCTTGCCATACCCGCCCGAGGCCGGACCGCCATCCACGAATAACACGAATTCACACAAACGGAGAACAAATGTAGGCCACCTGCGACGTACCTGCGAGGTGCGTGGCACGTGGCTGCAGGGGCATTGCGCGTGCAGTAATAGGCTCCGGAGGTGCCGTTTTGCGCGGCGATGCGGATAGGAGTACACTGGTGCGCCCGTGGAGAATGCGATCGGACGAACATGTATGGACGACAGTACCGAAATCCACCGCGCTACCCAGATTTCTATCATTGAAGGCATGTTCTGGCAGGCGTACGCGACCCTGGCCGCACCCGGCAGCGTTTTCCTCACCAAATTCGCCGTGATGCTGGGCGCGACACCGCTACAGTTCGGCGTTCTGTCGGCCATCGGGCAGTTGTCGCAGGTGTTCCAGCCCCTGGGCGCGGCCATCACGCGGAAGATGACTTCGCGCAAGGGCGTGGTGGTAACCCTCATCTCGTGGGGGCGGGCCATCACGTTCGTGTACGGCTTGCTTCCCTTCCTGCTGCCGGCGCAGGCGGCCATGTGGTCATTTCTGGCACTCTTCTTTGTCGCTACATCGTTGCAGGCCGTCGCTGGGAATATTTGGATTGGCTGGATTTCGGATTTGATCCCACTGGAAAGGCGCGGGCGGTTCTTTGCGGTTCGGTCTCAATACCTGATGCTGGTGGGCCTGGCCACGGGCTACCTGTTCAGCGCGTTTGTGGATCTGTTTGATGTGGGGCGTAGTGGCTTTGCCAGTGCGCTGGCCAAGGCGCTGGGCGGTGCCGACTGGCTGTCGCCGGGGCATCTGCCACATGCGCTGTTGGGGGTGATGGCGGCCGCGGCGGGGTTTGGGCTTATCAGCGCGCGCATTCTGATGCTCCAGCCCGAACGTCCCAAGCCCGTTGAGCAGGAACGGTTCCGCGATGCCATGGCCGATTGCTTCCGCGACAGGAACTTCTGCAAGTTGCTCTTCTACGGGTTCTGGTGGATGCTGGCGGTGGGCATCGGCGGGCCGTTTTGGGGCGTGTTTATGATCAAGAAACTGGGCATGTCTCTCATCTCCATTCAGATTTATGGCATGGTCCAGACGCTGGCGTCTCTCCTGTCGGTGCGGCCGTGGGGTACGCTGATTGACCGTTTTGGCAACAAGACGGCGATGCGTATCGCCATCGTGATGGGGGGCATCAACCCGCTGGTGTGGCTGTTCGCCACGCCCCGGAACTACGAGTTCTTGTACATAGAGGCGGCGACGTCGGGCGTCATGTGGGCGGGAGCAGGGTTGGTGGCCTCCAACTTCGTTCTGTCCATCGCGCCAGCGGAGCGACGACAAATCTACTCGGGCATCTTCGGCGCGGTCTCCGGCTTCGCCATGATGCTGACGTTGCTGGGTTCCGGGGCATTCCTTCCGCCACAACTGACGCTGCTGGGGCTGCGCCTGGAGCCAGAGCAGGTGCTGTTTGGCCTGGGCGGCTTGATGCGTTGGAGCGCCCAAATCCCGCTGTCGTGGGTGCACGAGCCGGGCGCTTCGTCGGTGAGGGTGGCGGCGGAGCAGATGCGCCGGGCGGCGGGGGCCTGGTTTGCGCGGCTCGCGCCACGGGCGGGGCGCAAGAGGCCCTGACCGTGGGCGGCGCGGCGACTCGGGGATGGATAGCGTCGCGGCCTCGTCGGCGCCCATCTATCCGAACAAGTTGTCCAGCATCATCATCACGACGAAGCCGATGATGAGTCCGGTCGTGCCGACCTTGGCGAACCCCTTGCGGTGGGTCTCCGGAATCATCTCCTCGCTGACGACGTAGAGCATGGCGCCGGCGGCAAAGGCCAGACCGAGGGGCAAGAGCGGGTGCGCCACGGCGACGGCTGCCGCTCCGAGTATGCCGCCGATGGGTTCAACCGCGCCCGACAGCAGCGCAAAGGCCAACGCCCTGCTGCGAGTGTAGCCCTCGCGGACGAGGGGAAGGGCGACCGCCAGTCCTTCGGGCATGTTCTGCAGCCCGATGGCAATGGCGACCGCGGTGGCTGCCCGAATGTCGCCTAGCCCGAAGGCAACGCCCACCGCCATGCCCTCGGGGAAATTGTGAATGGTGATGGCCAGAATCAGCAGCGTGATTCGCCTCAGCGCCGAGGATGGGGGTCCTTCGGGGCCGGAGATGAAGTGGATGTGCGGGACGAACCTGTCCGCAAGCGCCACGAAACCCGCACCCGTGAGCACGCCGAGCATCACCGTCCACACGGAGGCGATTTCCAGGGCGGGGACAAGCAGGCTGAAGGCCGTGGCGGCCAACATGACCCCTGCCGCAAACCCGAGCAGGGCATCCAGCAGTTTGTCGCTGACGCGCAGGGTGATGAGGACCGGGAGCGCGCCGACGCCGGTCGCCAGGCCGGTCCCCAGCGTCGCCAGCGCAGCCATCAGGACCACGTTCTCGGTGGGCAGAACCGACGTCATCGGAGCCTCCTGTGGGCGACGTGATCGTCGCACGTGCATTTTGGCGCTGCTGCGCCGCAATAGTATCATAGACGGCTGATGGACGCAAAGCATCGCACCGCATTGCTGATACGCGGCTTCTCCGACGCGCTGCCTCTGGTGCCGGGCGTGGTGGCATTCGGCCTGGTGTACGGGGTCGCGGCGCGGGCGGTCAACCCCTCGCCGGCAGAGACGGCCGGCATGTCCGCCATCGTCCATGCGGGCTCCTCCCAGTTCGCCGCGCTGGGGAATTGTCGCGGGCCTGCTGTGCTATTGGGCCATGGTCGTGTGGCTGTAACGATGGTCAGGTGAGGAACGCGAGGGAGATTACTCTACATCATAGAGCGAAAGGATTGACATGCCACTGCAGAACGCATTCATGTTGCTGTTGCTGGGAACCATCTGGGGCGCGTCCTACATGTTCATCAAGGTCAGCGTGGCGGAGATCACGCCCCTGACGTTCGTCGTCCTTCGCACGGGCCTGGGCGGAGGGCTGCTGGCGCTTTTCCTGCTGCTGCGCGGGCGGCGACTCCCGGGCCGCTCCCTCTGGAAACCGCTATTTGTCATGGGGCTGTTCAATACGCTGATCCCCTACGGGCTGATCAACTGGGGCGAACTGTACATCTCTAGCGCGTTGGCCGCGATCCTAACGGGCACGATGCCGTTGTTCACCGTGATCCTGGCGCACTTCTGGTCAAAGGACGAGCGTATGGACTGGTACAAGGCGGCAGGCGTGGTAATCGGCTTCTTGGGAGTGGTGGTGCTTCTGGCTCCCGATGTTCGGGAGGGCATCGTGCACAACATCGCCGGCGACCTGGCCGTCATGGGCGCGGGGCTGAGTTACGCCATAGCGGCGGTGTTCGCCCGTCGGCACCTGACCGGACACGAGCCGGCGGTTTTGTCCACGGGCATGTTGCTGGCCGGCTTCGTCATCACCGTGCCGCTGGCCTTCGCCTTTGAGCGGCCGCTGACCCTCGCGCCTTCGCTCCGCGCCTGGGGAGCCACGCTTGCACTCGCGTTTGTGGGCACGGCCATCGCTTACCTCATCTACTACTGGATTCTGGAACACGGCGGCGCGGTTCAGGCCTCGCTGGTAACGTACATCATCCCCGTGGGCGCTTTGTTCTGGGGGTGGCTCCTTCTGGGTGAGGACATTCGCTGGACTTCGCTGGTGGGCCTGGGCGGGATCCTACTGGGCATCATGGTGGCCAATCGGTTTCGGATACTCAAGTCGGCATCCCACTGATGCGCCCGTACCCGACGGGTGGGGTGGCGCGTTTCTTCGTGTGAATCCTGTTTTTGCTCCAGGGAGAACGCTATGGGCGCGCATCGCAGGGCTGTTGTTGCGGCAGTCCTCTTGTGGCTCCTGGCTGGGCCGGGCGCGTGGGCGGCGTCGCCGATCGCTGCCGCGGGTGTCGCGTTGGCTCCGCCGGTTGAGGGGGGCGTCATTTTCGGCCAGGCGCGGGATATCCTGACGGAGAGCCCCGTTGCGGGCGCTTTCGTGCACCTGGAGGGCGGGCAAGGCGGCGCGTACACCGATGCGGGCGGCTACTATCGCCTGCCGACGCCTCCCGGCGAGTGGACGGTGGCCGTGCGCGCCCCCGGCTATCTGGACATGTCGCAGACGCGCGTGCGCGCGCTGGTGGGCCGCAGCACCCGCGCGGACTTTGACATGGTCGTTGCGAACCCGACGCCGGCGCAGGAGGAGGAACTCTTCCGTCGCATGGTTACTCCCCCCGAACAGGCCTGGTCTCCGGATTTTGATGTAGCCATGGCGTCCGCGCCGACCTCCATCCGCGTCCTCATGCCCGATGGCCAGGTGGTGGAGATGGATTTGGAGGAGTACGTGAAGGGCGTGGTGCCGCAGGAGTTGCCGCCCTCTGCGCCCATGGAGGCGCTGAAGGCGCAGGCGGTGGCGGCGCGCAGTTACGCGGTTACCTCCTGGAACCACGCTGCGCAGGGCGCCAATGTCTGCACGACGACGCACTGCCAGGTGTGGAAGAATGTGCACTTTTCCCGAACCGATCAGGCCGTAGAGGCGACGCGCGGCGTCTTTGCGACGTATCGCGGCAGCATCATCCGCGCCTTCTATTTCGGCCACTGCGATGGCCACACGCGCAACAGCGAGGACGTGTGGGTGCAGGCGCTTCCCTACTGTCGCAGCGTCGCCTGCGAGTGTGGGTACACATGGCTGTGGGGGCATGGCGTGGGGATGTGCCAGGAGGGGGCCATCGCGATGGCCAGGCGCGGCGCAACCTTTGACGAGATTCTGCGCCACTACTACACCGGCATCAGCCTGATCGGGATGCAGCCCACGCCGACGCCCGAGCCAACGGCGACGCCCACCCCGACGCCGGAGCCTGTCGTAACGTTCACGTGGCCGTTGCAGACGGGCTGGAACTTGATCTCTATCCCCGTGGTCGTCAGCGACACGACGCCTGGCAGCCTGTTCTCCAGCATTGCCGGCAACTACGACATGGTGATGCAGTACGACGCCTTCGCCCCTTACGCCCGCTGGAAAGTGTACCAGGCGGGCAGTGCAAGCCAGACGGGCGGGCTGGATTACCTGGACCTGCGCTATGGGATATGGTTGCGGGCGACGGCCCCTTGCACGCTCACGGTGTCGGGCCTCGCCATCACGACCCCCACCGAGATTCCGCTGATCAACGGCCTCAACCTGGTGGCTTATCCTTCGCTTCGGGCGCGCAACGTATCCGATGCGCTTGCCTCCATTGCGGGGAAGTACGTGCGGGTCTATGCCTACAGGGCCGATCGGCCGGATTCGCCGTGGGTGCTGTACGACTTCACGGTGCCCCCGGAACTGAACCCGTTGCAGCAGATGACGCCTGGCCTGGGCTACTGGATAGAGATGGTGCAGCCGGCCAACTGGCGGGTGGACCCGTGAGTTCGGCCTAGTCGGCCAGCACCCCCAGCACTTCCTCGCCATGGCCTTCGGGCCTTACTTTGGTGAAGACCTTGGCGATTTTGCCGTCTTCGTCAATGACGAATGTGGTCCGCAAGATGCCCTGGTAGGCGCGGCCGTACATCTGCTTCTCGCCCCAGACTCCGTATTGCTCGGCGACTTTGTGGTCCTCGTCGGAAAGGAGCAGGAAGGGGAGATTGTACTTGCTCTTGAACCGCACGTGGCTTTGCGGCGAGTCGGGACTGACGCCCAGGATCACGGCGCCCTGTTCCTCGTACTGCGGATAGTTGTCGCGGAACGAGCAGGCTTCCTTGGTGCATCCCGAGGTCATGTCTTTGGGGTAGAAGTACAGCACCACCTTCTTGCCTCGGAAGTCGGATAGGCGAATCTTCTCGCCGCGGTCAGACGGGAGTTCAAAATCGGGGGCGACCTGGCCGGGTTTCGGCATCTCGCTCATGGCATTCCTCCGTGAATGAATTCGTTGCAAGTATAGCGGAATTCGGCCGGAAAAACCATGACGCGCGTCATGTTGGGGGATTGCTGCCGAAGCAAAAAGAAAGGCTGCCATGAGGATGACAGCCTTGTGGAGGCGACGGCGGGACTTGAACCCGCGGTCGGGGTTTTGCAGACCGACTTTCCGCGGCAAATCGGCCCTCTTGTGGGCCAAAATGCGCTCCAAAAGCCCCGAAAACGGCCTGTACAGCCCCAAAACACGGGCAAACCCGCAAAGCCCCCGCTCTGCTGATGCTGTACTGATGCTGTCAACGTGCTGTCAAAACAAAAGCCCCGCCAGAGACAGGCTCAATACACCCAGTTGTCCACCAGTTGGCCCGCCTCATTGTAAAGCCGTGCCTCGTCTCCGTCGTTATTCCAGATGTACGAACCCGTCCACTTCAGGTCGGTCGGCGGGTTGTTGACGGCGGATGGGCCACTGTGAACCCTAACATAAGCCCCCACCGCCAGCGTGTAGCCCGAAGGAAACGTGTACCACTGGTCGCCTTCTACGCTCTGAATGCGCCAGTTGGTCATGTTTTGCGCGTTCGGGCCATAGTTCGTTATCTCTACGTACTCGTCGCTGCCAGCGTACTGTAGGGCCGTTATTTGAATGCTATTTGCCGCGGGTGTCCCCGTCGGTGTGGCCGTCCGTGTTGGCGTTCCCGTAGGTGCAAGCGTAGGTGTGGGTGTCCGTGTAGGCGTTCGGGTCGGGGTGGGTGTCGGCGTAGTGCCCACCGCGCCCCGTGCCACGACAGGCAGATACACCCATCGCGTCAACGCCACGGTCGGCGTGGCCGTTACAGGGTTCTGGGTTGTGGAGACAAAATAGGATACGCCGTCCGTTGTAACCGTTATAGTCCCGTCCAGGTCAGTTCTGTAGGTATGCGCGCCAACGGACGCAAGGCGCGCCAACGTTGTGCCAGAAGGGTGTCCGTAGGAGTTTCCCGCGCCTACAGAGATAACTGCCACTTCGGGCGCAACCGCTGTCAGAAAGCCCCAACTTGTGGACGTATCGCTGCCATGATGGGCCACCTTCAGGATTTCACTCTGCACCGTATACCCGTGGGCAAGTATTTCGGCCTCGCCAGTCGCCTCTACGTCCCCTGTGAACAAGATGTCCACGCTGCCATACGACAGCCTCAAAACCAGGGAGTTGTTGTTGCAATCGCTTCCGATGGTGGTCGGGTGCAGGACGGCAACCGTCAGTGGCCCGACGGTCAACGTTTGCCCTGCCGACAGTACCCTGGTCGGTATTGACCTGCTGGCAATCAGGTCAAGAAACTGGGTGTACAGGCTGGAACTATACGATTGCCCTGTATACCAGACGGCATACACGGGCATAGATTCCAGAACCGTAACAAGGCCACCCAGGTGGTCAGCGTGGGGATGGGTCAATACCATGTCTTCAATATCCGTACACCCGTGGCTGGTCAGGTACGACACGACACCGTAGCCCGCCGATTGCGGCCCGCCGTCTATCAGTAGGTCAACACCCTGCGGGGTTTTCACCCAAGCCGCGTCCCCTTGCCCTACGTCCAAGAAGGTAACAACAAGTGGGGATGCCGCCTGTGTGGGGATACCCGCCGCTGGGATAGCGAGAAGACCGCAAACCATCACGACTGAAAACAGCCGAATTGCTGCTACGCGCCACCTCATAGTTTTATCCCCCTTTCACGGGCGGACATGGGGGTGTGATGCCAGTGGGTTCTTGTGTGCTATTGTGTCATGTCGGGCAAAAGTGCAAAAAGGAATGCCGGGCCAGGTCGGGCCATGCTGGGCCATACCATGCCGTGCCGTGCCCACCTGGCCCAGCATGTCCATATTATACCACGAACTAGGGCGAAAATCCAGGGATGAATTTCGTAATTTGCAGCAATCTACAGGCATTTGTAGGCATAGGTAGCCAAATGGCGTCCACTTTTCGCATTCTCCTGCGTTTTTACGCCCGAATACGCCATAATTCTTTACATAATGGTTCTAGTCGGAAGTTGCTATTTCCCCGCCCGCCCACCCGCCAGAAGGGGGGTCAGTTGTCGTCTTGGTCGGCGTCCAGGCCAAGGGTCTCCAGCAGGTCAGCCAGTCGCTCGGCCTCGGTCGGCGGATACGCAAAGCCGACGGTCAGGCTTCCCATCAGGTAGCGGCCCAGCCATGCCCGTGCCACCGCGTCGCCGTTTGCCGCCCGCTCCACTGCTGTCGCGCAAATTTTACGCCAAACTTCGGGTGGGCAAGTTTCCGCCAACGTTGCTAGGTATTGCGCCTCAATTTGCCGCCGTGGCCGCCCTGGGCCGCCAGGGTTGCCAGGTAGAAAACGCCCTTTCGTGTCTCGCATGTAAACCTCCCCAAATCGCGCTCTCTCTCGCAAAATCGCGGTTTTTCGCTCGGTCTAAACGGTCGCCTACCAGGTGAAAAGATAATCAGGCGGCGGTGAGCACTTGGCCTTTTCGGCAATGTAGCGTGGGGCTTTGTGCGTGCCAGCGGTAACGGTATTGACACCCGACGCCTGCAGGTAGGCAAGGGCTTCGTCTTGCAGTTCCAGCCAGTTGTCGGCTCGCCAGTCCACTGTGCGCGTATCGTAGCCAACCTTCGCCGCCCAACGCCCGCACACCCAGCAGCGATTGCGCTCCACCTGAATCACAACGCCTACGAGTTCCTTGTTCATCAGCCAACCCTCCAAAATTTTTGCCGCGGCAACTTGTCAACGTCAACCGCGCCACTTTCTATGATTTTTTTCGCTCAAAACAATTCACACGTCCGCAACCCCTGGACTGCGTCTAGGCGTTACGGCTTTCGTTACGGTTATCGTTACGTTATCGCCCGTCGCGCCCGCCCGTCGCGCCAAAGCCGACAGCGCCGCCGCATTCCGTAACGATAACGATAGCGGCGTTGTTCTGAACGTTCAGAACGGGCGGCGGCGGACGGGCGGACAGCCAGCACCCGAAGCGCGTTCTTTGTCTCCTAGCCCGCATGTTGTTTACACCTAGCCGAAGCATGTTGTTTACACCTAGCCGAAGCGTGTTGTTTACACCTAGCCCGAATTGCGATTGTCTATGCGCAAGTTCTTGTTCAATTTCCGTTCTGGGCGACTATATCGCGTTGCTTTGCGAAGCGTAGCGAGCAAAGCAACGCGATAGCGGGCGCGCTCGCCCGCTTCACCTGCGTTGCGGTTCTTCTGCTTTGGCGTTATCTGTTTCATAGTTCTTCTGTTTCGTAGGACACGGATGTCCTGTCGCTTGGCCATTTTTGTCCAGCGATAGGACACCAGTGTCCTGTCGCTCCTTGCCGTTGCCGTTGGGCGTCAGGGTATATCGGGCATGGCCGCCGCCACCTACGCCACCTGGCGCATAGTCAATTCGGATATAGCCGTGCCGCTCCAGTTCAGCCAGGCAGCGCCGCACCGTGCGCGTACTGCAGCCTAACAGGGCCGCAAGGCGCTCCTGCGACGGCCAGACGACGCCCTTGCGACGGCGGCCCTTGCCCTTGCGGGTCGCCCAGTCGTGGCTGGCCAGGACGGCGTATAGCAACCGCGCCATCGGCGATAGTTTGTTGTCAAGAAGCACCGCGTTGGGCACTTGGGCAAAACCGTCCAGCAAACGCGGGTCTAGTTCGTTATTCGCCATCGCCCACCCCCACTAGCGCCAGTTGTCGCGCGGCGGGTTCGGGCCGCTGGCAATCCCACAACTCCAGCGCCAGGCCGATTTGCCGCCCGTGGCCGCGGTCAAACTCAAAGCCCTTCGCGCGAATCAGGGCAATGTCGGCGACGTAGGCCAGGCCCGACTCCACGTCCCGAATCTCCACGCGCACCGCGCCAGCCCGTTCGGCGGCGTCCAGGCTCGCAACGTCCAGCGCCCAGGCCCTGGGCGTTCGCAGTTGGTGAATGCTGGCCCGCACCGACTTGCGGAACGTGTCGCCCTGGACGCGGCCCACAACCTTGCCGCCAGCCCGAATGGGGATATGTGGCGTGGTTTGACAGGCTATCGCAACTAGGTTACAATGCGCACAGAGACCTGGGTTTGTGGCCCTGTCTCGCACCGCGCCCGCCGCGCCAACGGCGGGC
>JGI11944J13513_1003418_pt1 | contig 9971 bp, 7 predicted proteins | sample TerdegcoTASludge_FD_13513 | JGI IMG/M metagenome (IMG submission 13513) | reverse complement strand
TCATATATCTATAATTTTGTAATTATAATTACGTAAAGATAACTTGCAGCAGCGGTCGATTTTTATGTAGTCTGTGTATAAATTGTATTTTTATGTAAGTTTGAATTAATTTTTTTCTTTTGTGAAGCGCATACTGTTAAATCCGGTTTTCTGGAAAGTAATTTGTATTTTTATTTCTCCGGGTATGATTCAGGGGGCAGAAAATTTTTTTCAGGGCCCTGCTGTAAATCCTCAATCAGTTACAATAGAAAAAATATATACAGGCAGTGATTCTATTATACTAAACAATTCAGAAACGGGCGGAAGGGAAAAGTTAAAGGACAGAGGAATAATTTTGGGAAGGAGAAATAATAATATTTCGTTTCACCTTTCGGATCCGGGAGCAGGCTTTTATAGTTTCAGGCTTGATAATTTTGACAGGGATTGGACAAGATGGCAAAGGTCAGGAATAAAGGAATATACAAATCTTCCGGCCGGTAAATATTTGTTCAATGTTAGATACAGTGCTCCCGGCGTGCCGGTTTTAATGATAGAACCTGTTGAATTTAAGGTAGTACCTGCCTGGTATAGTTCATTTCCGGCCATAGCGTTTTATATATTGTTATTTTGTCTGGCAGTATGGGCTATTTATGAACAGATGAAATTCAGGTTTGCCCGGACTCAGTATATGCTGGAGCAGATAATAAATGTAAGAACAGAAGAACTGATAATTGAAAAGGAAAAATCTGAAAGTCTTCTTGCTAATGTTTTACCCAAGACTACGGCTGATGAGCTGATGGCAAAAGGAAAGGCAACAAAGGCAAAATATAATTTTGTTACAGTTTTGTTTTCTGACATACAGGGCTTTACAAAGATTGCCGAGGAAACAAATCCGGAAATCCTTATTGATGAGCTTGACAAGTTTTTCTTTCATTTCGATTCTGTAGTGGAAAAATATGGTATTGAAAAGATAAAGACTATTGGTGATGCATACATGTGTGCCGGTGGAATACCTGAAAAAAACAGGGCGAACCCCATTGAAGTGATACTTGCTGCTCTTGAAATGCAGGAATATATGGAGAAACTTAAATCTTCTTCAGAATTTGAAGGGATGAAATTATGGGATATTCGAATTGGGATTCACACCGGAACGGTTATAGCTGGAGTTGTGGGACAAAAGAAGCTTTCTTACGATATATGGGGAGATACCGTTAATACTGCAAGCAGGATGGAATCTTCGGGAGAACCCGGAAAAATAAATATTTCAGGAACCACATACGAATTTGTGAAAGATTTCTTTATCTGCAGGTACCGTGGGAAAATGCCCGTTAAATATAAAGGTGAGATTGATATGTATTTTGTTGAGGGCATAAAGGAAGAACTTCGTGATAGTAATAACAGACCCAACAGGAAGTTTATTACCAAAATGAAGAAACTACGGTTAACCGATGTGGAAGAATACATACTGAAATATTTTGATGATGAAGCACCTCCCAATCTGTATTTTCACAGTTCGTCGCACGTCAGAAATATTTGCAATCAGGTGGATCTGCTTGCAACATCAGAACAGATTGATGATGAAAATTACATACCATTGAAACTTGCGGCAATTTTTCTTTACACCGGGTATATATCCGATTATAACAGACCAATGGATGCTGCCATAAGTCTGGTAGAGGAAATTTTGCCAAGATACTCCATGCTTAATGAAGAAATTGAATCGACCAGAAAACTTATAATTAACTCATTTAATGAGGAGCCTGAATCACTTTCGGATTTTATTCTGCATGATGCAAAGTACGACTGGCTGGGGCGTGTTGATTATATTAAGCTTATTGACAAATTGTTCAGGGAAGAATCAGAATATGGAAAAGTCAGCAACAGGGATGAGTGGATTCAGAACCAGAGAAAAATACTTGTTGAGCATGAATTTTTTACGTCCACTGCAAAATTGCTGAGAAGTGTAACGGTTGAAGAACAGGTGTCATTACTTCAGGATTTTGGGAAGGAATTAAAATGATGGGATGGTTATTTTTTCTTTATAAAATAAAATATAACAATTACATTTGAGCATTCAATAATTAAATTATCAGCCATGGTGGAATTTAACTGGAAAAATCTACCTTTCGGTTATTACAAAACCGATTACAATGTAAGATGTTATTACAGGGATGGCAAGTGGGGGCCTCTTGAGGTAACTGATTCGGAGTATATTAATATACATATGGCTGCAACGGCACTCCACTATGGTCAGGAAGCTTTTGAAGGTTTAAAGGCATACAGGGGGAGGGACGGGAAAATAAGGCTTTTCAGGTGGGAGGAAAATGCGAAAAGGCTTATTCATTCGGCAAGAGGAATTTACATGGCTGAAGTTCCGGTGGAACTTTTCAAAGAAGCTGTTTTCACGGCAGTGAAGCTGAATGAAAAGTTTGTCCCGCCATACGGGACGGGCGCATCGTTATATATCAGGCCGTTGCTTATCGGAAGCGGTGCTGAGGTAGGAGTAAAGCCTTCAACAGAGTACACATTTTTAGTTTTTGTAACACCTGTAGGCCCCTATTTCAAAGAAGGCATTAAACCTGTCAGCATGATGATCAGCCGGGATGTTGACAGGGCAGCTCCACAGGGAACAGGAACTTTTAAGGTAGGAGGGAATTATGCCGCCAGCCTCAGGGCAATAATGGCTGCAAAGGAAGGAGGTTATGCAACCGCAATTTTTCTTGATGCAAAAGAAAAAAAGTATATTGATGAGTGTGGTCCGGCCAACTTTTTTGGAATAAAAAACAATACCTACGTAACTCCCAAATCGGAATCCATACTCAATTCAATTACTAATATGAGCCTGATTAGGGTTGCTGAAGATATGGGGATGAAGACAGAAAGGAGGAAAATTCCGGTGGAGGAACTTGAAGAGTTTGAAGAAGCCGGGGCATGCGGAACCGCAGCTGTAATAACTCCAATTGCTACAATCTTTGACCCGGGTACCGGTAAAACTTACGAATTCTGTAAAGATGGTAACCCCGGACCCGTAACCCTTAAGCTGTACAATAAAATAACAGGTATTCAGTACGGAGAAGAGCCGGATCCGTATGGATGGACCACAGTGATTGAATGAAATTTATTGAAATTTGTTGCTGTTTTTCAGCAATGTTCACTATTTTTGCTGCGAAAAAAAATCAAAGTGACCAGGAAAGACCCTGCACTGCCAAAAACAAGATTAACAGGTTCTTATATAACACTTGTTATAAGTGTCTCACTTGTTCTTTTCCTTCTTGGGGTTCTTGGACTGGTTCTGATTAACGCACACGGATTATCAAAATATTTCAGGGAGAATCTCTCTTTTTCGGTTTTACTTGATGAGGATGCCCGTGAGGCTGATATAAGAATGCTTCAAAGAGATCTTGATGCAAAAGAGTATGTTAAATCGACACAATATATTTCAAAAGATCAGGCAGCTGCCAAACTCAAAGAGGATCTCGGAGAGGATTTCGTGAATTTTCTGGGATACAATCCTCTTAGTTCAACAATAGACGTGTATCTTTATGCTAATTACACGCATCCCGACAGTGTAAAAAAGATTGAAAAGTATATCCTTGAGTATCCTATAGTAAAAGAGGTTTATTATCAGGAGTCACTTCTCTATCTTATTAATGAGAACGTCCAGAAGATAAGTATTTTTCTTTCGGTTATAAGTTTATTTTTGTTCCTGATAGCAATTACGATAATTAACAATACGATCAGATTGTCAATATATTCGAAAAGATTTTTAATCAGGACAATGCAACTTGTGGGAGCAACAAGGGCTTTTGTTCGTAAGCCTTTTCTTGTCAGAAGCATAATTCATGGCCTTATTGCAGCCCTTATTGCACTTATTCTTCTGATGAGTCTGATTTATCTTATTGAGGAAGAGTTTTTCCGTCTTCTTTCATTCGAGAATATTTATCTGCTTTTTGCTCTGGCCGGAGGAATTATTATTCTCGGGATTATTATTTCAGTTGTCTCATCATATTTTTCGGTAAACAAGTACCTTAGTATGTCTGAGGATAAATTATACTATTAAATTATGGCAAAGAAAGAAATAGAAAAAGATAAAGGCAGGTTTGCACTTCCTCCGGAAAATTATAAATTCCTGGCAATAGGTTTTATAATCATTGTAATTGGTTTTATACTGATGCTCGGGGGAAAATCGGAAAATCCGGAAATATTCAGTGAAAAAATATTCAGTTTCAGGAGAATAACACTTGCTCCTATAATAGTTGTTGCGGGATTTGTTTTTGAAATATGGGCAATAATGCGAAAGCCCCGTGAAAAATAATTAAATTAACCTTATTACATGAATATCTTTGAGGCATTGATCCTGGGTCTGATTCAGGGGATAACAGAGTTTTTACCTGTAAGCAGTTCAGGGCATCTTGAAATTGCAAAGTCATTATTCGGACTGGAGACAGAAAGCAGTTTTTATTTTACCGTAGCAGTTCACGGGGCAACGGTTTTGAGTACTATTGTTGTCTTCCGGGAAGAAATAAAAAAACTGCTGCAGGGAGCATCTGAGCTGAGGATAAATGCTGAAAATGAATATAATATAAAGATTATTATTTCAATGATCCCGGTTGCATTTGCCGGATTTTTTTTCAAGGACACAATTGAAGCAATGTTTAAAGGTAATATTGTTTTTGTGGGTACAATGCTTATTGTTACTTCTGTTTTACTTCTGGCAGGGCATTTCTTAAGCCTGAAAAAAAGAGGTAAGGATTTAGGTTATATTGATGCGTTTATTATTGGAATTGCTCAGGCAATATCAGTTATTCCGGGAATTTCAAGGTCGGGGGCTACTATTTCAACCGGACTAATGCTTGGTGTGAAGAAAGATGAGGTCACTAAATTTTCATTTCTCATGGTTTTGATTCCGGTTTTGGGCGCAAACTTTGTTGAATTAATGACCGAAGATGTTATTAAAGGGGATGTAAACGGAATTGTTCTGGTCACCGGATTTCTGACAGCCTTTTTTTCCGGGTTTTTAGCCTGTAAATGGATGATAAGCCTTGTGAGGAAAAGTAAGATAATCTGGTTTTCAATATATTGTTTGCTGGCAGGAATTTTGTCAATTATTGCAGGTTAACCGGGTGAAGGAGGAGAAGGTAAATATTTTTGAAGAAGGGCAGGTTTTATTGCTTAATAAGCCGGTTTACTGGACATCTTTCGATCTGGTAAACAAGGTGAGAATTATGCTCAGGGAGACTCTTGGTCTCAGTAAAATAAAAGTTGGTCATGCCGGAACGCTTGATCCTCTTGCGGGCGGACTTATGATTTTGTGTACGGGTAAGGCTACAAAAAGGATTGAGAAGTACAGCGGAATGGATAAAGAATATGTCGGAGAAATATTTCTTGGAGCAACTACTCCATCATATGATCTTGAAACAGAAACAGATGCTACATACCCAACGACTCATATAACAGAGGCACTTATCAGAAGAACACTGATTAAGTTTCTAGGTGAGCAGGAACAGATCCCTCCGGAGTATTCTGCAAAGCTTGTAAAAGGAAAGCGCTTGTATGAATACGCACGCAAAGGCATTAAAGAGAAGGTTAAGCCCGTAAAAGTAGTGTTCAGGGAGATTGAATTGCTGGAGTTCAGGATGCCGATTGTAAAGGTCAGAATTCTTTGCAGTAAAGGTACATATATAAGGGCTTTTGCAAGGGATATGGGGAAAGCTTTGAATTCCGGAGCATATCTGTCGTCATTGACCCGGACGGCCATTGGTCCTTTCAGAATAGAGCAGGCGATGGATCTGGATAAATTTAAAAATTTACTGGAGCAGATGAAACAAAACGGAAATTATTGCGTATAAAGGTTTCGGCCTTATTTTATGTTAAATAACTGATTTAAATATGAAACTATCACAATTCAGGTACACTTTGCCACAGGAGCTTATAGCTCTTTACCCTGCACCCAACAGGGATGAGTCAAGACTATTTGTAGTTCACAGGGACACCGGAAAGTTTGAACACAGGATTTTTAAGGAAATTGTAGATTATTTTGAGGAACATGATGTCCTGGTGTTTAATAACACAAAGGTTTTTCCCGCACGATTGTATGGTAATAAGGAAAAAACCGGAGCAAAAATTGAGGTGTTCCTCTTACGTGAACTGAACCGTGAACAGAGGTTGTGGGATGTTCTGGTTGATCCTGCAAGAAAGATTCGTATTGGTAATAAACTCTATTTTGGGGAAAACGATGTGCTTGTTGCGGAGGTGATTGATAATACTACCTCCCGAGGAAGGACCTTGAGGTTCCTTTATGATGGTCCATATGAGGAGTTTAAGAAAACTCTTTACAGTCTTGGTGAAACTCCTCTTCCAAAATTTATTAACCGTAAAGTCGAACCTGAAGACAGGGAAAGATATCAGACAATTTTTGCCAAGCATGAAGGAGCTGTTGCCGCTCCTACGGCTGGATTGCATTTCAGCAGAGAACTTTTGAAAAGACTTGAGATAAAAGGAGTGGAATTTGCAGAAATTACTCTTCATGTTGGATTGGGAATTTTCAGGAGTGTTGACGTGGAAGATCTGACAAAGCATAAAGTTGATTCTGAAAGAATTATTATAACTGAAGAAGCTGCAAGAATTGTCAACAAAGCAAAAGCCGAAAAACACAAAATATGTGCTGTCGGTACAAGCGTTGTTAAAACTCTCGAAAGTTCAGTATCAACGGATGGCTTCCTTAAGCCTTATGACGGCTGGACAAACAAATTCATTTTTCCGCCATACGAATTCAGAATTCCCGACATGATGATAACCAATTTCCATATGCCATATTCTACTTTGTTAATGATGGTAGCTGCATTTGCAGGCTATGATCTGTGCTTTGAAGCATACAGGACAGCTGTAAAAGAAAAATACAGATTCGGTTCATATGGTGATGCAATGCTGATTATATGATAAAGATCTAATACAGGTGAATTATTTTATGGCCGGGTTGAACTACCCGGCTTTTTCGTTTATTAAAAAAGGCTCTTTATTTATTTAAATCGGTCGTCCGTCAAAATTTTTACGGAACTTTCGATATTTATATTATATTTAACCTAAACTTTAAAACTAAAAATTGCAACTAATAAAAGTTTAAGATAGTCATAAATTTGATTTAAACTATTATTGTTTTGGTTAATTTATGGTTTTTAAGACAGGCCAGATAATCATGTTAGTTCAAGCGTTCAGGATTATCAGGTTCTGGATATTTAATTTATTTTTTCTTAGTGGAAGAAAAATCTGAAAATATTATAGGAGGTTTTATCATGAAAACGGTGCATAACAGATTAATGGGATCTTCTGGAGGAATGGGCTGCTCCTCCGGTAAGATACGCATCAGGGTGCTAATAAAGGAATGGATACTGGTTTTGATTCTGGTATTCTGCGGACTGAAAGTTCAGGGACAGGGTGTAGGAATAAGTGAAGTGAATATTACACCTGATCCTTCATCAATTCTTGAACTCAGATCCGTTCAGAGAGGACTTCTGATACCAAGGATGACTACTGCCCAGAGACTGGCGATATCTTCTCCTGCGGCAGGGTTGGTTGTCTATGATATCAACACAAAGTCCTTCTGGTATTTTGACGGTATATGGAAAATTGTTCCGGCCAGCCTTGCAGGAGGACCTAATCAGATATTAGGCATGAATGCCCCTGGAACTGAAAATGAGTACAAAACCCTGCAGGGTACCGACAATCAGGTTTATGTAACCCATCTGCCAGGGAACATAACACTTTCCTTACCTCAGGAAATTCACACCGGAGCCAACGTTACATTTAACAGCCTTCTTCTTAGCAGCCTTCTTCCGAACGCCGGTGTTTATACCGATAACAACAGCCGGCTTACTACTACACCTCCTACAACCGGAATAATTGGTTACTGGATACGCACCGGAAACCTCCTTTCACCTGCCAACGCAGGCGACAATATTACAACGAGCGGAAATATTTATACAACCGGGACAGGAGCTATTACTTCAGCCGGATTGCTTAGCGGTTTAAGTGGTGCTGCAATTAATGGTGCCACAAGTATTACAGGACCCACAAACATTACGGGACCTACAGGAATCATAGGAACGTTAACTGTATCGGGAGGGATAATTAATTTAAATGACAATTCTAATTATGATACAAGGATTAATACCGGCAGTTCTACTGGCAATGTAATAATAGGGAATTCAATGAGTTCCCTGTATCTTCCCAGGTTTACTACTGCAGGGGTATTACATAATGATGGGACTGGGCTTGTTAGTTCAAGTCTGATAGTTAATGCTGATATACAGAACGGTACTATCAATCTCAGGGAGAAAGTGACGGATGTATTGCCTATAGAGAACGGAGGTACGAATTCGGGTACGCCGCTGAGCGGGCAGTCTATAATGATATCGAATGGTAGTGCTATAGTACAGGGAGAAGCAGGGACGACAACGACGGTATTGCATGGTAATGCATCGGGAGCTCCGTATTATGCGAAGGTAGATCTGGTAAATGATATAACAGGTACGTTACCGGTTGGCAACGGGGGAACGGGGCTGACCACCTTCGGAGGAACGAACACTGTACTGTATACTTCGGCGCCAGATATTATGGCCTGGGTACCGGCATCGACCGGGGCGGGACAGTTTTTGCAGACAACCACAGCCGGAGGTGTTCCTTCATGGAAGAGCATTCTTGATGTAGCCAACGGGGGAACGGGACTGAGTTCGATAACACAGAATAATCTGATTTATGGTAACGGGACAGGAGCAGTTAACTTACTGGCACCCACAGGCACTGCAGGGGCAATACTGACGGAGAGCGCAGCAGGAGCTCCGGTGTGGAGTACGCTCAATACACTGCCATCAACTTCGGGAATACTACAGGTACAGAACGGGGGAACGGGATATAATAATACATTTTCCAATGGTCAGTTGCTGATAGGTAACTCACTTGGAGGGTTGACGCGCAATACACTTACCGGAACAAGTAACCAGGTAAATGTAGTAAACGGAGACGGTACAATTACACTTTCAACACCTCAGGACATACACCCTGGAGCGACCCCGGAGTTTGTTTCAGTACAGCTTAGCGGCCTCCTTGCCAATGCGGGCGTATATACCGATGCAAACAAGATACTGACCTCCACACCGCCATCGAGCGGTATCATCGGCTACTGGACACGCACCGGGACAGTGCTTTCACCGTCGAACGCAGGTGACGACATAACCACCAGCGGTAACATATATACTACAGGCACGGGCACGATGACTTCGGCGGGACTTCTGACGGGACAGAACGGGCTGACGGTAACCGGGACGACAGGGATAACAGGAGCTACCACTATATCTGGAGGAATAATCAGTCTGAATGAGAACTCGAATTACAACACTAATATAAATACCGGGAGTTCGACAGGCAATGTAACGATAGGTAATGCGAACAGTTCGTTGTATTTGCCGAAGTTCACGACACCTGGGGTATTGCATAATGATGCTTCGGGGCTTATTAGTTCAAGTTTGATAGTTAACGCTGACATACAGGACGGTACTATCAATCTCAGGGAGAAAGTAACGGATGTTTTGCCTATAGAGAACGGGGGTACGAATTCGGGGACGCCGCTGGTAAATAATCGTTTGATGGTATCCAGGAACGGACAGATAGTTGAGTTGTTTGGGATGAATAATGGGCAGATAGTAGTTGGTAAGGATGGGGATGGGCCACAGGTAGTGACGATGAGCGGGGATATTACCATCAACAACATGGGAGTTACCACCATAGGCGACGGCAGGGTATTAAATAACATGCTTGCGGACAATTCAGTTACTACGAACAAAATAGCAGATGGAGAAGTAAGGACACAGGATATAGCAGATGGGAATGTAACTACGGTGAAGATTGCAGATGGGAATGTTACCACAGTAAAGATAGCTGATCAGAATGTTACGACAGAGAAGCTTGCTGATAATTCGGTGACGAATGAGAAGATA
>JGI11944J13513_1003416_pt1 | contig 9986 bp, 11 predicted proteins | sample TerdegcoTASludge_FD_13513 | JGI IMG/M metagenome (IMG submission 13513) | reverse complement strand
TAGAAGTCTATATTTCTCTTCGCTTTTTCTTAGTTTTTCTTTTTCATGTTCAAGTTCATATTTTTTCAGGAAGTTATCAAGGTCTGTTTCGATAGTTGTCTTAAACTCATTGATTAAATCTTTATAAGTTGTGGCATTTGGATTATTTTTGTAATCAAGGACACATATCGTTCCAAAGATTTGGCCATCTGGCCACTGGATAGGAAAACCAAGGTAATATACCATTCCAAGAGCGATATCAGGATTGTGATCCCACTCTGAATCCTTAGTAGCATCAGGAACTAACAGGGACTCACGCTTTTGCATTACAGTCTCACAATAAAGCCCAGTGTTCAGACTAGCTCTTTCACCCTTATGATAAGGGTTACCTTCAGTTTTACTAGATAAAAAAACTTCAATCTCAGGAGGATCAACTTTCATTATTAAACAGGCTGGAACTCTGATTATCTTTGCAATTAAATTAACGATTCTCTGCCATTTTTCTAATATTTCTTCAGGCAAATCAGGCTTTTCTGTTATGTAAAAGTCGGACATTATAATCAAACTTAAATTGTTATTTTTTTGTTGTATATAAATTTTCTGTATTCTAAATCCCAAATCTTTCATTTTGCCATCTTTTAGGTATTGTCCCAAAAATAAATATAGACAAAAAAATCAAAGTCATCAGAATTAGTAGTAGGGTTATCAAAGAAATCAAATAATCAAACTTTATAGAAAATGAGGCAATTACTATAACTATCAATGGAGGTGTTACAAGTAAAAAAAATTTGCTAAGCACCTTCACATCAAATAGCATTGTATTAGTCTTTAGGCCCGTAAATCTTGCAGTCACTCCGGCAACATAGACATTATTGACAAGTGCAACTAATAATGCTAAAGGCATGAGATCAATTTCACCCCTTATAATTGAGATCCCAATCACATATGCCAAAGAAAGGAAACATGTTAACAAAAAATACAGAATTAGTTTCGCCTTTATGACCATATCAACTGCAACAGGCTGGTAATTCAAAAATTCATTTGTCTCAAAATTATTGAGCCATGAGTAGGTCATGACACCAAAAAATCCAATCATGCTGCCATAGAATATAGCATTGTAATCAATCTCTACTCCTAAACTTATTTCGAATAGAGAAACTATCAAATAAATCCCTAGCAATGGTCCAATAAATCCAATTATGACTGGACCCAATCCACCACTTCGTTTAAGCTCCAAATATTCCTTAGCGAGCAATGTCTTCATGCTTCCTGCAAAGGCAAAGTTATTCTCAGCAGATAGTATTTCCTCATCATACTTGTTTGTCTTTTCTTCAAATCGTTCTTTCATTAAATATATAGCAAGTATAGAAAATATTACTATTAGAACACTTGGGATTAAAAAAGAAAGGATGCTTCCGTTATTAAAGTAACGAACAGGGAAGATGATACTCTCAATATGGAAATCATCCAAAATGAATCTTAATGAAAAAATCCCAACTATACTAAGAAAAAAGACAATAAGTAACTTTGAAGATATTATAGAAATTGCAGAGGAAAGAAAACTCAAAGACATACCTAGCATGAAAGAAATTGTTAAGGCAATGAAGATTAAAATCAAAAATGATAAATTAAATCCGGAAAATGGTTTAGATAATAGTAAGCCTAATGTAAAAGGGATAATTGAATAAAATAAATAGAATATGGCATCTTTTATGAAAAAAATTGACATGACTTTCCTAAACGAGATTGGGAAAATTTTTGGTAGTTGTAGCATGAGATTAATCTGCCCAAAGCGCCTTGTCATTACCTCTTCTCCAATCTTTCCTAAAAATCCAACAAAAATTCCGTAGAAAAATGCACCTAGATTCAAAAATAAAATAGCTTTGTACAATCCCATTGAGTATATTATAATAGGTGAAGATAGAGAAAGTATAAAAGAAAGTATAAATATTATAACTGGAAAAAAGATTGATCCAACTGCTCCAACAAATGACTTGTGAAGCCTTAGCTCCTCCTTTATCATCAAGATAAATAAATCTAAATCTACAAAGTTCATCTTTTACTCCTCTATTAGCCTCATGAATATATCTTCTAAGTGCTCCCCTTTATTTAATCTAATATTGTCCAAACTTCCCTGAGCAATAATCTTTCCTTTATTGATTACTGCAACTTCTGTACAGAGTTTTTCAGCAATTTCTAGTATATGCGTACACATGAAAATTGTGCAACCCTCTCTGACTAAGTTAAAAAGATACTCTCTGACCTTTCTCTGAAATATTGGGTCAAGATTTATGAAGGGCTCATCAAGAAATAACAATTTAGGCTTATGAATAAATGCGGCCGAAAGCATTAACTTCTGCCTTTGGCCCTTTGAAAGATCTTTACAAAGGATTTCCTTCTTTTCCTCTATCTCAAAAAAACTAAGCCATTTTGAAACATTTTCATTAATGTTACTAATATTTCTCAATCTGCAAACAAATTTCAAGAATTCTTCTGCAGTAAGAAAAGAAGGAGGGCTTTCGGCCTCTGGCACAATCCCAGAAATACTTTTGATTCCAATTGAGTCTGATATTGGAAGACCCATTATCTCTGCATCACCAGAATCTTGATTAATCTGTCCAGTCAAAATTCTAAGCAGGGTAGTCTTTCCTGCACCGTTGGGGCCTAAAAGACCAAAAAACTCTCCTTCTTTGACGTTTAGATTTATCCCATCAAGTGCTTTGTAATCTCCAAAGTTTTTTGAAACATTGCGAGAAATTATTGCATTCATGATGATTTATGGAAATGCTTCATATTTAAGATTACCCTAGTTGTTTGTGAAAAATACAAATTTTTACATAAATATTTTTATAAAAAATAGAAGGCATAGGTATATTCCTTTTTAAAAAGTTCAGATATCTATTTATAAAATGATTTAGGATAATACTCATGAAAAAAATATTAATTATAATCTCAATACTATTTTTACTATCTTTTTCTTTAGTTCTTGCCCATGTTCCATTCGAAACTGGTGAAGGGAAAAGTCTAGAAAATGCTACCGTTATAACAGAACCTACAAAATCATGGGTCGTTTATGAAGAACTAAATCAAGAAATTCAAGTAAAATACTATCGTCTTGAGATGAATCAAGGGGAGCGAATAAAATTAGACCTTTTTACGCCAGTTAGAAGTGAATTCAAGCCAAATATAATAGTTACTGGGCCGGGCATTAAATCAGAAGAAGATCTCCCCGAAGGCATCGAAATACCGGAGGGTGCGGGATTTATTATTGTAAAAAGCAATTTAGGTGAAGCGAAATATGAACCTTTTACCCCTGCAAGCTATTATTACCTTTCCGACGCAAACATCCCTGTAACAGAAACTGGTACATATTACGTTGGAGTATTCGATTTTGTAAATGAAGGCAAATATGGGCTAGCCATTGGATATGTTGAAAAGTTTTCTTTGTCGGAATGGATCAGCATTCCTATATCGGTTACAAGGATCAGGCTATGGGAAGGTCAAAGTTTAGTTTTGGTATTGGCCCCCATAATGCTTACAGTTTTATTTGGATTAATCGCCTTGTTCTTAAATAAGAAAACTAAAAATTGTTTAAACTCATTTTCTGGAATTTTAATAGCTTTAGCTGGACTATTTTATATTGGAAGCGGATTGTCTATTATACACCAAATGGCTATTGCCTTTACAAAGGCAACTTCAAGCTCTGCATCTGTAACATTAATATTTTCATTCATACCAATAATATTAGGGTTAATAGTACTAAGCTATCTTAATAAAAATAATCAATTGAAAAATACTGATCGATTTTTCCTTTTGATACTTTCTCTATTGGGACTTGTCTTTTGGGCCGGATTTATAGTTGGTCCAATGATTCTAGTAATTTCAACTCTAGTTCCCATAAAAAAATCAAAAATATAGAAAAATCAGAAAGTATTTTATAGAAAAAAATATTAGTCCTTCAGTGATTAGATGGTAAAAAATGTTTTGATTGTGTATGGTAGTAGATACGGATGCACAGAGGGAGTATCCAAAGAAATTGGAAAAGTATTAGAAAAAGAAGGATTAACTGTGAAGTTAATTAATCTAGAATTAGATAAGAATCCCCCAGATATAAAAAATTTTGATGGCATCTTAGTTGGCTCTGGAATTAAGATTGGCAAATGGACAAAAGAAACTGACAATTTTCTCAAGAAGAATAAAGAGCTATTAAAAAGCAAGATATTAGGGATTTACACATGCTCAGGGCTTGCCATTGAAGATGTTAATAAAGCAAAGAAGACATATGTTGAAGACAAAATAGAAAAAATTGGTATTGACCCTCAAATATTTGATGCCTTCCCAGGGAAGTCTATTCTTACTGATTTTGATCTATCTAACCCAAAAATAGGCTTTTTAGAAAGAAAAATTATAGAACAGGCTGCAAAAGCTCAAGCTAAGGATAATAAGCCAATGAAAGTTGATGATAAGTGGAAGGATGATCCCAGGGGTTTGAATCATATCAGATTATTTGCCTCTAATTTTGCAGAACTTGTAAAATCTAAATAGCCTTTGCTTTGATATAGAATTCTGTATAATTAAGGCAATCTCTGTAGTTGAATCCTTTCTCTAATTTCTATTTCACATAAATAACCCTTAAATCAATACAGAAGATACTCCTCGGGCCGTCATAATAGAGTCTTAAGATCATTATAATTATAAAAATAATTTTCAAAAAAGGCCTAACATTCAAATTGTTAATAAGTACTGCTTAATCATACTTTCTAAGCTTATATATACAAGAAAATCCTACTAATAAGAATATCGTGGCAAGAAATATGTATGCATTTGAAAGGGAGTATAAGTCAACTATTTTCCCAAATAATGGTGAGACTATAACAAAAATTACTCTAGAAGACATATTCATGACAGAAAGTAATGTAGCTCTTATGTCCGATTCAACTTTCTTATTCACATAATCATAAAACAATGGGGCTGAAAATCCCCATATGAATGCATTTGCAAGTATCAAAATTATCATAAAGAAAGACTTGAAAAAACTAAGAGAGATAAAAATTATTGGAATTACGAGTATTAACAAAAGTGAACTTCTACGCCCTAATTTGCTCTCCAAGTTGTGAGTAAATTTTGATCCAAAACCAGATGAAATTTGAAATACTGCAAATATTACTCCGTAAAGGGCAATACTTAATCCCAGTGACTCATAATACATGAAATACGACCAGAGACCAATTAAACTTGTTGCTGTCACTAATGAAGAATAAATTATCAATGACCTTATTTCTTTATGAGAAAATGAGTATTTTATTATTTTAAGAATTCCTTTTATCGGATTCTCTTTGGAAATAATTTTACGCTTGGGTTCCTTTAGAGAAAGTGCTATTGGGATTAACAATAGCGAAGAGAATATGTTGATGTAAAACGGGGCCCTAATTGAAACAACTGCAATTAATCCGCCAAGTATTGAAGCTAATGAAGTTCCAATTCTCTCATAAAAAAGTGACCTCCCCTCAATCTCTTTGTATTTCTCTGTAAGATCTAAATTATTAAGTGAATCAAATAACAGAGCAGAGTCTGTCCCAGAAAGCATGCTAACAGAAATGCCAATTATAATTTCTGCTATGACAAAATAAATGAAGATGTGTGAAAAGGTATAAAACATAATTCCAACAGGCAGAAAGAAGGACCCAAAAACCAATGTCTTCTTTCTTCCTATTACGTCTGATAAATATCCAGAAGGGACTTCAAATATCAAGGTAGATGCTGCGAAGGCGGCCTGGATTATGAAAACTTCAGTTGAACTTAAACCATTTGATTGATAAAATGGAATTAGAATTGGGGCTATTAACCAAAAACTGAAGAAGATTTTGTAGAGATAAATCTTCCATAAATTAGATTTTATTTCTTCCATCAATCAAAAAATTTAGTAATCATTTTAAATAAATATGCGTATTACTTTAGTACTGCCAAAATTTTAAATAGTTGTATTACTATTATTTATCATGGACGAATTATTCCAGATTGGGGCAACTTTATGTTTTGCAGGTTATCTTATACATACAAGAGCTCATATTAAAGGGTATATGTCAGGAATTTACAAAAATAGAAAAACTGAAATTGGTCTTTATATAATAATTTTCCTTAGCTATTTTGGTTGGGGGCTTATGCTATTTAATGACCCATTGAAAATATTGCCGAATCAGAATTTATTAGGCATATTATCGGGACTGATATTAGTATTAATTGGTCTTACATTATTTATTATGGCCGCTAAGACATGTAAATCATTTGTTGGACCTAATTGCCTAGTAACTGAAGGCATATACTCTCGAATAAGAAATCCGATGTATATCGGAATAATTTTAATTCATATTGGAGGACCTTTAATATTCAACAGTCTTATTACATTATTATCAAATGTCATATGGATTCCTCTTGTTGCCCTATGGATATACATTGAAGAAAGGGATTTAGAGAAAAATTTTGGCCAGCAATATTTAGATTACAAAAAGAAAACAATGCTTTGATTCTTATTTCCCAAAAATAGTGCCGTTGTTTCCGTTTCCAGAAGAATCTGTAACAACGTTGCCACTAATATCATCAAATGTCCACCTGCCAACTAATCCAGTATCATTAGGGTTATATTGTTTGTTATAGTGTGAGAGTATCTCCTCTGGACTCAGACTTCTGTTGTAAAAAGAAACTTGATCAATTGTTCCTTGGAAAAATTTTTGAGTCCCACCGTCAGAACCTATGTAAACATCTCTGCTGTTTGATTTAATTTTACCGGTAATCTCAGTTTCGGAAACTTTAGATCCATCGACGTAAAAAATCAACTTATTACCATCATAGGTCATTGCAAGATAATACCATCTATCCTTTTGAGGCAATCCTTTTCCCCAATTGATTTTCGCACCTTTATCTTCAAGGGTTATATGACACTGCCAACCTTGCCACTTGTCCTGACCCAAGCCATGTCCATCCCAATCCCCTTTTTGTACTATTTTTGTAGTGATATTATTGTTATTTGTGTTCACCCAAGCTTCTATAGTAATTGCATTGGGCGTGTTTAGGGAGATTGATTTTGGGATCTTTATGTAATCATTTGTACCATCAAAAGTTAAGGCATTTTGACCTATGACAATCTCTGGAATTACTCCAGAGGATTCTGTTTCACCTTTACCCCATTTTGACATTTCCTTATCAATATCGTTTAGGCCAATACTTTTCTGAGTTTGAGTTTCAAAACTTTTATACCAAATAAAATAACTAGAAACGGCAGCTGCAGATATAGCAACTAGTAAAATTGCAACAATCGTTAAAGATTCTCCTTTTTTATTAAGAAAGATTTGCATCTTACCTCCGTTATCCAAAGTAGTTTAAGTCCTACTAGTCCCATTAAGTGTTCCGTTATTTTCGTTTCCAGAGGAATCAATCACTGTTGTTCCTTCGTCTTCATCAAAGAGCCATCTGCCCGCAAGCCCTTCTGAACTTACAGGTAATCTACTATAACTTGACGATATCTCTTCATCGGACAAATTTCTTGAATAAATTGAAACTTCATCAATTTCTCCATTAAAGTTTCTATCATTATAGATTCCTCTAGAGCCAAAGTACAGGTTTGAGGGAGATGAAGCAAAAGTACCTGTGCAACTTTTTGTGCCTTCAAGAACCCCGTTTACATATATTTTAATATTCTGCCCATCGTATGTTCCTACGACATGATACCATTTATCTTTTTCAGGAGTAGTTGTCGACCATACATATCTATTTGTATAATTAGTTGTTGTTATGGAAAACTCGAACTTAGTATTATCTTTGTTATGTTGAAGTTGGTACTGTGGAACCCAATCTGACCTTTGAGTTTTATACACTGTGTTTGCCCATTGATCAGCTGTTTTTGGATCAACATTCCATTTAATCCAAGCTTCAACTGTTAAAGTGTTTCCTTTTATATTAAGAGAATCACTTGGAGGTATTACGACATATGAATCTTTTCCATCAAAAGATAGTGCTTTTTCTCCAATTACTGGAACTTTGCTACCTTCTTCTTTTTTCTCTGATACCTCATAACATTGTGCAAGGCATCCATCTTTATCCAATGCATCTTCACACGCCTGTGTACAAAGCCAATTTTTTGAAGAGTAAACTATGTCACTAGGATTAGCACTTTTTTGTACATTTTTTTGAGTCTGTGTCTGGTAACTTCTTGTCCAAATTGCATAAGTTGAAACTGAGGCTGCTACAATCCCTACGAGTAACATAGTTACAACAGTTAAGGATTCGGCTCTTTTATTTAGAGTCTTCATATAATCGTCATTATTTTAGTTGAGATATTTATAAAATTAACTCAATACTCTAAAAATATCGCAATATATATTGTATTTATTCCAATATTCTAGACTCTAACTATTTAAAATTAGTAATATTTATATTAAGATTTCTATAAGAAAATTTAATAAAAGATTCAACTATTGAAAAATATGTAAGGCGAGCCCAAATGAAATCTAACTTTATCAAAGGATTCTATGCAACTATCCCAGTCGCCATATCAGTATCTGCATATGGACTTGTTCTAGGAGTGTTGGCATACAATAAACAAGTTACTTTTTTTGAACTATTATTAATGGATGTGATAACATTTGCTGGTTCTGCACAGCTATTGATGGTCGAACTATGGAAGGACCCCTTACCATTTACCGAAATCCTATTCGCTGTGTTTGCGATCAATTTGAGATATCTATTGATTGGTGCTTCACTTACTCCATTGTTTAAGAAAAGTTCAATTTACGAAAAAGCTGCATTGATGCATCTTGTTGCTGATGAAAACTGGGCTGTAACTATGTCAAAACTAAAAAACGAAAAGATAACACCTTACTTCCTTTTTGGTGGGGGTATCTGCCTGCTTATGGCATGGTTATTGAGCACTCTTGCTGGCCACTCTTTTGGATTTATAGTGTCAGACCCTTACTCTGTTGCACTTGATTTTGTAATAATAATTATCTTCACTGCCCTTACGGCAAGTTTCTATGAAGGAAAGAACAGCATAATACCATGGATAGTGGCAGCGGTAGTCGCTTATGCCTCATATATACTAATACCTGGGAAATGGTACATAGTAATTGGTGGGCTTTCAGGAGCAATTATTTATTCCATCAAAAAACGTTACAGAGGAGATAAGGATGAATGAGATAGATCTTGTGGCCGTTATACTAATTATCCTTGCAGGGATTATCACTTACTCACTTAGATTCGGTGGATTAATGATTGGAGACGTTTTATCAAAGCATAAATTTGTTGAAAATCTTATAAAAGCCTTACCTGGAGCGTTGTTGCTTTCTTTTGTCATTCCAAGCATAATCTCAGAAGGAATTCCTGGATTAATCAGTGCTTTGACAGCAGGAGTTGTTGCAAAAAAGACAAACAATGTTCTAATTGCACTAGTAATAGGGCTTGCAATAATAATTATATTTAGAAATTTTATTTAAAGAAAATAGTTATTTCTTCCCTAACCCAAGCATATTTTTCAATGCATCAAAAGGAGTTTCTTTTGGAAATACTCTTATTGTCAACATATCGTTGCAATTTTTGAATATTATAGTGCCTGAACTCTTTGCCAGGTATACCTTTCTAGTTCCCTCAATTCCTACAACTTCTACATTTCCAGTTGAAATATGCTCGACTAATTTTGCATCTGCAGGGAACACTGTAAAAGTTTCACCGACATACAAAAAATCCTTATTGACTATAATAGGTGTGCATTCTTCACTCGTAACAGATATTAATCCAAAAAGAGTGAAAAAAAGCAACGTAATTATAAAAATTGAGAATATCTTTTTCATCCTAACACCTTATGATAAATTTAAGATTTATTTATTAAATATAAATGTTTCTGATTACTATAACAAAATGTGTAATCTGCTAAAAATTTCGCCTAGCTTTAAATCATGATTTTTCTAATATTGACATGAAGCTAGACAATGAAAAGGCAAAAACAATAGTGATGCGGG
>JGI11944J13513_1003415_pt1 | contig 9988 bp, 8 predicted proteins | sample TerdegcoTASludge_FD_13513 | JGI IMG/M metagenome (IMG submission 13513) | reverse complement strand
TCCCGCCGCGACGCGGCGGGCGTTCATTTTCTCGAAGCAATCTTGTACCGGACCCAGAGCTTGCCGATGGCAATGACGCCGACGGCGAAAAGGGCCTCCATGGCGTACTGAAACACCTTCGAGGGGCTGAATTGTTCCACGATGACGGGGTCGGTGACGATCATCTCGGCCCCGACCTTGCCGAGAACGGCGGCCCCGATATAGATAATGTAGGGATACTTGTCCATGAGCATGGACAGCAGGCTGCTCGTGAAGACCACGAAGGGGATGCTCAGGCCGAGGCCGAAGAGGAGGAGGAAGAGATTCCCTTTCGACGCGCCGGCCACGGCCAGCACGTTGTCCACGGACATGGTGATGTCGGCGACCACGATGACCCAGAGGGCCTGCCAGATGGTGTTGGCTTCTCGGTGAACCTCCTCGCCGGGGTTCCCCTCGACGAAGAGCTTTACGGCGATCCAGAGGATGAAGAGGCCGCCGATGAATTTCACGTAGGGGGTCTGAAGCAACTGGGCCGCGAAGAAGGTGAGAACGACACGCAGGAGAACAGCCGCCCCGGAGCCGAGCAGGATCCCTTTCCGGCGCTGCTTGCGGGGCAGCGAGCGCACCGCCATGGCGATGATGACGGCGTTGTCTCCTGCAAGGATGAGGTCGATGAGGATGATGCTCAGCAGGGCGGCGAAGAACTCCCAGCTGAAGCTGATGTGTCCCAGCACGTCCGGACTCACGTCAGGGAATGATCTCCTGTCTCTGGCAGTCTCTGACCGGGGGCCGCCCCGGGAGCCTTCCGCTAGTTGGCGAAACTCGCACACCCCCCCCCGTTTGTCAATGAAATTATCGTCCCCGCCGGTCGTGCCGAAATGCCCGCCCCGCGGCCCCTGCGCCCCTCCCGGGTGCGCCTTCGAGGCTGCCGCGGGACGCAGATTCGCGCTTGCAAGATGGGGGGTTGCTGTTATAATAACCAATCCTTGCGCCCGAGGCCCCCTGCGGGCAGGGGCGCGGGACAGGGGGGAAAGAGGCCATGACCAGAGACGCCGAGTTCCTGAGGGAGCTGCAGCGCAAGTTCGAGCAGAAGCTCCGGGAGCACGAGATCGACGTCATCGAATACTGGAAGGAGCGGCTGGACCGGATCTACGCCATGCGGCCCGAGGGGATCGCCTCTCTGCAACTCGAGATCCGGAAGCTCTCCGAGACCATGGCGAACCGGATCAAAACGTTGAAAAATGGCTGAAATGAAGGAAATCGCGAACTTTCTCTTCGAAGTGGGTATGCTGAACAAGACCCCCCGCACGGGGTTTCAATTTCTCGGCACCGGCAAGGAGTCCGTCGCGGAGCACATCCTGCGGACCCTCTTCATCGGCTACTCGCTGTGCAAGCTCGACCCGTCCGTCGACGAGTTGAAGGTGCTCCGGATGTGCCTCGTCCACGATCTGCCCGAGGCGCGCACGGGCGACATGAACTACATGTACAAGAAGTACGTCACCGTCGACGAGGAGAAGGCCGTGCGGGAACTCACGGAAAACCTGCCCTTCGGGGACGAGATCAAGTCCGTCCTCGCGGAGTTCAACGAGAAGAAGACCCGCGAGTCCCTGCTGGCCCACGACGCGGACCAGCTCGGCCTCATCCTCCTGCTCAAGGAGTACAGGGACCTCGGAAACAAGTACAGCCAGGAGTGGCTGAACTACGCCGTCCGGCGGCTGTGCACCGACGAGGGCAGAGAACTGGCGGACTCCATTCTCCGGACGGACTGGACGCAATGGTGGTTCAGGGACAAGAGCGACTGGTGGGTCAACGGCAACCGGAAATAGCACAGGGGGACAGGCGATGAAATGCACCCGTTCGTGGATCGTTGGATTGGCGGCCCTGGCCGTGATGCTGTCGGGCTGTGTCTCCGATACGGAGCTCAAGGAGAAGGCCAGGGGGCACCTCCGGATCGGGACGGCGCACATCCAGGCGGGCCAGTACGCCCAGGCCCTCAAGGAACTGATGGAGGCCGAGAAGCTTACGCCCAACGACCCGGTCGTCCATTACAACCTGGGGATCGCCTACGAGCGAAGGGGCTTCATCGACGATGCCGTCAGGGAGTTCCAGAAGGCGATCGCGCTGAAGGCCGATTACTCCGAGGCGCATAACTACCTCGGCACGGTCCAGCTGGCCCGAGGGATGTACGACGAGGCCATCCTCTCCTTCAACCGGGCCCTGGCCAACCCGCTGTACGAAACGCCCGCTGTGCCCCTGTACAACATGGGGCGCGCCTACGTGGCCAAGGGGGACATGAGAGGCGCCTACGCCAGCTTCAGCGAGGCGATCCGCAAGGAGCCGAGGAGCCACCTCATGCCCGTCCTGGAGCTGAACCTGGGGGTCATCGACTACCGCCAGGGCGTCTACCTGGAGGCCGAGCGGCACCTGCAGAAATCCGTGGCGGGGGCGCCCAACCTGGCCGAGGCGCATTACTGGCTCGGGATGACCCAGATGCAGCTCCGCAAGAGGAAGGAAGCCGCGGACTCGTTCAAGAACGTGATCCGGCACGCGCCAGATTCCGACTGGGCGGCGAAAGCCAGGGAGAATCTGAGCAGGCCGTAACCCGGCACGAGGCAGGGTCGGCGGAGTCGAGGGACCATGGCAAGCAAGAGACAGAGACGAACCGAAGAATTCAAGACGCGCAAGAAGAAGAAGACCTTCCGGCTGCTCTTCGTCGTCGCCGCCGTCCTCATCGGCGGCGGGTTCCTGGCCTTCCTGTTCTGGGCCCTCTCGGACACCCTCTTCCCGCCCGATGCCCAGGAGGCCGCCGCCAAGCGGGAGAGGAAGGAGGTGACGCTCTTCTTCTCCGACGCCAACGAGCGGTTCCTCGTGCAGGAAAAGCGCCTGGTTCCGAAGGGGAAGAACGCCGTCGCCCAGGCCGAGGAAATCGTGCGGGCCCTCGTGGAAGGCCCGAAGATGGGAACCGTCCGGACGATCCCGGCGGGGGCCAAGCTGCAGGGGATCCGCATCGCCGACGGGACGGCCGTCCTGAACTTCGACAACCCCTTCATCGAACAGCACCCCGGGGGGACGGCGAGCGAGGTCGCCACCGTCTACTCGCTGGCCAACACCCTCGCCCACAACCTGCCGGAGATCAAGCGCATCCGGATCCAGGTGGGCGGCAGGGACGTCACGACGATCAAGGGTCACGTCGACCTGCGTGAACCCGTCACCCCCAACAAGGAACTTGCAAAGCAGGCCCGGGCCGGAGGGTAGGACGTTTCCCGATCGGGCCCGTGATGGAGAGGACCGCCTGCGCCCCGCAGGCGACGTGGAAGCCATGGCAAGAGTCAAGCTGTCGAGAATCCGGAACATCGGGATCGTCGCGCACATCGACGCGGGCAAGACGACCGTCACGGAGCGGATTCTCTACTACACGGGCAAATCCTACAAGATGGGCGAGGTGCACGACGGGGAAGCCGTCATGGACTGGATGCCCCAAGAACAGGAGCGGGGGATCACCATCACCTCCGCCGTGACCACCTGCGAGTGGAGAAACCACGAGATCCACATCATCGACACGCCGGGGCACGTGGATTTCACGATCGAGGTGGAGCGAAGCCTCCGGGTTCTCGACGGGGCCGTGGTCGTCTTCTCCGCCGTGGAAGGGGTCGAGCCGCAGTCCGAGACCGTCTGGCACCAGGCCGACAAGTACGGCGTCCCCAAGATCGCCTTCATCAACAAGATGGACCGGATCGGCGCGGACTTCGCCAACGCCGTGAATATGATGAGGGAGCGCTTCGCCTCCGTTCCGCTTTCCGTCCAGGCGCCTCTCGGGGAGGCGGAAAACTTCCGCGGGATCGTCGATCTCGTCCGCATGCGGCTCATCACCTGGCAGGAGAACACCCTGGGGGCGGCCTTCGACGTGTTGGAGATCCCGGAGGACTTCCGCGCCGAGGCCGAGGCCCGCCGGGAGAGCCTGCTGGAGATTCTCGCCGAAGTCGACGACGAGATCGCCGAGAAGTACCTCGGCGAGGTCCCCGTCACGGATGCCGAACTGGTCCGGGCGATCCGCAAGGCCACCGTCTCGCTCAAGCTCGTTCCCGTGCTGTGCGGTGCGGCGCTGCGCAACAAGGGGATCCAGCCCATCCTGGACGCCGTCGTCGACTATCTGCCGTCGCCGGAGGACATCCCGCCCGTCAGAGGGGTCAACCCGGTGACGAAGACCGAGGAGACCCGATCGCCCTCCGACCGGGAGCCCTTCACGGCGCTGGCCTTCAAGGTCTCCATGATGGAGGGCCGGAAGATCACCTTCGTGCGCATTTACTCGGGGCTCCTGAAGGCGGGCGACGAGGTCTTCAACTCCACGAAGGGAAGGAAGGAAAAGGTGGCCCGCCTGCTGAAGATGCACGCCAACAAGCGCGAACGCATCGACACGGCGGGCGCCGGGGACATCATCGCCGTGGCGGGGCTCAAGGAGGCACAGACCGGCGACACCCTGTGCGCCGAATCGAAGCCCCTCGTCCTGGAGTCCATCGAGTTCTACAACCCCGTGATCAGCCAGGCCATCGAAGCCAAGACTCCCGCCGACGCGGACAAGCTCCCCGACGTGCTCGCGAAGATCAGCGAGGAGGATCCCACGCTCAAGGTCAAGTACGACGAGGAGACGGCGCAGACGATCATCTCGGGGATGGGCGAGCTTCACCTCGAGATCGTGGTCGACCGGCTCCTGCGGGAGTACAATGTCCACGTCAACACGGGCAAGCCGCGGGTGGTCTACCGCGAGACGATCCAGAAGGCCGTGGAGGTCGAGGGCCGCTTCGAGCGGGAGCTGGGCGACAGGAAGCACTTCGGTCAGGTGAAACTCGTCCTCGAGCCCCTGCCGAGAGGGACGGGGATCGAGATCCGGAACGAGCTCTCCCCCGAGGCGGTTCCCCCGGAATACCACTCCGTGATTGAGGAGTCCGTGGGGGAGGCCGTGCTGAGCGGCGTCGTGGCGGGATACCCCGTTCTGGACGTGCGGGTCCGGATCATGGGCGGGTCCTTCAAGGAAGGGGAGGCCTCGGCGGTGGGATACAAGATCGCCACGCAGACGGCGTTCCGGGACGGCTGTTCCAAGGCCGACCCCATTCTCCTGGAGCCGATCATGCGGGTCGACATCCTCACGCCTCGGGATTTCATGGGAGAGGTCATCGGCGACCTCAACGCGCGCAAGGGCGAGGTCGAATCCGTGAACCCCAAGGGGCCCGTCACGGAAATTCGGGCCAACGTCCCCCTCCGTTCGCTCTTCGGGTATTCGACGGACCTGCGCTCGGCCACGCAGGGAAGGGCGGTTTTCACCATGCAGTTCCTGCGCTACGACAAGGCATAAACAGGGTTCAGGGTTCGGGGAAGTAAAAAAGAAACAGAATTAGGACAGCCCCGGCCGTATTGGTTCCGGGGCTTTTCCCTTTCGCTCAACATCCGATTCGCGATCCGAGCCCGGTAGGATCAAGAGGCTCATGACCGGTGGTGCATTTCGTCCTTTTCCATTTCCTTCCTTTCCCTGGACCCTGTTCCCTGAACCATTTCTTTTGCATGTGCGCCTTCCGCACGGAATCAGTTGAAAAACGCACGGCACCCTGATATAGACCAGGTGACTTGCGGCTCTTGCCCGACCTAACCGCTCAGGAGCCAAAAGGTTGATTGAGGGGACCTTTCTTGCCGTATTCCGACTGTCCCCTGAACCCTGAAAGGTGTGGATCCATGTCGCGAATCATCGAGCAGGGCGGGACGCTTCCGCCTCCACCCGGGAGGACATCCTCCGCGTTCAGCATCGACAAGGACAAGCTCATCAAGGGGATCTACCGGATCAGCACCTTCCTCACGGCGCCGTCCAATGTAGAGGGGATCCTTGGGAAGATCCTCGACGAAGTGGTCGACTCCATGGGATTCGACCGGGGCATCATCCTGCTGCTCGACGAACGCCGCGAGAATCTCTACACGCGGGTGGTCAAGAATTACAGCGAGGAGGAGGCCCGCCGCGCCTTCTCGGTGCACCTGAACCTCAAGAAGCACGACAGCTTCGAGACCCGCGTCGCCAAAACGGGGCATTACATCGCCCTCGAGGACTCCGAGACGGACCCCCGCACGACGGAGACGGACCGCAAGATCTCGGCCTTCTACAAGCGCGGATCCACCTTCTATGCCCCTCTGAAGATTGAAGACGACGTCATCGGGATCATCGCCGTGTGGACCAAGGAGAAATCCCGCTTCTCCTCCGACGAGATCGACATCCTGCTCACCTTTGCCAACCAGGTGAGCATCATCATCCACATCACGCGGCTCTTCGAGATCAACCGGGAGAAGATCGACCAGCTGCTCATCCTCCAGGAGGCCGTGTCGGGCCTGAACTCCACCTATTCGATCGAGCGCATCCACGAGATCCTCATCCGCAGCGCCTTGAGGATCGGAAGGGCCCAGAAGGCCCTGATCTATTTCCTCGACATCGAGAAGAACCGCGTGTTCATCAACGACGGCGAGCGGGGATTCATCGACGACAAGAACGAATACGGCGACCGGATCGGCAGGACGATCATCCGGAGGGCGATGGATAGCGATGCGATCACCGTCCGGGAGCCCGGCGGGGAGGAGGACGACAGCGTCCCGCTCTTCGAGGGCTACCCCTGCGAGGTGGCGATCCCGCTGAAGGTGAAGGACCGGTTCAAGGGTGTGCTGCTGCTGGGGATGCAGGCCGGGGTCTACTCCCGGGACCAGATCAACGTCCTCGACATCCTCGTCAACAACGCCGCCACGTCCTACGACAGCGCCATCATGCACTCCATGCTGTCCATCGAGGCCAAGTCGCTCAAGACGGAGGTGGAGAAGCTCAAGGAGCGCGAGGACTTCCTCCTGGGGTTTCACAACATCCTCGGCAAATCGAAGAAGATGGTGGGGATCTTCCACGTGATTGAGGAGGTCGCCAAACACGACACCAACATCCTCATCCAGGGGGAGAGCGGAACCGGGAAGGAACTCGTCTCGCGCGCCATCCACCGGCAGAGCCAGCGCCACGAGAAGCGCTTCGTCGACGTCAACTGCGCCGCCATCCCGGGGACCCTCCTGGAGAGCGAGCTGTTCGGCTACGAGGCGGGGGCGTTCACCGATGCGCGCAAGCGCAAGATCGGCCTGCTGGAGTATGCAAGCGGGGGCACGCTGTTTCTCGACGAGATCGGCGACATGAGCCTGCCGCTGCAGGCGAAATTCCTGCGGATGCTCGAGGACGGCTACATCCGGCGACTCGGCGGCAACGAGTCCATTCCCGTCGACGTGCGGTTCATCTTCGCGACCAACCGCGAGCTCTCGAAGATGGTCGCGGAAGGCTCCTTCCGCGAGGACCTCTACTATCGAATCAGCGTCGTGCCGATCATCCTGCCCCCGCTCCGGGAGCGGGGCGACGATTTGCTGCTTCTGGCGCGAAACTACGTGGAAGAGTTCAACCGGAAGTTCAACAAGAAGGTCAAGGGGTTTTCGAAGGAGGCCGAAGAGATCCTCCGCCGGTACTCCTGGCCCGGGAACGTCCGCGAGCTCAAGAACATCATCGAGCGGATCATGATCCTGCGCGACGTGGGCCGGGTCATCACGCCGGAGAACATTCCCGCCGAGATCAAGGCATCGGCGGCCCAGGATCCCGTCGTGCAGGTCGACGAGCTGCTCCCCCTCACGTCGGCATCGGACCGGATCGACTACAGGCAGGCCGTCGACAGGCTCACGGGAAAGATCAAGGGGCGTATCCTGGGCCGTGCCCTGCAGCTCAGCGGTGGGAACAAGACCAAAGCGGCGAAGCTGCTGAACATGTCCCGGTACGCGCTCATCCGCGAGCTCAAGAAGGTTGGAAAGGAAGCCGAAACGGGCACTTAGACAAGATAGTGCCAGATTCGCACATTGTGTGCGAATATGGAACATTCGGGGAAACGTCGAAGGGGTGGACTTGTTGAGGAAATGCCCGTCAATATGTGCGTATATCGCACAACCTGTAGGCCCCCGCCACCCCCCCCCTGTTATTTCAACATTTTGTAATAATTGAATGTTTTATATTGGCATTTTTATTGCTAAAGCAAATAAGCGAGACCTTTGGATGACTCACCTTTAACATAAAGAGAGATAAAGAATTTATCGAATAGGAAAGGTAGATCCTCTCCGAAGGTCTCACGAAACGACACCCAGCATCTATGATCGTGCTTTAGGTTTGCGAATCGGCGGATGGTTTTTGGTTCCCTCCTTTCCATCCGCCGACCCCCTGATAGAAAAGGGAGGGGGTTGGGGAACAGCCTCTCTTTTTAACATAGAATTGGTGGATGGGCCGTCCGTCATCCACCAATTTTTTTTGCCTTAAAGTCAGTGCCGGCAATCGGCTTTGCTAAGAATGATCGGAGATAAGATTTCGCGGCGGGGCCTTTGGGAACTTTCCATCTTAGAAATCGTCAGCGAATAATCAAAGAAAGGTCTATCAACCTGCAGGCTGGTCAAAAAGGGCCAGTTGCAAGGCGCCTCTTCCTAACTTCACAAACGCTATGCCGACAAATGATCGCAGTGCCAAGCAGGGATGCGCCCCCGGTAGCCAGCCACTATAGTCGCCCTTCCGCCCTCAATCTTTCCAGCGCCGCCCTGACCTGCGGCATCGCCTCCAGCGCCGCCTTCTCGCCCTCCAGGACCGCCTCGTGCCGCCTGGAGAAATCCGTCGACCCGATGTGGCTCACGCGGGGCCGGATGACGATGTCGGCCCGGCTCAGCTGGTTCTGGGAAATCTTCGAGTGCATGATGACGACGGACTGCATGATCGTTTCCATGATCGTCTTCGGCGGCGGGCTTTCGACCCCCATGGAGAGATCCACGGCGATGACCAGATCGGCGCCTTTCCGTTTCGCGAAATCGACGGCCACGGGGCTCACGATACCCCCGTCGACATAGATCCGGGATCCGATCCGGACGGGTTGGAAGATCCCCGGGACGGAGCAGCTGGCCCTCACCGCCGTTCCCGTGTTGCCCGAGGCGAACACGATCTCTTCGCCCGTCTGGATGTCCGCAGCGACGGCGTAGAACGGGATCCGGAGCTTCTCGATGGGGGAGTCCTTCAGCAGACGGTTGACGAAGGCCTCCAGCTTCTCGCCCTTGATGAACCCGTTGTCCGGCACGGCGAGATCGATGATGTCCCCCTTTTCCACGGGGAAAGAGAGGCTCTGCAGCTGAAAGGCGTTGAACCCGTAGGCGTAAAGGCTCCCGACGAGGCTGCCGGCGCTGGTGCCGACGATCATGTGGATCGGGACCCGGTTCCCCTCCAGAATCTTAAGAACGCCGATGTGCGCGAATCCCCTCGAGGCGCCGGCCCCGAGGACGAGGGCGACCTTTGCGGGCGGCTTGACGACCGGAGGCGGGGGCGCCTGGTTCCAGAAGCAGCCGGCAAGCCCGGGCAGGATCAAAACGGCAAAGACGATGCGCAGGACCCGATTCATCATTCACCTCTCAGGGGGCCGGAGGGCCTGGCTCCGGAACCAGGAACGAAAGGCATGCAAAAAGGCGGCAGATAAAAAACCGGGCATTCCCTCGAGAATGCCCGGTTTTTCTGACAGCCTGATTTTCCCGGTGTAACTACTTCTTCGCCGGAGCTGCCGGGGCCGGAGCCGGAGCTGCCGGGGCCGGAGCCGGAGCCGCTGCCTTCTCGGGAGCCTTCTCAGGAGCCGGAGCAGGGGCAGGCGCGGGCGCGGGCGCGGGCTTCTTCTCCTCTTGCTTGGCGCAGCCTACGAACGAGAAAGAAACGGCGAGCAAAAGGGCGAGTACCAGTGCGAATGCCTTCTTCATCAGTTGTTTCACCTCCTTTTACCTTTTTACCCTTGCGGGCAGTTGTTCTCAAGGGTCGGTTTATACTTGATCGAAAGGGGGTTGTCAATAAAAAATATTGACAGGTAAGCACATGAAATCACACGTTGAACCTGAAATAGACGATGTCCCCGTCGCTGATTTCGTACTCCTTCCCCTGGAAATGCAGAAGCCC
>JGI11944J13513_1003413_pt1 | contig 9991 bp, 7 predicted proteins | sample TerdegcoTASludge_FD_13513 | JGI IMG/M metagenome (IMG submission 13513) | reverse complement strand
TGTAGCCCTCGGCCTGCCAGGCGCGATCGAGCCGATCGGCGAACTCGCGCCAGCTTTGCTGGGCGGCGATCTCCAGGGCCTGCTCCACCTTGGCGGGGCTGGGCGCGCGCAGCTGGCGCCAGGCGGCAACGCAGCCTATGCCGAAGAAGGGCAGGGCGGTGATGGCGGCGAACGGCGCGATGTCCTTGGGCAGCAGCGCCGTGGACACCAGGGTCACCAGCGCGGCCAGCGCGATGCTGATCCACCAGCGCGAGCGCAGCAGGATCGCGAACAGGGAGTTGTGGGCCATCTTGAATTTCACGGGGCGGATCTTTCGCGGAAAAAGGCGGGAGAAATGGGAACAAAGCCAGCGGGGCCTGCATTGTCTCGCGCGGGCGAGGGCTTGGGGCCTTGGATAGACTATCCGGCTCTAGGAGTAATCAAAGCAATGGCAGTCACAGAACAAGCGCTCTTGGCCGCGCTCTCCAGCGTGCTCGACCCCCACACCGGCAAGGACTATGTGAGCACCCGCGCCCTGCGCAACCTGCAGGTCACGGGGGCCGACGTGGCCTTCGACGTGGAGATGGGCTATCCGGCGCAAAGCCTGGTGCCGGCGCTGCGCGGCCAGTTCGTCGCGGCGGCCAAGACCGTCGAGGGCGTGGGCAATGTCTCGGTCAACATCACGTCCAAGGTCGCCGCGCATGCGGTGCAGCGCGGCGTGCAGTTGCTGCCGGGCGTCAAGAACATCATCGCCATCTCGTCCGGCAAGGGCGGCGTGGGCAAGAGCACGACCACGGCCAACCTGGCGCTGGCGCTGGCCGCCGAGGGCGCGCGCGTGGGCATCCTGGACGCCGACATCTACGGCCCCAGCCAGCCCATGATGATGGGCATCTCCGGCCGCCCCGAAAGCCCCGACGGCAAGACCATGGAGCCCATGGAAAGCCATGGCGTGCAGGTCATGTCCATCGGCTTCCTGGTCAACAACGACCAGGCCATGATCTGGCGCGGCCCCATGGCCACGCAGGCGCTGGAGCAGATGCTGCGCCAGACCAACTGGAAGGATCTGGACTACCTGCTGGTGGACATGCCGCCCGGCACCGGCGACATCCAGCTGACGCTGGCCCAGCGCGTGCCCATGACGGGCGCCGTGGTCGTCACCACGCCCCAGGACATCGCCCTGATCGACGCCAAGAAGGGCGTGAAGATGTTCGAGAAGGTGGGCGTGCCCATCCTGGGCCTGGTGGAGAACATGGCGGCCCACGTCTGCACCAACTGCGGCCATGTGGAGCACATCTTCGGCGCCGAGGGCGGCAAGCAGATGGCGGCCGAGTACGGCATCGACTACCTGGGCGCTCTGCCCCTGTCGCTGCAGATCCGCCTGCAGGCCGACAGCGGCAAGCCCACCGTGGTGGCCGAGCCCGACAGCGAAGCCGCGCAGATCTATAAGAAGGTGGCGCGCGACCTGGCCGTGAAGGTGGCGCTCAAGGCGCGCGATTTCACGAGCAAGTTCCCCACCATCACGGTGAGCCAGGGAACCTGAAATGCTGCGCCCCCTGAGCGGCTGCGCCGCTTCCCCCTCTCTCGCTGCGCGGGAGGGGGACGACGCCCTCGGGGCGGGGCGGCCCTTCCTCGGCGTCCCTGGGTTGGATTACGCCAGTTTTTCTCGCACTGGCCATGTCGATCTGATTTGTGCCGAAATCGGTGGCATGGTAATCGACTCAGGTTATTGCGCATGAACCTGCTGACCTCGATGCGGTATCTGGCGGCGCTCAACGAGCACCGCCATTTCGGCCGCGCGGCGCTGGCATGCCACATCACCCAGCCGGCGCTGTCCAATGCGTTGCGCGCGCTGGAGGAGGAGTTCGGCACGGTCATCGTGCGCCGGGGCCGCTCGTTCGCGGGCTTCACGCCCGAGGGCGATCAGGTGCTGGCCACGGCCCTGGCCATGCTGCGGGCCGAGGAAGGCCTGCGCCAGGAACTGAGCGCCGCCGCCGGCGCGCTGCGCGGGCAGCTGCGCATGGCGGCCGTGCCCACGGCCATGCCCATGCTCACGCGCTTTGCGGCCCTGCTGCGCGAGCACCATCCGGGCATCACGCCCGTGGTGCTGTCCATGAGCTCGGCCGAGATCGAGAGCGGGCTCGAAGACCTGTCCCTGGACCTGGCCCTGGGCTACAGCGCGCGCATGCCGCCGCGCGGACCGCGCCTGCAGTCCTGGCCCCAGTACGAGGAGCACTACTACCTGCTGTGCCGCGAGTGCCCCGAGTGCCGCGATGGGCAGGGCGAGGGCCGGCCCTTTGCCTTTGGTGCCGACATCGCCTGGCGCGAAGTGGCCGGCATGCCGCTGTGCCTGCTCACCCCCGACATGCACAACCGCACGGTGATCGACGAGGCCTTCGCCGCCGTGGACATTTCCGTGCAGCCCGCCATGGAAACCAACTCCGTGCTGACCCTGGTGATGGCCGTGGCGCAAGGAACGGATGGCATGACCACCGTGCTGCCGGGCGCCATGGTGGCAACGGTGCGCCACATGCCGGGCCTGGTGGCCCGGCCACTGCGCTCGCCCGAATTGGTCACCCCCATAGGCTTCATGGCCCAGCAGGGCGTGGCGCCCACGCGCGCGCTGCAGGCCGCGCTGCAACTGCAGGACGACGCCGGTTGGCGCGCGCAGTGCCTGCGGCATGCGGGGGCGCTGAAAGACTAGGCGGGTTGTGCAGTCTCTGGCGTGGCGTTCGGCGCGGCATTCAGTGCGGCGCGCACCACGTCGGGCGTGAACGGCGCGGCGTAGAAGCGTCGGCCGGTGGCGTCGAACAGCGCATTGGCCAGCGCGGCCGGGCCGGGGACCGAGGCCGATTCGCCAGCGCCCATGGGGGGCTCGTCCTGGCGCGGCATCAGCACCACTTCGATGGGTGGCAGGTCGCGGAAGCCGATGATGGGGTAGCTGCCCCACTCGCGGCTGGCCACGCCTTGCGCATTGAAGGCGACCTTCTCCATCAGGCTGCGGCTCAGGGTCTGGATGACGTTGCCGTGGATCTGGTGGCGCACGCCGTCGGGGTTGACCATCATTCCCGTGTCCTGGCCCACGACCAGGCGCCGCACGGCGATGCGGCCGCTGGCGGGGTCCACGTCGATGTCGATGACCCAGGCGGCCCAGGCCGCTCCGAAGCCGGGAAAGCGGCTGTGGATGTAGCGCGCATAGGCCACGCCGCGCCCGTGCAGCAGGCCGTCGGCGCCGGGGCGGCCCCGGCTTCCCGGCTGGTTTTGCTGCCAGCCCGCGTGGCGTGCCGTGGCCTCGATCAGCTCGACGGCGCGCGGGTCATCGAGGTGGCGAACACGGTAGTCCACGGGGTCGGCGCCGGCCGCATGGGCCAGCTCGTCGATCATGCAATCGTGGGCAAAGGAATTGGGCAGGGCCGAGACGCCGCGCAGCCAGGATGAGCGCACGATAGGCGCCATGTCATGGCAGGTGATGCGCTGGCTGGCATAGCGGTAGGGCGGCACGGCGGTGCGGTCGCCCATCTCCAGCGTGCGCGGCTCGCCCGGGATGCGGCCCGTGAGCAGCAGGGCCAGCAGCGGCGCGTCGTTGGAGGGGTAGCGCACGGCAAAGTCGTAGGCCAGCAGTTCGCCCCGGGCATCGATGGCCGCGCTCACGTCCATGAGCTGGGCCGTGCCCTTGGGCTCCCACTGGTGTTCCTGCTCGCGCGTGAGCTGTACGCGCACGGGCGCGCCCACGGCCATGGACAGCAGGGCGGCGTCGGCGCAGACATCGTCGGCGCAGTTGCGGCCGTAGCAGCCGGCCGCCTCCAGGCGCACGATCTCGATGCGGTCCTCGCCCAGTTGCAGCAGGCGGTCCAGGTCGGTGCGCAGCATGTGGGGGTTCTGCGTGCCGGCCCAGAGCTTGAGACGGCCCCCGCTGAAATCGGCCACGGCGCAGGACGGGCCGATGGAGGCATGCATCTGGTAGGGCCAGACGTAGCTGCGGCGCAGTTCGGTGGCCGTACCCGTGCCGACGCCCGCGAAGGCATCGTCCACAGTGCCCTGGTCCACCAGCGAGCGGTGCTGGGCGGGATTGGCTCGTATCGCCGCAGCCAGATCGGATAAGTCAGGCGCCGGCGGCACGGCCTGCCATTGCACGCGCAGTGCGCGCATGGCGGCAATGGCCTGTTCCTCGCGGTCGGCGACCACGCCGACGAAGTCGCCTTCGGTGACCACCTGCACGTTGCCGGGCAGGTGGGCCACGGAGTCGCGCTCCACGGCCACCAGGCAGCGGCCGATGAAATCGCCGCCGTCGCGGCCCGGGTGCGGAGGGCGGATGACGCGGCCATGGCGCATGCCGGGCACGCGCACATCGTGCACAAAGCTCAGCTCGCCCGTGGCCTTGGCAGGGATGTCCACGCGCGCCGTGCCACGGCCGACGAGCCGGTATTCGCTGGCGGGCTTGAGCTTCACCTCCTGATCGGGCGGGGCCAGCGTCAGCTGCAGCTGCTGGCCGCGCAGCAGATCGCCATAGCCGAGTTCGCGGGCATCGCTGCCATCGGCAAAGCGCACCAGGCCTTCGCGCGCCTGGAGCCGGTCCGCCGCCACATTCCATTGCTGCGCGGCCAGCGCCAGCAACTGCTCGCGCGCCTGGGCGGCGGCGCGGCGCAGCGGCACGGCCGAGATCTGGATGCTGGCGCTGGCAATGGTCGGGCCCTGGTTGGGCGCGGCGGCCGTGTGGCCCAGCACCATGTCCAGGCGCTCCAGAGGCACTTCGAGTTCTTCCGCCACGATCTGCGCCAGGGCCGTGCGTATGCCCGTGCCCAGGTCCACATGGCCGTTGAAGGCCAGGGCGCGCCAACCCTGGGGCGCGGCTTCGTCGGCCAGCACGGCCACGAAGACCTCGGGCGTGGATTGCACATAGTCGGAGGCCGTGCCGGGCTGGCCGGGCGCAGGGCGCGGCGGCGCCACGGGCTGGCGCACCACGAGCAGGGTGTCGGCGCGCGTGAGCAGCTGTGCGTGCAGGGCTTGGGGCTGGGGCAGGTTCATGGGGCGGTGTTCTTCGCGGGCACGCCTTCAGGCGTGCCCTGTGCATGTTATGCACTCCGGGGCCGGCTGCGCAGGGCCGGCCCCATAGGCGCGTTGGCGCGGTGGGATCAACCTGCGGCGAGGGCGTCGGTGTCGGCGATGGCCTGGCTCAGCGGCATCACGGCCGCGTACTTCTGGGCCATGTCGAACAGGTTGGCCTCGTGCGGGCCCAGGGCGCGGTCGCCGCAGCAGTCGGCCACGACCAGCGGGCGAAAGCCCGACTGCATGGCATCGACCACGCTGGCGCGCACGCAGCCGCTGGTCACGCAGCCGGCCACCAGCAGGGTCTGCACGCCGCGCTGGGCCAGCCAGGGTGCGAGCATGGTGCCGAAGAAGGCCGAAGGCGTGCTCTTGCGCACCACGTATTCGCCAGCGGCCGGGGCCAGCTGGGGCACGATGGCGCTGTTGGGGCTGTCTTCCTTCAGGGTCAGCATGCCGGGCACCTTCAGGCAGAAGATGTTGTGGTCGGCATCGTCGTCCGAGAACACGATGCGGCTGTGCGCCACGGGCCAGCCGCGCTCGCGCGCATGGGCCAGCAGGTGCTGCGTCTGCGCGATGGCTTCGGGGATGTTGCCGCCGCCGAAGACGGCCGGGTCGGCAAAGCCGTTGACGAAGTCGATGATGAGCAGGCCGAACGGGGCCTTGAGCGGCAGCGGCGTGCCGAAGCCCTGGCGTGCGTAGGCGGAGATGTCGCCCTGCACGCCCTCGGTGGGAACGCTCTGCGTGCTGGTGGTGGCGGTTGTCATGCGATGTCCTTTCCTTGCTTGGACCTTTTGGCGGCGCGCGCCAGTCCTTCCTCGTCCTGCACCACGCCGTCGATGACCGTGGGCTTGCCGTCCAGCGCCACCGAGCAGTGGCGCATGGGGATGTCGATGTGGCAGGCCGTGGTGCGGCTGCCCCCGGCCTCGTTGTTGGGGCCCATGGACCACAGGAAGTTGCCCTCGAAGGCGCGGGCGTCCATGCCGATGTGGGTTTCCTTGTTGTAGTGGGCCAGCATGGACCAGTGGGCGCGCGGCTGCAGCCCCCAGCCGATGTGGGAGACGGCATAGGCCTCGGGGTCCTCGTAGGAGGCCATGTACTCCTTGAGGATGTCGGCCTGCAGGCCGCCGCTGATGCGCGTGACGTAGCCCTTTTCGATGACGAGTTCGATGGGCTCGGTCACGTAGTCCTTCATGGGCAGCAGGATGTCGCCCCGGTCCAGCACCACGCGGCCGTTGCTCTCGCCCTCGTCGGGCCAGGTCAGCACGAAGCCGCTGGGCCAGTGGTCCCAGCGGCCGGGCTGGTCCACGAAGCCGTATTCGCAGATGGCCGGGAAGCTGCCCAGGCGGCAGCGCAGGTCGGTGCCCGCGGCCGAGGTGATGTGCATCTGCCCGGCCGCCTCGATCAGCTTGGATGCGGCCTGCACGCGCGCGCGGTCGCCCTCGGTGGGCACCAGGCGGCACAGCACCTCGGGTGGCTCCACGGCCAGCAGGATCTTGGTGCCGGTCTGCAGGATCTCGTGCTGCTCGGGCGAGAACAGCAGCGTCATCAGGTCCAGCACCAGGTCGCTGGCCTTGAGCGCGGCGATGGCGGCGGGGTTGCCGGTCAGCGGCGTCGTGCCCAGGTAGGCCAGGGAGTCGCGGCTCAGTGATTTTTCGGCATTGACGGGCGGCAGGTCCAGGCGGTTGACGCGCGCACCCATTTCGCTGGAGGCGGCAATGGCGCAGCGCAGCGTCTGCGGGTGCGTGTCGGCGCCCGTGAGCACGGTGACGGTCTGGCCGGCTTCGAGCCGGGACAGCGTGAGCACCTGCTTCCAGGCGTGGATCAGATCGATATCGCTGACGGACATGGTCGGCTCCTTGGTGTCGCGATGGATGGGAGTGGGCTGCGGTTGGACATTCAGTCCACCCGCGCGCCGAGGAAATCGCCCAGGGCCGAATAGAACCCGGCCTCGTTGTCCCAGGGAATCATGTGGCCGGCATTGGGCACGCGCACATGCTCGGTCTGGGGTGCCAGGCCTTGCCACTCGGCCACGTCCTCGCTGCGCACCACGTCGCCGCGCTCGGCCGTGACCAGCAGCAGCGGGTGCTGGATGCGGGGCAGGTCGGCATGGATGTCGTCACGGCCGAAGTCCTCGAAGCTCTGCACGATGGCCGGCTCGTGGCAGGTGTGCAGCCACTGGGCGCGCAGCTGGCGCTGCTCTTCGGTCCAGGTGGGGCAGAAGGCGCGCATGGCCTCGGCATCCATGCCCAGCGTGGCCTGGCGGATGGAGTCCACATACCAGGGCAGGGCGGCCGGGTAGGCGCGGCGGCCGGGGCCGGAGACCGGCGGATCGACGATGACCAGGCGCGTGAGCCCCACCGGCTGGCTGCGCGCGGCGCGCACGGCGATGCGCCCGCCCATGGAGTGGCCGACCAGCGCCCAGCGCTGCAGGCCCAGGGCCTGGGCGAAGGCGGCCACGTCGGCGGCCTGGGCATCGAGGCTGTAGTCCAGGCCCGGGCCGGAGGACGACAGGCCGCGCCCGCGCACATCCAGCACATAGGTGTCGAACTGGCGGCCCAGGTGCTCGGCCACGAAGCCCCAGGTCACGGCCGGGCTGGTGATGCCGGGGATCAGGATGACGGCGTCGCGCTGCGCGCGTTCGCCCTCGGCGCCGCCGTAGCGCAGGTAGTGCTGGCGGATGCCGTTGGCATGGACGTTGCCGCCGTAGCGGAATGTGCTGGGGGTGCTGGAGGTGCTGGTCATGCGTGTGTTCCTCAGGCCTTGGCTGCGCTGTTGCCGGTGTCGTAGGGGGAGGCGCCCGACAGCAGCGCACCCGCGCCCGGCACCACGGGGTCCAGCCCCAGTTCCTTGAGGATGGCATAGGTGGTGGCGATGGAGGCGGTCAGCACGGGCTTGCCGGTCTGGGCCTCGACCTGGGCCACGGCCGGCAGCGAGGGCATCTGCACGCAGGCCGACAGCACGATCACGTCGGCGTCGGCGTAGTTCATGCCGGCCACGATGCCGGGCAGCTTGGCGGGGTCGTGGCGGCCCACGTCCAGGTTGTCGGGGATCTCCAGCGCGCGCCAGTCCACGATCTCGAAGCCTTCGGCGGCCACGTAGTCCATGACCAGCTGGGTCAGCGGAATCATGTAGGGCGCCACCAGGGCGATCTTCTTGGCGCCCATGACCTTGAGCGCTTCCACCAGCGCGCCGGCGCTGGTGATCACCGGGGCGGTGGCGCCATTGCTGGCCGTGCGCTCGGTCAGGCGCTGCTGCGAGACGCGGTGGTAGCCCTTGCCCATGGCCATGATGGCCACCAGGCAGGCATAGCCCAGCACGTCCACGCGCGCGTCGCTCAGCTCCAGCGCGCAGCGGTCGCTTTCGGCGTCCATGGCGGCCAGTTCCTCCTTCTGGACCTTCTTCATGCGCATGCGGCTGGAGTGGAAGGTGAAGCGGTCCTGCGGGCGCAGCGTGGAGTGGGCCTGCAGCATGGCCGGCACCTCGGTCTCCATGGTGGTGTTGGAGCTGGGGACGATCTGGCCGATGCGGAACGTTTTGGTCATGGACTTGCCTTTGCGAAGTTTCGAGGGTTTCTGATCAGAATCAACTGAGTGTGTACGCTTTATTCTTGCAAAAGACGTGCCGCCTTGCAAATGAGAATTTTCTCGGGGTTTGTACTGATTTGGTGCAGAAATTGCACCAAAAATGGCGAACTTCAATTTATTCTGCCGCCCTATGGTGCATGCGTCGATTTGAAAAATTCAAGTGCATACACCTGAATTAAGTGTTTTGTTGCCTGGCACGCTTCCTGCTCTACACCCTGCAAGGACGCGCCGAAGCAACGGTTGCCCCGTCTGGCTTTCAACATTCCTGCAAGGAGAAAACTGTGTCTCAATCCCCTCGAATCGCCGTTGTCGGCGCCGGTCTCGGCGGGGCTGCAGCTGCCAAGCTGCTGCTCCAGGAAGGCTTCAATGTCCGCGTCTATGAGCAGGCGCCCAGCTTCTCGCGCCTGGGAGCCGGCATCCACGTCGGGCCCAATGTGATGAAGATCCTGCGCCGCATCGGCATCGAGGACGCGCTCAACGAGCAGGGCTCGCATCCCGACTACTGGTACAGCCGCCACTGGCAGACGGGCGACGTGCTGGCCCAGATTCCGCTGGGCGACTACGCCGTCAAGGAATACGGCGCCAGCTACCTGACCGTGCACCGTGGCGACTTCCATGCGCTGCTGGTCGAGGCCCTGCCCGACAGCGTGATGGCCTACGGCAAGTTCCTGACCAAGGTGGAGGACCGCGGCAATGTGGTCGTCATGCACTTTGCCGACGGCACGACCGAGGAGGCCGACATCGTCATCGGCGCCGATGGCGTGAACTCCCGCATCCGCGAGGAACTCCTGGGCCCGGAGCTGCCCAAGTACGCGGGCTACCTGGCCCACCGCGCCGTGTTCCCCACGCCCGAAGTCAAGGCCGGCATGCTGCCCTTTGACGCCTGCGTGAAGTGGTGGAGCGATGACCGCCACATGATGACCTACTTCGTCACCGGCAAGGCCGACGAGCTGTACTACGTGACCGGCGTGCCCGTCGAGAAGTGGGACCTCAACGACCGCTGGCTGCCCAGCAGCAAGGAAGAGATGCGCGAGGCCTTCTCGGGCTGGCATCCCACCGTGCAGGCACTGATCGACGCCACCGTGGAAGTGACCAAGTGGTCGCTGCTCGAGCGCGATCCGCTGCCGCTGTGGAGCCGTGGCCGCCTGGTGCTGCTGGGCGATGCCTGCCACCCCATGAAGCCCCACATGGCCCAGGGCGCCGCCATGGCCATCGAGGACGGCGCCATGCTGGCGCGCTGCCTCAAGGAAGTCGGCGCGCACAACCATGAGCTGGCCTTCGCCCTGTACGAAGCCAACCGTGCCGAGCGCGCCAGCAAGGTGCAGCGCATCTCGCACGACAACACCTGGCTGCGCACCAACGAAGATCCGTCCTGGTGCTTCGGC
>JGI11944J13513_1003412_pt1 | contig 9993 bp, 7 predicted proteins | sample TerdegcoTASludge_FD_13513 | JGI IMG/M metagenome (IMG submission 13513) | reverse complement strand
CCAATTAGCGAACCACTAATCTTCTCCCAGGAAACCAAAATCAAAGATCTATTTGACAAACGTAACCTGACCGAAGTACCTGCAGAAGCCTGAGTACAATAGGTTAAATATTGAAGCTATTCTTAGTTTTATCATTATTATTTGAGAAATATAGATAAGTGACAGTGCTAGGAAATCTTCTAAAAGCTTTTAAAATATTAAAATGGAAATCCAGTATTAATTTTTATGATTTAATTAAAATTATGATTAACGAAGAGCTTAGTAAATATAATATATAAATATTAAATGTATATTAATAAATTATTGCCAAAATCAATAATTGACAATTTTTCGGCTTTGTTATCTATTCAAGTGATTAATTATTTAATCCCAATAATTACTGTGCCATATTTAACAAGAGTAATTGGACCAGAAAAATATGGAATGATNGATTTNGTATACGCAATTTTTCAATACTTTATCATATTGAACGATTTNGGNTTTGCGATATCTGGAACAAGGAATATTTCAATTAATCGTGATAATAAGGAAAAAATTTCTGAAATAATATCTTTAGTTTTAATAATAAAAATAATATTAATGACAATAAGCCTGGTCATTTTATTTGTTTTAATTAAATATATTCCATCACTACAGAATTACAAACTGTTATTTTTTTATACTGGTATTTATTACATATCGCAAGTATTTTATTTTACATGGTATTTTCAGGGAATAGAAAAAGTTAAATATATTGCAATTATTAATGCATTTGTTAGGATATTTTTTACAGCATTAATATTTATTGTTATAAGAGAAGAAAAAGATTATTATCTTATGCCATTAGTCAATGGAATAGGTGCATTGATTACCACAATTATAACATTATATATAATATTTGTTAAATATAATATTAAATTAAAAATAGTAAACATGAAGATGGTTTATTCTTTTTTTAAAGAAAGTATGTATTTTTTTCTCTCTAGGGCAGCTGTAACTATTTATACTACGACCAATTCAGTGATTATAGGAAGTAAACTAGGAATGGCCGATGTAGGATATTATAATTTCGCTAATAAAATAGTCAATTTAGCAAGGACACCATTTGAATTATTAAATACAGCGGTCTATCCATATATGGTTAAAAATAAAGATAAGATATTAATTAGTAAAATTATCAAAATTGGATTCACGATAGCAATGCTTGCCTATAGTGTGGTATTTTTATTTTCAAGAAATATTGTAACTCTGTTTGGAGGCATAAAATTTATTCCTTCTGCGCCAGTTTTAAAATTATTATTTTTAAATATACCTATTATATCAATTCATTATTTTTTAGGTAATTGTGTTTTAGTTGTTTTCGGATATGATAAAAAATTTAATAATAGTATCATTTATGCATCTTTACTATACATTATAGCAATTGGTATGATTAATCTATTTTACCATATTAATTTATTAACAATATCAATATTAGTAGTGATGGTAGATATGTTTATAATGTTGTATAGATATTTTTATGTAACTAAATATAGGATCCTAACTTCTTATGAAAAAAATTAATATCGCAGTAATTCTATCTGGCGGAGGTGGAGAAAGAAGTCAACTAGAATATCCGAAACAGTTTTTTAAAGTTGCTGGAAAAACAGTTATCGAACATACTCTAAATCAATTTGAACAAAACGATAAAATCGAACAAATAATAATAGTAATGAATCCAAATTATATTAAAGAAATTGAAGATATCGTTATAAAAAATTGTTTCAAAAAAATTACCAAAATATTAAGTGGAGGCAATACTAGATATCAGTCATCACTTATTGCAATTAATTCTATAGATAGTCCTCCAAACAGTGTCAATATAATATTTCATGATGCCGTTAGACCACTAATTGACCAAAATATAATAAATCATGTTATTGAAGCATTAGATATGTACGAAGCAGTTGATGTAGCTATTCCTACTCCCGATACGATTGTTCGGGTTGAGGACGGTATAATTACTGAAATTCCAGAAAGAGAAAAATTATTCAGGGGACAAACACCCCAGGGGTTCCATCTAGAGACTATCAAAAAGGCCTATGATATAGCACTTAAAGATCCATTATTCAAAACAACAGATGATTGTGGTGTGGTTAAAAAATATCTTCCCGAAGTAAAAATTGGATTAGTTCAAGGAAGTGTTTATAACATGAAAATAACCTACCCTGTAGATACTTATATAATTGAGAAATATTTTCAACTAAAATCTGAGATAATAAAACCTGAAGATGATTATAGATTTTTAAATGGTAAAACAATCGTTGTATTTGGGGGATCTTCTGGAATAGGAAAAGAAATATGCAACATTGGTATGAGGTACAACGCAAACTTTTATTCCTTTTCTCGTTCTCAGAATAACTGTGACATAACTAATCGTGAAAAAGTAAAAGAAGCCTTGAACTATGTTATTAAAGAAACTGGGAAAATAGATGCAGTTATAAATTGTGTAGGGATTCTATATAAAATACCTTTAAATAATATGAAGATGGAAGATATTTATCAAATCGTTAACACCAATCTATTAGGCACTATCATTGTAGCAAAAGAAAGCTTTGAATATTTAAAAAGTACTAAAGGGCATTTAATCTGTTTTACATCCAGTTCATATACTCGCGGTCGTCCATATTATAGTATTTATTCTAGCACTAAGTCTGGGATAGTTAATTTTTGCCAGGCTATTTCTTTAGAATGGGAACCATATGGAATAAAAGTGAATTGTATTAACCCCGAGAGAACAAAAACACCATTAAGAATAAAGAACTTCGGTAATGAGGATGAGAATAAACTACTTCAGCCAGAATATGTAGCAAAAATTACACTATTAGTATTGAACAAGACCTTCACCGGTCAGGTAATAGATATTAAGAAAAAATGATTAAAATATTAAAATATTTATATTTAATTATATCATATATTATTTATCTATTCTCTTTTATTTGTCCAAGGTCTAAGAATATTTGGGTATTTGGTTGTTATAGAAACTTATTCTTAGATAATTCCAAATATTTGTTTATTTATGTAAATAAATTTATAAACAATATAAGAGCAATATGGATAACTGGTTCTGATGATACACTGGAAAAGGTGAGAAGACTTGGATTTGAAGTTTATAAAAGAAACAGTTTTTGGGGTTGGTTTTATTGTATGATTGCTCGTATATATATATATAGCTCTTATATTTCCGATATTAATTTCTTTACATCGGGAGGAGCAGATTGCGTTAATCTATGGCATGGAGTAGGATTAAAAAAGATAGAATTTGCGATTGAAAGTGGTCCATTATTTGAAATTTATCATAAAAATAGATTAATTAATATGTTTAAATATCCATATTTATTTAAAAGACCGGATATTTTATTATCTTCATCACCAATGCAGTCAATACAGTTTGCAAATGCTTTTAGAATTAAAAGTGATAGGATAATTGAATATGGATATCCGAGAAATGAAATATTATTGTTTAGTTCCTCAAATAGTAAAGTTTATATTAATAAATATTGTAAAGATACAATCAAATACATTAATATGACTCCAAATTATAATCAAACATTCTTATGGGTTCCTACCTGGAGAGATGATCATGTAAATATATTTAATACTAAACAAATTGACTTAGATTTAATAAACAATTTGTTGATAGCGAATAATTATTTGTTATTTATAAAATTACATGTCAATGATAATATTAATATTGATAATCATTATTCAAATATTATCAATATTCCTAATGATATTGATATTTACCCGCTTCTGAGGCATATTAATATTCTAATTACAGATTATTCATCAATTTATTATGATGCACTATTATTAGATGAAATTAAATATGTATTTTTTATTTACGATTATGAAAAATATATTAGTAATCGTGATTTTAATTATGATTATTTTAAATATACAGTAGGTGTTTATATAAGCGAAATAAAAGATTTTTATAATATATTTAATCCTAGATTTAATTATTCGTATGGAGATACAAATAGTTTAAAAGTGAAGATTTGGGGTGATAATTATATGAACTCGTGCGAAAAAATAGTCAAACACTTATTGTATCAAATATGATTATAAATATAAAGGAATATTAAATATTATTATTTAATATATTTATTGCCTAATATTGTGTTATTTATATGCATAAGGAAAATACGGAAAAATGATTGATATAGAACGATTACTTTATTTACAAAATTAATTATTTGTCTAATAGGTTACTATTAAATATTTGACAAGACAATTATTAAATAAAATATGTAAATAAAACCTATTACTCATTTATACATTCTTATTATCTATAATATTAAATGAGAAAAATAATAATTAATTTACTTTGTCTATTTATAATGTTACGTATTCCTATCGAATATTATGGGAATAACACATTTATATATAATTTAAATTCCGATGCATTCATTAATATGATATTAATGATTTTATTAATATGGTTATTAATATTTAATATAAATAAAAATATACTTAATGGCGATATATTAATATTAGTATTATTTGGGGTAACGTGTATTATATCATTATACACATCTATTAATCCCAATTTGTCGCTTACTCAAACTGGAAATCAATTATTTATTATTGTATTATATACATTAATATACACTATTTTTACTGAAAAAGAAACAATGAAAATATTTTATTCTGTAATTATTTCATTATCAATAGTATCTTTTGATACTTATTTAGGTTATTTATTTGGTGAAGGTATCATTTTAAAACAAGGATATCAATGGGTACGGGTTAGCGGATTATTATTTAATACAGAAGCATGGCAATCAGCAACTATGGAATTGTACTTATTGATGTCTTATCTGTTTTTTATGTCATTAAGAGAGAGTACATTGTTTAGCGATATAAAGATAAAATACAAAATTAAGGATTTAATTATTATAATGTTTATTATAGGATCCATATTTTTATCAGGATATAGATCTGCTATTATACTTACTTTCTTAATTTTTATTCTGTTAATATTTTTTAGTGGCAATATAATAAATAAAATCAAATATTTAATTATTGCATTAATATTTATGTTATTAATTGTATATGCTTATTATATAATAGCGCCAGAGGGATTATTATTGATTAGACAAGTTTTCGATAAAAGTTATTTAGTTTCCCTTAACCCTAATATAAGTACTTTCTCTTTAAGACTTTTGTTTATGCAAAGATATTTGTTCAATTTTAATGTACCTTCCTTTGGGTATGGAATAAACACATTTGGTATATTAAATGAATGTGGAGATGCAGGTTCATTGTATGTATATCTATGGTTCTCATTAGGATGGATAGGTTTTTTTATCTTTGCTATTTTTATAATCTATAATACTATTAAGATAATATTGATAAAAGATAAAGTATTTATTGATAAATATGTTTTAATGTTAATAATTGTTGGTTTAGTTGGGGGAATCAGTGAGAGCACTCTGCTAGGTAAGAGAGGCATTTATTTTTTTATATTATTAGGCATATCTAAAAATTTGAAAAATAAGCATGATATTAAATTCAAGGGACTTAACTAAATGTATACATCAACAATTATTTGTACAAAAAATAGGCCTGGAGAATTATTTTGCTGTTTAATGACTATTATCTACCAAAAAATTCAACCGGATGAAATAATTATAGTAGATTCATCAAATAACGAGAACAAGAAAGAATTAATAGGTGTTATAAATAAAATTAAAAATACTAAACTATTACAATCAGAGATAAAAATAATTGATTCTATTTCCAGTTTGCCTCATCAAAGAAATATCGGGATAGATAATCTTAATCCTAAATCAGAACTGGTGTTCTTTTTTGATGATGATTCAATAATAATACCCGGTTATTTTAAAGCTATTATTGATGTGGCCACAGAACATGAGGAGGCATCAGGATTTTTTGGTGTTACGATTGATAAATTTACTCCCAAATACTCATTTACTCTTAATTTGTTTAAAAGAATTTTACATGTTACTAATACTATCGGAACTAGTTCAAAATTATTAAAATCATTCACAGCATCTTTCAGACGTAAATTTAATGCTCCCATTTGTCCAAGTGAAATAATGAATGGAAATATGGTCTGTAGATCAAATGTATTTCAGGATATACGATTTGATGAAAATCTTAAAGGTTATGCTTGTGCTGAGGATATAGATTTTTCCTATAGAATGTCTAGAAAATATAAAATATACCAAGTTGCTAATGCATTTATATTCCATAATCATTCTACAAATGAGAGATTAGGTTTAAAAGAAAATTATTATATGCAAGGAACTAACCAAAAATATTTATTTGAAAAAAATATTAAGCAAAATAAAATTACAAGGTTATTATTTAAGTGGTCAATAATTGGGAATTTTATTTATATCATGACAAAGTATCGGGAAAAGGGATTGGTTTATGCTAAGTCGTTCTTTGATGGATTACATAAAGGTCGGCTAAAATAATTAGGGAACGTATATTAAATATTATTACAACCAATAACCTAAAATAAACTATATTTTATAATAAATAATAATTATATAATACTTATCTAATCTTTAAATTAAATTTATAGGAATATTTTAATGGACCATAAATATATTAAAATAAAAAGAGTTGATGATAGATCATATAGCGCATTGGTAAATATTTATCAATCAAAAGCTATAATTAAAAAATATATCAGCTCAGTGTTCGAATTGGAAAATAAAAATGAAATTGAAGGTAAAAATATTTTAATAAAACCCAATTGGGTCCAACAAATAATAAATACATCTGATGAATATTGTTTGCATACTAATCATAATTTTATATATGCTTTAGTTGAAATTATTCTGGAAAGAAAGCCCCAAATGGTTGTAATAGGTGATGCTCCTTTGCAAGGATGTAAATGGAAAATGTTAGTTACTAACGAATTTTATGACACTATTTCATACTATAGTAAATATTTTTCTATTCCAATCCAGATTTGCGATTTTAGAAGAACAATATTAGATAGAAAAAATAATAAAGTAATTAAAGATAGAATTCCTTTAAATAGATATATAATATTTGATCTGGGTGACAGAAGTATTCTCGAACCTATTTCTAAACAAAAATCTATATTTAGAGTGACGGATTATGATCCGAGAAAACTTGCAGAATCACATAAAAAAGGAGTTCACAAATATTGTATTACAAAAGAGTTGTTTGACGCAGATTTGATAATTTCTGTACCAAAAATAAAAACACATCAGAAAACAGGTATTACTTGCGCACTTAAAAATTTAGTCGGATTAAATGGCGATAAGGACTTTTTACCTCACCATAGAGTTGGTGGTATAGGATTTGGTGGAGACTGTTACCCAGGTAAAAATTATTTAAGGAGGTTATCAGAATATTTAATTGATATATCAAATAAAAAAATTGGTCAAATTGAATATAAATATTTAATCACTATAGCTAAAATTCTATGGCATATTAATCATAACGATAAATACCATCATTGGTCTGCTGCCTGGTATGGGAACGATACTTGTTGGCGAATGGTTCTAGATTTAAATTTAATTGCCTTATTTGGTACTAAAGATGGAATCATTTCTAACAATATGCAAAGGAAGATATATACACTTTGTGATGGAATAATTGCCGGACAAGGAAATGGACCGCTTAAACCATATCCTTTGCCGTTAGGTATTATATCATTTTCTAATAACTCTGTGTTGACAGATTTAGTTATAACTAATTTAATGGGATTTGACTATACTAAAATTCCATTAGTTAGAGAGGCTTTAAACATTTTCCCAATCGGTAATTATTCAATAAAAATTAACGAACAAAATATAAATTTTGAGGAATTAATAAAATATAGAGTTAATGCTGAGCCAGCTCCTGGATGGAAAGGACATATCGAATATGAAGGTTAAAAATATTAAAATTGGCATCCATCATCACCCGGGAAGTTTTAGTGATAGATGGATATCATATTGTAAAAAGAATAACATCCCCTTTAAAATAGTTAACTGTTTCGATAATGATATTATTAATCAGTTAAAAGATTGTAATGGTTTAATGTGGCATTGGAGTAATTTAGATTATCGAGACAAAATATTAGCGAAATCATTAATTGTTACTTTGGAAAAAATAGGGAAATCTGTTTTTCCTAATTATAATTCATGCTGGCACTATGATGATAAATTAGGACAAAAATACCTCTTAGAAGCAATTGGTGCACCTTTAGTGCCTACTTACATATTTTATTCTAAAGAAGATGCTTTGGAATGGGTAAAAAAAACTACCTTTCCAAAAGTATTTAAATTAAGCGGCGGCTCCAGCTCGTCTAATGTGCGACTAGTAAAAAGTAAAGAATCTGCTATTAAACTAATAGAACGATCTTTTAATCAAGGTTTTCCCCTCTATGATAAATATTCAGCATGGAAACAGAGATTTTGGATTTTAAGACGAGAAGGTCATAAAATAAAGCGTATTATTAATTTTATTAAAACAAAGGGTGTAAATAAGGTATTTAATCCAATTAGAGGCAGTAGTCTATTGCCAAGACAAATTGGCTATGCATATTTTCAGGATTATATCCCGGGATTAAAATTTGATGATAGAATTATTGTTATAGGAAATAAGGCAATTGCAGTAAGGAGAATGGTCAGAAAAAATGATTTTAGGGCTTCTGGAAGTGGATTACTTGATTATGATTTTAAAAAGATCCCACTAGAAACGATAAAAATTGCCTTTAATATCGCTAAGCGCATAGGCTCTCAATCATTATCTTTTGATTTTATTTATTCAAAAGGTGCACCGTTAATAACTGAAATATCATATTGTTATGTAATGGGTGAATTTTATGATAACTGTCCAGGTTATTGGGATGAGAATTTAAATTGGCATTTAGATAATGTCGATCCTCAGAGGTATATCCTTGAAGATTTTATTAAATCATTAGAATAACTATAAATATATAATAATAGTTGATGAAAATCCTGTTAATAAATTACCGTTACTTCATTTCAGGTGGCCCAGAAAGATATCTTTTTAACATAAAAGAATTATTAGAAAAAAATGGCCATACCGTTATTCCTTTCAGTGTTAAAAGCAATTTTAATGTTAAAAGTGAATATGAGAAATATTTTTTAAATCAGATCGGAACCGGAAACGAAGTTTATGCCGAGGATTATAAAAAAAGTGATTTAATTGCTGCATTTAAAGTTATTTTTCGAATTATTTATTCATTTGAAGCAAGAAGAACAATAAAAAAATTAATAAGGCAAGAAAATCCTGACATAGCCTATATTTTAAAATATCATAATAGACTATCATGTAGTATTATCCATGCACTTCACGAATTTAACATTCCAATGATTCATAGAGTATCCGATTTCGGCCATATCTGTGTCAATAATACTTTTTATCATAATAGTTTGAACGCAATTTGTGAAGAATGTCTTAATGGTAAATTATTGAAAGCAATTCAAAAGAAATGTGTAAAAAATTCCTATATATATTCTCTTATCAAAGTAATTGCATTAAAAATAGAAAAACTATTAAAGATTCATGATTTTATAGATTATTATATATTCCCCTCAAAATATACTTTAGCAAAATATGTCGAATTTGGATTGCCGAAAGATAAATGTGTTGCGATTCCGACCTTTTTTAATTTTAATTACAATGATGATCTTGAAATAACTTATGGGGATTATGCTTTATACATTGGAAGAATTGAACCAGAGAAAGGATTGAAGACTTTATTAGATGCTTTTATAAATACTGAATATAATCTAAAAATAATAGGATTTTCTGGTTCAGGCTATGACCTATTTCTAAAAGAGTATCTTATGGATAAAAGAAATAATATCGAATTTTTAGGTAGAATGGAATTCAAAGGTATAAAAAGATATTTAAGTAAATGTTTATTTACAATTATTCCCTCTGAATGGTATGATAATATGCCTAATACTATATTAGAAAGTTATGCATTTAAAAAAGCAATAGTTGCAT
>JGI11944J13513_1003399_pt1 | contig 10019 bp, 15 predicted proteins | sample TerdegcoTASludge_FD_13513 | JGI IMG/M metagenome (IMG submission 13513) | reverse complement strand
GGGCCTCGGCAGCCCGCCGTAAAGCCTCGGCCTGCGCGTCCGGCAGGGCCGCGTCGGTCGCCGCGCTCTCCGGCGTTGCAGTAGTGGTAGTCTGTAGTTCATCCAGCGCCGCGTCAACGTCCTGCTCACCGAAAGCCTGGAGCACCCGCGCCGCCAACCGCTTCCAGGGGATGAACTCGCGCGCCATCAGGCTTTGTGCCTGCAATAACTGCGCCACGGCGTTCACCAGCGACGGCAGGTCTTCCGTGACGATAGGCGGGAAGTCCACCTCGAAACTCAGGTCGGCGTCGCGCGGTAGGGTCCCGTAAGTCTGCGCCTGCTCCAAGACGAACTGAAACACGTCCCGGTAAAAGTCGCGGAAAATCTGCTGCCAGGCCTCAAACCCTTTGACCTGCGGGCCGTTCATGGCCGTTAGCGAGGCCAGGTTGCCAATGGACGGGTCGCCGGTCAGGTCAGGCTCGGTGATCCCTACGGCGGCGCTGACCTGCTGCCGCAACATGCGTCCGTCCTGGTAAGCGTTCGCGGCCCCGGAGTCTACCCTGATTTGGTCCAGGTTCATAGAGTCGTTCTCTACCCAGGTTTGCGCACCCTCGGCCCGTTCGCGGTCGGCAGAATGCGAGCCGTAGCGTCCGGCTACGCTGCGTCCCAACTGCCCGGCCACGCGCCCGATCTGCGCCTGGTTCCCGCGCACCTTGGCCTTGAAGGCAAAGGTTGCCAGCGCCAGCGTGAGCGTGGCCCGGTCTTCCTGAAATCCCTTGTACGCTTTGATCCAGGGGATGCCAGCATAGAACGGCGGCAGTCCCCGCAGCCCGTGCGAGTTCACCTTGAGTTGAGTCATCACAACGCGGGTGAGGCGCGTCCCGTCCTCGGCGTATTCGTCAAAGGTGCTGCGCTCCGGGTGGCGGTTGTACCAGTCCGGGTAGTAGGCCCGTTGCAGGCCAGGTTGCTGGTAGGTCTCGCTGCGCCAGTCCCAGGCCAGGGCAGTGTATTCGCGCCGGTAGTATAGCGGACGGTACTGGTTGTCCGGGTCGGTGATGATCTCGGTGATCTCCAACGGCTCCACCAGCGCGCTTTTGACGCGCCCGGTCCGGCAATTCACGAAAAAGACCGGGAACAGTTCGCCGGTGATCAGGAGCCGCTCGCAGAGTTCCCATTGCCCGACCGCCCGCGAGAAAATAGCGTTGTCGCGGTCGTCCATGAACTCGGCCAGCACCGCCGCCACGCGCGGGTCGCGTGCATTCCAGGTCAGGCCGCGCCCGAACGTGTAGGCGCGCGTCAACTGTATCGCGCGCTGGTACAACGGGTCGCGGCGGGCGTAATAGTACGAGGCTATAATGGCGTCTTGCCGCACTGCCGGGTCATCTTCCGGGCGTCGCCAGGCCGTCAAGGGCGTGAGCGGCTGCCACCCGGCTTCCTCCGGTACGGTGGTGCTCTCGGCAAAGCGCCGGGCTATACGTTGGCGCAGGTGCTTGATCTCAGTATCCGGCATATACCCTCGGCTGTCCTATCCAAGTTGTCACGGTTTGGTAACTATTTAGTCGCCAATTCACCGCGTAGCGCAGGGCGTCCAGCGCATGGTCGTTCTCCTTGACCGGCTCCTCACGTCCTGGCCGCCAGGCGTAACTTTCGAACTCGCGGATCAGGTTTTCGCAATCCGGGTCCACGGTCAGGCGGGGCGTACCGTCGCGCGCCAGCGCCAGCAGTTCAGCAACGGTAACGATCCCGTCCACGACGCGGCCCTTGTGCCCCACGGCTGGCAGGCGCGCCTCGCGCAGGGCGGCGATTAACCCCGCCGCCGCTTCGTCCACCACGACCGCCGCGATCGGCAATTCGTGACACCATTCCGCTATCAGAGCCACCACCTCGGCCTGCAACACCCCGGAGCGATAGAACTCGCGTGCCGCGTGCCACCGTCCATCATGGTCTATCCCGCAAAGCAGAATCGCCAGCGGATTCGTGAAGCCCTCATCCACCGCTATTAGCCACTCGGTGAAGCGGTCATCAACACGGCGGCGGATGTGCTGGGTACCGAACTGCTGGTAGACCAGGCCTTCCGGCTTTTGGAAAACCCCGCGATAGAACATTTGAAACTTCCAGTCGGGCAAGGTCGCCCGCGCGCGCTCAAATTCTTCCACCGAAAACGCTGGATTTTCGCGGCTCTCAAACTGGATCACGTCATAGTCAGGATCACCCGCCCGCCAACGGTCGTAGAAGTCGGTTTTCAGCCAGGTATTCACGCTATAAGGCGTGGTGGTGATCAGGCAGCGCCCGCGCGCTAACGACAAGCGCCGCTGAAGCGCGTCCCACGGTTGCGCATTATAGACTTGCCCGGCCTCGTCAAACCAGGCCGCGCGCGCCGTCGCCGATTCCAACCCTCCCTCCGCCTCCGCCGACCGCAGGATAAGGCGCGTCCGACCGTCTTCGCTTTCCAGTAGCCGGTCAGAGGCGCGGTAGGTGTAGCCAAACAACGCGAATACCGCCTTGATCTCCGGCAGCATCTTCAGCTTGAACAGGTCGTAGGTGGCCGTGACGGCAAGGTAATCGCCGGGGCCGCGCTGCTCAATCTCGCGCCACAGCCACCACGGGCCGAAACTCGTCTTGCCCCCCTGTGTGCCAGCCAGCATAAGCACGAAGCGCGCTGTGCTATCCCACACCCGCACCTGGCCGGGATGTAGCACCAACCGCGCGTTCTTGCCCGCCACGCTGTACAGATTAGTGCTCATCGCGCACCACCTTGATAATCTCCACGACCTCTACCCGCGCAGCCAGTTTCTCGCCGCCGCTGGTCATGTCCACGGCGTCGCCCCAGTGCTCGCGGTCGCGCCGCTTGAGGTACTCCAATGCCGCCCGCCAATCGCCATCAGCGGCGGCTTTCACAATCACGGCAGTCAGTTTCGCACGTGCCTCGGCCTCGGCTTGCTCGGTCTCGGCCAGGAACTCGGTGAAAAGCGTGCTCCGCCCCGCCTCCCGCTCCTTAACCCCGCGCTCCAACCAGCACATAAACGTACGCACTGGCACGCCTGACGCCAGACACGCATCGCGGCGCGTGCACCCGGTCCCCAGGAGTGCCAGGAGCCGCCGCTTAGTCTCCAGCGTCAGTTTTGTAGGTCGGCCCAACTTTTTTGCCATTTGTCACGTCAAACTACGACGATTGTTACTCGCCATGAACGGGAATCCGGGGTATCATGGTTATATGATCCCGTCACCCGTCATTGAATTCGCCGAGCGCGAGTATGAAATCGCGCTTGCGCCCCGCCTGGACTGGCCGCGTATCCCGCACGGCCACGAGACCGGCGGGATCATTGTCGTTGACGGCGGCTCCATTAAACTTGTGGAGTTGCCCAACGATTCTCCCCTCAGTCATTACAACCACTATCACCCCCAGTTAGAGGTATACACCGAGCCGCTCCCGGTGCTCGGTGTATGGCATACGCACTGGAACGACGTGCCACCCTCGGCGCTGGACGCCCGCGCCGCCAAGATTTGGGCCACCGAAGACGGCGTGCCTCTGTTCGTCGTCTTCAGTGACACCAAATCCTGGTGGTTTGCCGACGGTGCGCTAATTGCCGCCACTGGCGCGCCGGCGCTGAGTAGCCGCCACTGTCGTGCGACGACGCCGATCCATTGCGATCTGCACTGCGGTGCGTAAACGTTTAGCCATTCCCTCACCCCCTCTCACTCCTCAGTTTCAAAATTGCTGCGCGCCCGCCCGTCTAAGGCAATCGGGCGCAAATCCCACGAATTAGCGTAGATCAGGCGCAGGAGGCCCAGATCACTGCCCAACTCCTCCAGCGCCGGAAGCCGGAACTTGGCCCATTGGTCTTCATGCCACTGCGGGACCAACGCCAGCCGGTCGTACCCCAGCGCCGGGTTGACGGCGCAACCGTAGGGCGCATCGTTCAGGTCCACGTTGTGGATGCCGCACCCAAAGGTGCAGATGCCGAAAGCCAGCCCGCGCGCCTTGGCCTCAGCCCGCAGGCGACTGTAAATCGCCCGCCATTTGAACGGGTCGGTAAGCACCCAATGGTATTTCTCGTCGTTGTAAGGCTCGCCCTCGGTTTGTAGCGGCGCAAAGAAGCGCTTCTCAGCCGCCACCGCCCATTTGTACTCCGGCGTCCCGCGCTTGAAACACCCGCGCGCGGGCGGTTCCTCACCCAGGACGTAGGCCCAGAACTCTATCGGCCAGGTCTGCCGCCAGGTCACAGAGAAACGCAGCGGCTCCACCGTCACCCCATCAGCGGCCCCCGTTAGGGTATCCAGGTCGTAGGTCTCGGTGTGCAAATACGGATTGAGTCGCGCCACCACCTTCACTCCCTGCGCCTTGAGCGCCCGCATCGCTGCCAGCCGCGCCGATGGACGCGGCGCACCCGGCTCCAGGCGGGCCGCTTGCACATCAGAGAAGGTACTAAACGAGACCTTCACCACGTCAATCAACGGCAGGTATTCGGCAGTAATGCGCTCTGGCGCTTTGGTGGTCACAATCACCCCCACCCCCACCTGCTTCAGCAGTTCCAGTGCCTTCAGCGTGACCTTGAGGCGGCTTTCCACTGCCGGAAAGGGGTCGGCGCAAATACCCAACCTGACCGCCGCTCCTAACTGCAATACGAACCGGTTAACATCTTTGTCAGTGTACAGACTATTGAACAACTCGCGGTAGTCGCGCGGCGTCACCTGCCGCGCACTGCGCAGGTTCTGATTGTCCATCTGCGGATCAAAACAGTACAGGCAGCCGTGCGCACAGGCGCGATAGGTGTCCCCACCAACCGGGAAGGCGCAATATCCCTCGTCGCGCGCGATCCGCAGCGCCCCACCCTCCAAAGCTTCAGTCATGCGAAACCTCCCCGTAAGTAGCAAGCCGCCGCCGCTACCAGAAAAACCGCCGGATTGCCATGCTGTTGCAGCGCCCGGTCAATCAAAATACCGTCGTCGTAGGACACGTCAAAAGTGTAGTGGCGCATGGTGTTCTCGCGCCGCTCCAACAAATCCTCAGCGGTCCCGCTCGCTTTTGCGGCGGTCTCGCCTTCATTAGTATCATCAGCGCCGCCATCACCGCTGCGGGTAGTGTCTGCGCCTGCCGTCACCGGTCCTGGTTGGTGTATCAGGACCTCGGCTTCCAGGAGCGCCCGCAGGTTGGCTGCGTCGTCATGCCAGACGTCCAACCGCTCCGGGTCAAACCCGCCCGCCGCCAGGAGCTGTTCGCCCCACCCGGCTAAGAGGTCCCAGTTCCACGAGCCAGCGGGGTTGTTGGCGTGCAGGGTCAATTTCCGGCGCTCGTCATCGCTCAACGCCCGCGAGCAACGCAAGGCCTGCACCTCGTAGTCGCGGCCATACACCCGCAGGAGTGCCGCCAGGCGCTGGTGGCCGTCGTAAACCTCGTTATCCGGGCCAATAGCAATCGTCTGGAACTGCCCCAGTTCGCGCCAGGACTCTAACAGCCGCTCGGCCTGGCGTTTGGACATGCGGCGCGGATTACCCGGCCAGGGCTTCAGTTCGCCTAATCGCACCCGACACGGTCCCCAGACCGCGCCGCCGTCGCTCAATTCTCTGTGCTCGCCTGACAAAGCGCCTCCGTCGCCAGTGCTCAACCGGCTGGTAAACCGTGCGGCCCCGGCCACCTCTCACTCTGGATCACCTCCCCTCAACCCGGTGACGCGCCGCGCCGTCACCGGTCAGAGTAGCAGGCTCCACAAACGCGCCGCGCCGACTCCTACCCCGTGGTCGCCAGCGCTAACCATGTCCGCCGCAGTCCGTCGCGGTCGCCCGGATGCAAGACCCCATAGGCCAGCAGGACCGTCAGCCCGCCCAGGGCATAGCGGCCCAACTCCGGGAAGCCCGGCTCGTGCGTCCGCTTGTACAGCAGCGCCGAGGCCAGGAAGCCGGTCAGGACTGCTACGACCTCGCTCATAAGTTCAATCTCCGCTCCACGCACTCGCCGGTGTGCGGGTCCACGCCGACTTTCACGAGCAACGCTTGCAGCCGCGTGATCTCCTGCCGCAGGTGGGTGTTCTCCTCCCGCAGACTGTGGATTTCGCGTTCGGCCTCAGTCAAGCGCGTTATCAACTCCGCCACCTGCCGCGTCGTTTCGTTCTGCTGCTGAGTCAGGGCCGCAATCAGGGCCGCGTAGCCCTGCGCGGCTTTGTTGAGCGCCTCGCCGTCTAATGCCCGCGCCTCGGCGGCTACCTTGCGCCGGTTGAATAGACCGGTCAGCAGGGCCGCTGCTGCGCTGCTGGCGAGTACCGCCCCCAGCAACTCCGGCCAATTCACTCAAGCCCTATCGCGCGGCCACGACTCGCCGCGCCGCGTCCACCAGGCCGCTGGCCGTGACACCGAGCGCCAGGCCGTAGACCACCACGCCCAGCCAACCGCCCAGGTCGGCGGGCATAGCCAGGCTCAATTGGTACAGGATGCCCAACACCAGACCGAGTCCCGCACTGGCAACCCGCAGGGCGACGCCGGCGACGCCGAGCTCCTTGAGGAACTGCACCAGGCCGATGATCAATACCACCAGCGGAATCCCGCCCACAACTGCATCACTGAAATCCATGTTGACCTTCCAAATAAAAAGCGTCGGCCCACCATCAGGTGGGCCGACGCGGGCGACCTGTTGCCACGCAGCGGGTAAGCGGCTGCGTGGTCAAAAACGCGGATAACGGCACTCAATCGCCCGGACGATCATCAGCAGCGCCCGGCGAATGAGCAGCCAAAAATCCCGCTCACTCATAGTATGATGATAGCATAAAAAACGTCACAAGTCAACAGGAAAACCGAACTGCGGCGGAGGAATAATCTCGGCTTCGGTTGCGGTAGAACAAGACTTGATCCTCGCAGGTGGTCAGTTCCAGCGCCTGCTCTATCAGCGCCACCACCGCCCGCGCCTCGGCCAGTGGCAGGTGCACGCCCGGCGCGCGGGACCGCACCTCCACCTGGCAACCCAGCGCCTCCGCTGCCTCAATTGCCTCCCGCAACGCGCGCAGTTTCACGTTTCACCCCCGGCATTTGGTAGCGAAAAATGCAGAATGGCCGCCGCCACGAGATCGCGGCAGCCCCACGGGTCGCGCTCTATCATCTGGCCGGAGAAGCGCAGGACGCGCCAGCCGAGCACCGCCGCGTGGTTCAGTTTCTCACGGTCGGCGTCGGTGTTGTGGCGGCCGCCGTGCGGCAACCACTCGCCGCCGTCCAGTTCTACCGCCACCCGCTCGGCCGGCCCATCAAAATTTTTAAGAAAGTTTCCACAATTCCCCCTTGACAAACCTAATCGCTTAGGATATAATAGAGACAAGGTTGAAACAAAAACACATAGGAGATGATGAGATGATAGCAGTTGAGTATAGTCTTGATTTTGCAGTGACGGTGGACCCCTATCGGGCCAGCAGCGGCGGGCAAACAGTACCGTCTATGTTTCTGGTGATCAACCAGGAGACTGAGACGGTGCGCGTGGTGGTGTCCCAGGATAACCCCGGCGAAACGGGGGTGTGGACGGATGAACTGTTGGAGGTGGAGGTGGCATTGCCGGAGCCATCTCCGGCTCAGGAAGAGTTTGTGGAGTACATTCACGGTGATGAGGCGCGCGTGCTGTTGCGACGCATTTATGAGGGGTACTCCTGGGATTGGAGCGGGCCGCACTATGGCGACGGCAATCGGGTAGTGAGACTGAACGAGGACGCCGCCGAGGCCGTGGCCGAGTTGGAGGCTGCCATTGCTGACCTGCCCTCCTCTGAACTGGTTTGGTGGAACGTCGGGGACTGGTTCGGAGATACCTCCTGGTCGCAATTGGATGCTGTAGAAATTGATGCCTTGATTGCGGAACCGGTGGAAGTGGGGACCGATAACCGATTGACTGAGGACCCGACCGATTATATCCTGGAGCAGTTCGCCGAGGCGATGCAGGAGACATTGGAGGGGGAGACGGTGGATGAGGATGTGCTGCTCTATCGGGGAGCGGCGGTGTTGGTGCAACGCGATACCGACGGCGAGGTGGAGACGGTACTGGAATACGTGACGCCGGCGGGAAACCGCTGGCAGCACGAGGCGCGCCGGCGGGAAACCGCTGGCGTCACCCTCGCCGCAGTTACCCTCGGTCGGCGTGGCGGATCGGCCCGCAGTGAGCGCAAAGCGGCTACTTCTCGTGAGAACGGGAGGAAGGGCGGACGACCCCGCAAGCAGGCCAGTTGACGGTACAGTTAATGACAAGCCCCGGCGGTAACACTACCGCCGGGGCTTTCTATTGAACCACTACTTCAACCACCACGCCCGCTTCCCGTGATACGTCCCCTCTTGCACCTGCCAGCCCCGCGCCGCCGCCATCTTCCCCGCCAACTGGACCGCATACCGCGCCGCCTCCTCCTCCGACTCAAACGGCGCATACTCCTCCACATCCTGCATCACAAACGACCACTGTCGCGGCTTCCCAATCAGCATCACCCCATATTCCCCCGTCAGCCCGAATGATTTGATCCAAAACTTCCCCGGCCAGAACACCGATGGATGCAGCCACAACCCCCTCATCCCTACCTCGCCGCCAACCCCGCCTCGGTCGGCCGCCGCGCCGCCTCCTCCACCACCGGGACCGCCCGCCGCCGCGCCCGTGGACACGCCGCCACCGTCGCCATCGCGTCCCCGGCCCCGATCACCGCCAGATGATCCAGCGCGACCGCAATCTGCACCGGCCGCAAGGGCACGATGCGATATGCGGTCACGCCTCCGCAATTCGGATGGTCGTACACGTATCGGCGTTCCACCCGCAAGAGAAGTTCGCCGTTCACCTGTGCGGAGAGTTGAATCTCGGCCCTGGCAGTCGCCCGATTTGACATGGTCACTCATTACTCACAAAAAATTGCTCAGGTATGCAGGTATCAGGATAGATGTCCCTTTTTGGGGCGAGTACCTGATGTACATGCATGTGCCACTTCGGGGGGGGCACTTGAGTGGGTGCCACTTGATATGTGTGCCCAAAAATCTTGTGCCGGATACTCCCGGACTAACAAATCGGGCGGCGTCTCACCAGACCAGGCTGACCCCATTTTCTTGAAAAAGAACGGCACGCCAGCAACCGCGCACTGATCGCGCAGGCTCCGNGCCCANTCCGGNTGCATGGGCCGCGCACCGGGGCCGGTTTCGCCGCCTGCAATCACCCAATCTATGCCCTCCAAAGGCAAATTCGGCAATGGGCCAAGTAACGGCTCGCAGGAAACGAACTTGACCGCAGCATGCGTTTGGCGCAGCAGATGAACTCGGTGGATATAATCGCTGCTTTCCACACTGACCCCCATCCAGACGTTGGACGGCCAATCAAGCAGGGAATCCAGTTCCTGCAAGCGCTCGGCGCGCTTGGTCAGGACCTGGAAGGTATGCCAGTGGGCACGGCGCATGACGGAGAAGACTTGCTGAATAAAATCCAGCGGCACACCGCCATGAAATAGGTCGCTCATGGAATTGACAAAAATCATCTGCGGCTTTTTCCAATGCAGGGGGTCTTCCAGCACTCCGGGATGAAGCGCGAGTTTGAAGCCGTGGCGGTACTTCTCCAGCCCCATGGCCTGCAAACGCTGCGCCATACGCTCAGCGTAGCAGTGTTTGCAGCCAGGGCTAACTTTGGTGCAGCCGGTTACCGGGTTCCAGGTCTCGTCGGTCCACTCAATTTTTGTACTCATAGTCTCCCTACCTCCACGATGATTTCCGGCTCTCCGACCTCGCGCCGGATGTGCAAATCGTCAATCCAGCGGTCGCTGGTACACAACCGAATCTCCACCGCCAGGGGCGTCCGGCTCGGTAGCGGCTCGCTGTGGGTTGATGTCCACCCCCACCACCTCAAACCCGGCGCGATGATATCCCACACCCGCGCCACCGGCTCCACAAAACAAATCAAGCAAAATGTAGTTTTTCATTCAACGCCTGCGCGAGCAAGTCCACGCACGCCCCCGGCTCGGCGTCCAGCTGCCGGCCGGAAAAGCGTAGCACCCGCCAGCCCTGCGCGGCGGCCTGGTTCAGTTTCTCACGGTCGCGATCGGTGTTGTGGCGGC
>JGI11944J13513_1003393_pt1 | contig 10033 bp, 8 predicted proteins | sample TerdegcoTASludge_FD_13513 | JGI IMG/M metagenome (IMG submission 13513) | reverse complement strand
TATGCCAAACTAACCCGCATATAGACAAGGTGAAAACTCTCTAATGGCCGATTGGCAGTCCCTCGATCCCGAGGCCGCTCGTGAAGCGGAAAAATATGAAAACCCTATTCCTAGCCGCGAACTGATCCTGGCGCATCTCGCCGATCGTGGTTCGCCTGCTAGCCGCGAGCAGCTGGTTGAAGAATTCGGTCTGACCACCGAAGACCAGCTCGAAGCCCTGCGCCGCCGTCTGCGTGCCATGGAGCGCGATGCTCAGTTGATCTACACCCGCCGTGGCACCTATGCGCCCGTGGACAAGCTCGACCTGATCCTGGGTCGCATTGCCGGCCACCGTGATGGCTTCGGCTTCCTGATCCCGGATGACGGCAGCGACGACCTGTTCATGAGCCCGGCGCAAATGCGCCTGGTGTTCGATGGCGACCGTGCGCTGGCGCGCGTGTCGGGCCTGGACCGTCGCGGCCGCCGTGAAGGCGTGATCGTCGAAGTGGTGTCCCGTGCCCATGAGTCCATCGTCGGGCGTTACTTCGAAGAAGGCGGCATCGGCTTCGTCATTCCGGACAACCCGAAGGTCCAGCAGGAAGTGCTGGTGACCCCGGGCCGCAATGGCGCGGCCAAGGTCGGTCAGTTCGTGGAGGTGAAAATCACCCACTGGCCGACCCCGCGCTTCCAGCCTCAGGGCGATATCATCGAAGTGGTCGGCAACTACATGGCGCCGGGCATGGAAATCGACGTCGCGCTGCGCACCTACGATATTCCTCACGTCTGGCCCGAAGCCGTGCTCAAGGAAGCCGCCAAGCTCAAGCCGGAAGTCGAAGAGAAGGACAAGGAAAAGCGCATCGACCTGCGCCATCTGCCGTTCGTCACCATCGACGGCGAAGACGCCCGCGACTTCGACGATGCGGTGTATTGCGAAGCCAAGCCTGGCAAGTTGCGCCTGTTCTCCGGCGGCTGGAAGTTGTACGTGGCGATTGCCGACGTCTCCAGCTACGTGAAGATCGGTTCGGCGCTGGATAACGAAGCCCAGGTGCGCGGCAACTCCGTGTATTTCCCTGAGCGCGTGATCCCGATGCTGCCTGAGCAGCTGTCCAACGGCCTGTGCTCGCTGAACCCGAAAGTCGACCGTTTGGCCATGGTGTGCGAGATGACCCTCTCGAAAACCGGCGAAATGACCGACTACCAGTTCTACGAAGCGGTGATCCACTCTCAGGCGCGCCTGACCTACAACAAGGTCAGCACCATCCTGGAAACGCCGAAGACCAGCGAAGCCAAGGCCCTGCGTACCGAATACGCCGGTGTGGTGCCGCATCTCAAGCAGCTGTATGCGCTTTACAAGGTGCTGCTGGGCGCACGTCATGTGCGTGGCGCGATCGATTTTGAAACCCAGGAAACCCGGATCATCTTCGGTTCCGAGCGCAAGATCGCCGAGATCACCCCGACCACCCGCAACGACGCGCACAAGTTGATCGAGGAATGCATGCTGGCGGCCAACGTGGCCACCGCTGAATTCCTGAAGAAGCACGAAATTCCTGCGCTGTACCGGGTGCACGACGGCCCGCCGCCGGAGCGTCTGGAAAAACTGCGCGCCTTCCTCGGCGAGCTCGGCCTGTCCCTGCATAAAGGCAAGGACGGCCCGTCGCCGAAGGATTACCAGGCACTGCTGGCCAGCATCAAGGACCGTCCGGATTTCCACCTGATCCAGACGGTGATGCTGCGTTCGCTGAGCCAGGCGGTGTACAGCGCCGACAATCAGGGCCACTTCGGCCTGAATTACGAGGCGTACACCCACTTCACCTCGCCGATCCGTCGTTACCCGGACTTGCTCACGCACCGCGCGATCCGCAGCGTGATCCACTCCAAGCAGGACACCCCGCACGTCAAGCGCGCCGGTGCCATGACCATTCCGAAGGCGCGGATCTATCCTTACGACGAAGCGGCCCTGGAACAGCTCGGCGAGCAGTGCTCCATGAGCGAGCGCCGTGCCGACGAAGCCACCCGCGACGTCGTGAACTGGCTCAAGTGCGAGTTCATGAAGGACCGCGTGGGCGAGTCGTTCCCTGGCGTGATCACGGCCGTGACCGGCTTTGGTCTGTTTGTCGAACTGACCGATATCTACGTCGAGGGCCTGGTGCATGTCACCGCCTTGCCGGGTGACTACTACCACTTCGATCCTGTGCATCACCGCCTGGCGGGCGAGCGTACCGGTCGCAGTTTCCGCCTGGGCGACACGGTCGAAGTGCGCGTCATGCGCGTCGACCTGGACGAACGCAAGATCGACTTCGAGATGGCCGAAAAAACCATCGCCGCGCCGATCGGCCGTAAAAAACGTGGCAGCGAAACCGCCGCGCCGGCCACCCAAGGCAAGGGCGCTCCTGCGAAAGCAGCGGTTGCCGAGCCTGCGCCGGCCAAGGCCAGTCGTCGTCCGGCGGCCAAGGACAAGGTTCCCGAGGCCTACCGCCCAAGCGATGCAGCGGCGAAAAACGCCGAACTGCGCAGAAGCCGTGAGTTGAAGCAGCAGCTGCTCAACGAAGCCAAAAGCGGTGGTAAAGCGGCGTCTGGGGGAAAGCCCCACACGGCGGAAAAGCCGTCGAGCAAGCCCAGTAAACACCGTAAAGGCCCGCCAAAAGCGGGTTCGGCCCCCGCGAAAAGCGGCGGGTCGCGTAAACCTAAGGCCAAGTCATGAGTCTGGAAAAAATCTACGGCGTCCACGCCGTAGAAGCACTGCTGCGTCATCACCCTAAACGCGTCAAACAGGTTTGGCTGGCCGAAGGTCGCAGCGAGCCGCGCGTGCAGGCGCTGGTCGAGTTGGCCAACGAAAACCGCGTGGCGATCGGCCAGGCCGAGCGTCGCGAAATGGACGTGTGGGTTGAAGGCGTCCACCAAGGCGTCGTCGCGGATGTCAGCCCGAGCCAGGTATGGGGCGAGGCGATGCTCGACGAGCTGCTCGACCGCACCGAAGGCGCACCGCTGTTGCTGGTGCTGGACGGCGTGACCGACCCGCACAACCTCGGCGCCTGCCTGCGTTCTGCGGATGCTGCCGGTGCGCTGGCGGTGATCGTGCCCAAGGACAAGTCGGCCACGTTGACGCCAGTTGTGCGTAAAGTCGCATGCGGCGCGGCGGAAGTGATTCCGTTGGTGGCCGTGACCAACCTCGCGCGCACCCTGGAGAAACTCCAGCAGCGCGGCCTGTGGGTCGTGGGCACGGCGGGGGAGGCCGAGGTCAGTATTTATGACCAGGACCTCACTGGCCCGACCATCCTGATCATGGGCGCCGAAGGCAAAGGCATGCGTCGCCTGACCCGCGAGCATTGCGATTATCTGGTTCATCTGCCGATGGCTGGCAGCGTCAGCAGTCTCAACGTGTCGGTCGCTACCGGCGTGTGCCTGTTCGAAGCCCAGCGCCAGCGCGGTGCGAAGGCCAAGACCAAGAAGTAATGTCGGGCCTGGCATAGATGCAAAATGTGGGAGGGGGCAAGCCCTCTCCCGCTTTTGTTTTGTGGTGCCTGGAAGATTGTTCAAATAATCACCAATCACCTTGCGCCCTTCCTCCCCCTTCTCTACAATTGCGCCCCTTGCCTTCCTGGCAGGCACCGATGTGCCTCCCTGCGGCAAGATCCATAAGTGTCATTCACTCCTTGTCTGACCGTTTTTGAGCGGCAGGCTACAACCCGTAAGGAGCATTCATGCGTCATTACGAAATCATCTTTTTGGTCCACCCGGATCAAAGCGAGCAAGTCGGCGGCATGGTAGAGCGTTACACCAAGCTGATCGAAGAAGACGGCGGCAAAATCCACCGTCTGGAAGATTGGGGCCGTCGTCAACTGGCCTACGCAATCAACAATGTTCACAAGGCTCACTACGTGATGCTGAACGTTGAATGCACTGGCAAGGCCCTGGCCGAGCTGGAAGACAACTTCCGCTACAACGATGCTGTGATCCGTAACCTGGTCATCCGTCGCGAAGAAGCCGTTACCGGCCAATCCGAGATGCTCAAGGCTGAAGAAAACCGCAGTGAGCGCCGTGAGCGTCGCGACCGTCCTGAGCACGAAGGCGCTGAAAGCGCTGATAGTGATGACAGCGACAACAGCGATAACGCTGACGAGTAATCCACGGACCTTTTAAGGAGCCTATCAAATGGCACGTTTCTTCCGTCGTCGTAAATTCTGCCGCTTCACCGCTGAAGACGTGAAAGAGATCGATTACAAAGATCTCAACACTCTGAAAGCCTACGTATCCGAGACCGGCAAAATCGTTCCAAGCCGTATCACCGGTACCAAAGCACGTTATCAGCGTCAGCTGGCCACCGCTATCAAGCGCGCCCGCTTCCTGGCCCTGCTGGCCTACACCGACAGCCACGGCCGCTGAGACCGGGCAGTCGACAAGTAGTAAGGGATTGAATGCATGCGCGCCTTAGCTGAGTTCATCATGCGCGGTCGCGTGCAGGCCACTCTGGTAGTGGCTGGATGTGCAGCATTGCCGTTGTTGTATTGGTTGGGTGCTGCCGCGGGATGCCTTGTGCTTCTGCGGCGCGGTTTGCAGGATGCCGTTGGCGTCCTGGCCCTGGGGTTGCTGGCTGCCTTGATCTGGTGGCTGCAATTGGGCGAACCCAAAGTGCTTATGGTGCTGCTGGGGTCGTCGAGCCTTGCGTTGGTTTTACGCGCAAGTGAGTCCTGGGTCCGCACGCTGCTGGTCAGCGTGGCATTGGGGTTGGTGTTTTCAGTGTTGCTCGGCGCGGCTTTCCACCCGCAAATCGAGGCGCTGGCGCAAGAGATCGTCAAGGTCCTGCCGCTGGCTCTCGGGGAGCTCTACCAGCAATTGTCGGTAGACGAGCGAGCGCGCCTTGCGGCGCTGATAGCACCGGCCCTGATCGGCCTGATGGCGGTGGTGTTGCAGATTGTCAGTGTGCTGAGCCTGATGCTTGGGCGTTACTGGCAGGCGTTGTTGTACAACCCGGGTGGTTTTGGTCGCGAGTTTCGCCGTATCAGAATCCCCGCGGGCCCGGCGATGTTGCTGCTGGCATGCATGGTGGTCGGACCGAACTTCGGTCCAGAGGCGGCCTTGTTATTGCTGTTTTGCAGCGTACCGCTGGTGTTCTCCGGGCTGGCCCTGATTCACGGGCTGGTGGCGCAGAAGCGCCTGGCCAGGTTCTGGCTGGTGGGGTTGTACGTCACGCTGATGCTGTTCATGCAGCTGATCTATCCGTTACTCGTGGTTTTGGCCATTGTCGACGGCCTGATTGATTTTCGCGGTCGTCTGGCGCCGAAAGACGCCGATAACGCGAACGGTGAAGGTTAAAAGTTAGAGGATTTTCACATGCAACTGATCCTTCTGGAAAAAGTCGCCAACCTGGGCAACCTGGGCGACAAAGTGAACGTTAAGGCCGGCTACGGTCGTAACTACCTGCTGCCATACGGCAAAGCCACCGCTGCAACCGCTGCCAACCTGGCTGCGTTTGAAGAGCGTCGTGCTGAGCTGGAAAAAGCAGCAGCAGACAAAAAAGCTTCGGCCGAAACTCGCGCTGCCCAACTGGCTGAGCTGGAAGTGACTATCACTGCCACCGCCGGTGACGAAGGCAAGCTGTTCGGTTCGATCGGCACCCACGACATCGCTGACGCACTGACCGCCTCTGGCGTTGAAGTTGCGAAAAGCGAAGTTCGTCTGCCGAACGGCACCATCCGCAACGTAGGTGAATTCGACGTAGCCGTGCACCTGCACGCTGAAGTTGAAGCCACTGTACGCGTTGTCGTGGTAGCAGCTTAAGTCGCACCTAACTGACTGGCACCTCGCGTGCCAGGCGGTTAACATCGGGCACGATCCTGTTTACAGGTCGTGCCTTTTGTTTTTTACACACCCCCTAATTCCAAGTGGCCATGAACGATATTTCAGCTCCTGAGCAATACGATCTGCAAACCGCTGCCCTGAAGGTGCCGCCGCATTCCATCGAGGCCGAACAGGCCGTGCTCGGTGGCTTGATGCTGGACAACAACGCCTGGGAACGCGTGCTGGATCAAGTCTCGGACGGTGATTTCTATCGTCATGACCACCGCCTGATCTTCCGCGCCATCGCCAAGCTGGCCGACCAGAACTCACCGATCGACGTGGTGACCCTGGCCGAGCAACTGGACAAGGAAGGCCAGACCTCGCAGGTCGGCGGCCTGGGCTACCTCGGTGAGTTGGCCAAAAACACGCCGTCCGTCGCCAACATCAAGGCGTATGCCCAGATCGTTCGCGAGCGCGCCACCCTGCGCCAGTTGATCGGCATCAGCACCGAAATCGCCGACAGCGCCTTCAACCCCGAAGGTCGCAGCGCCGCCGAGATCCTTGACGAGGCCGAGCGCCAGATCTTCCAGATCGCCGAAGCCCGGCCGAAAACCGGCGGCCCGGTCAGCGTCAACGACCTGCTGACCAAGGCCATCGACCGTATCGATACGCTGTTCAACACCGACAATGCCATCACCGGCATCTCCACCGGTTACACCGACCTCGACGAGAAGACCAGCGGCCTGCAGCCGTCCGACCTGATCATCGTCGCCGGCCGTCCATCCATGGGTAAAACCACCTTTGCGATGAACCTGGTGGAAAACGCCGTGTTGCGCAGTGACAAGACCGTGCTGGTGTACTCCCTGGAGATGCCAGGCGAATCGCTGATCATGCGGATGCTCTCGTCCCTGGGCCGTATCGACCAGACCAAAGTGCGTGCCGGTCGCCTGGAAGACGACGATTGGCCGCGCCTGACCTCGGCGGTCAACCTGCTCAACGACCGCAAGCTGTTCATCGATGACACCGCGGGCATCAGCCCGTCGGAGATGCGCGCGCGTACCCGCCGCCTGGTGCGTGAACACGGCGATATCGCCCTGATCATGATCGACTACCTGCAACTGATGCAGATCCCGGGTTCCAGCGGCGACAACCGGACCAACGAGATTTCCGAGATCTCCCGGTCCTTGAAAGCCCTGGCCAAGGAATTCAACTGCCCGGTGGTGGCGCTGTCGCAGCTCAACCGTTCCCTGGAACAACGCCCCAACAAGCGCCCGGTGAACTCCGACTTGCGTGAATCCGGAGCGATCGAGCAGGATGCCGACGTGATCATGTTCGTCTACCGCGACGAGGTGTATCACCCGGAGACCGAGCACAAAGGCATTGCCGAAATCATCATCGGCAAGCAGCGGAACGGCCCGATCGGCTTTATCCGCCTGGCGTTCATCGGCAAATACACGCGTTTCGAGAACCTTGCGCCGGGCAGTTACAACTTCGACGACGACGAATAATCCTTCTGTTCAATTCCTACTGTTATCGTCGGAATTGGTCAAAATTTGTGCTATATTCCGCGCCCGCGATTTTTCATCTCAACACCGGTCACCGTCATGCAAACAGCCAAGCCGTTATTTGACTATCCCAAGTACTGGGCCGAATGTTTCGGTCCTGCGCCATTCCTGCCGATGAGCAGGGAGGAGATGGATCAGCTTGGCTGGGATTCCTGCGACATCATCATCGTCACCGGTGATGCCTACGTTGACCATCCGTCGTTCGGCATGGCGATCATCGGCCGGCTGCTGGAGTCCCAGGGCTTCCGCGTCGGGATCATTGCCCAGCCGAACTGGCAGTCCAAAGACGACTTCATGAAGCTCGGCGAGCCGAACCTGTTCTTCGGCGTCGCGGCCGGCAACATGGACTCGATGATCAACCGCTACACCGCTGACAAGAAAATCCGCTCCGACGACGCCTACACCCCTGGCGGCATGGCCGGCAAACGCCCGGACCGCGCGAGCCTGGTGTACAGCCAGCGGTGCAAGGAAGCCTACAAGAACGTGCCGATCGTGCTCGGTGGCATCGAAGCGTCCCTGCGCCGCATCGCCCACTACGACTACTGGCAGGACCGGGTGCGCAATTCGATCCTGATCGACGCCACCGCCGACATCCTGCTGTACGGCAACGCCGAGCGGGCCATCGTCGAAGTGGCCCAGCGCCTGTCGTGGGGCCACAAGATCGAAGACATCACCGATGTGCGCGGCACCGCGTTCATTCGCCGTGATACGCCCGAAGGCTGGTATGAGGTGGACTCCACCCGTATCGACCGTCCGGGCAAGGTCGACAAGATCATCAACCCATACGTGAATACCCAGGACACCCAGGCCTGCGCCATCGAGCAGGAAAAAGGGCCGGTTGAAGATCCGCAGGAAGCCAAGGTCGTGCAGATCCTGGCCAGCCCGCGCATGACCCGTGAGAAGACCGTGATCCGCCTGCCATCGGTGGAAAAAGTCCGTGGTGACGCGGTGCTTTATGCCCACGCCAACCGCGTGTTGCACCTGGAAACCAACCCAGGCAACGCCCGGGCCCTGGTGCAGAAACACGGCGAAGTGGACGTGTGGTTCAACCCGCCGCCCATTCCGATGACCACCGAAGAAATGGACTACGTGTTTGGCATGCCTTACGCACGTGTCCCGCACCCGGCGTATGGCAAGGAAAAAATCCCGGCCTATGACATGATCCGTTTCTCGGTGAACATCATGCGTGGCTGCTTCGGCGGCTGTACCTTCTGCTCGATCACCGAGCACGAAGGCCGCATCATCCAGAACCGTTCCGAAGAGTCGATCATTCGCGAGATCGAAGAAATCCGCGACAAGGTTCCGGGTTTCACCGGCGTGATTTCCGACCTCGGCGGCCCGACCGCGAACATGTACCGCATCGCCTGCAAGAGCCCGGAAATCGAATCCGCGTGCCGCAAGCCGTCGTGCGTGTTCCCTGGCATCTGCCCGAACCTGAACACCGACCACTCGTCGCTGATCCAGTTGTATCGCAGCGCCCGTGCGTTGCCGGGTGTGAAGAAGATCCTGATCGCCTCCGGCCTGCGCTACGACCTGGCCGTTGAGTCGCCGGAGTATGTGAAGGAACTGGTCACCCACCACGTCGGTGGTTACCTGAAGATCGCCCCGGAACACACCGAGGAAGGTCCGCTCAACCAGATGATGAAACCGGGCATCGGCAGCTATGACAAGTTCAAGCGCATGTTCGAGAAGTACACCAAGGAAGCGGGCAAGGAGCAGTACCTGATCCCGTACTTCATCGCCGCCCACCCCGGCACCACCGATGAAGACATGATGAACCTGGCCCTGTGGCTCAAGGGCAACGGTTTCCGCGCCGACCAGGTGCAGGCGTTCTACCCGTCGCCGATGGCCACCGCCACCGCGATGTACCACTCGGGCAAGAACCCGCTGCGCAAGGTCACCTACAAGAGCGACGCGGTGACCATCGTCAAGAGCGAAGAACAGCGCCGTCTGCACAAGGCGTTCCTGCGCTACCACGACCCGAAAGGCTGGCCGATGCTGCGCGAAGCACTGACCCGCATGGGCCGCGCCGACCTGATCGGGCCGGGCAAGGATCAACTGATCCCGTTGCACCAGCCGGCCACCGACAGCTACCAGAGCGCGCGTCGCAAGAACTCGACGCCGGCCGGCAGCCACAAGGTCGCCAAGGAAACCACCACCAGGATCCTCACCCAGCACACCGGCCTGCCGCCCCGTGGCAGCGACGGCAGCAACCCGTGGGACAAGCGCGAGCAAGCCAAGGCTGCGGCCATGGCGCGCAACAAGCAGGCCGCCAAGGAACGCGCGGATGCGGCCAAGGGCAAGGGTGGCAAGCCAGCCCGCAAGCCGGTGGTACCGCGTTGATCGTTGCCTGAATATGCCAAACGCCAGCCTCGTGCTGGCGTTTTGCTTTCTAGCCGGTGGGGAGTCTGTTTGTTAAGGTGGCGGCCATTAAATCGCTATCGGGAGCAAGCCGAATCGTCGCACCGGCCCTCCCACATTTTGAATGTATTCACACTTCAAATGTGGGAGGGGGCTTGCCCCCGATGGCGTCAGTCCAGTCCCCAACTTTTCAAGGAAGAACACCCCCATGAGCAACCCCCTGCTCAACATCGGCATGGACTCCAACCGCTCGCAGTTCATGGCGCGCCAGCGCATCGAGAGTGAAGTCGACCTGCCTCGGCTGTTTGCCATCATCGACGCCGACCCCGGCATCGTCGGCGCGGGCGTGG
>JGI11944J13513_1003391_pt1 | contig 10043 bp, 7 predicted proteins | sample TerdegcoTASludge_FD_13513 | JGI IMG/M metagenome (IMG submission 13513) | reverse complement strand
TTACCTCAGAATATAGTTGCAAACACAAAAGGGTCGGTTTAGAGTCAAAACTCCACCGCGGCAAAATATAGTTGCAACGATGCTTGTTTTGACTCACAATTTTCACCTGCCCTCCAGGTACACACATCCCACAAACATCTTCATTTGCAACTGAGTTATAACTTGTTTACGAATTAAAAAATTGTGAGTTAAAACAAGAACCCTAACGATGGGCTAACGCCACTTTCTACATCATTGTGTCGCCCTCAGGGGCTTTTGGTGAAAAAGAAAGGTAAAAAGAATAGAAATTCAGGGGCTTTCATTTTACGAGGGGCTTACGCCACCATCGCTATTATTGTGTCGCCCTTTGGGCTTTTAAGGCATCTCAACCTTCTAAACCTTCTAAACCCTCTCAACCTTCTTAACCGTCTAAACCTTCTCAACCTTCTAAAACCTCTCAACCTTCTTAACCGTCTAAACCGTCTAAACCTTCTAAACCCTCTCAACCTTCTAAACCTTTTTTAATTTTCAATTCTCAATTCTAATAGGTTTTCCTTGTTAATTTCATTCTTCATTTTTCATTTTTTTTACTTGTCTAATCATCACTTCGGTAAAGAGTTCACCTGTTTCCTGTACATCAAAGGGCTTAAAACCCAAATATTTATCCCACTGACCCAAAACATAGTCAAAGCTAACAACGCGGTATATTTTATTTGGATCAACTGGTTTTCCATTGATATAATAGACCTCTTTGGGTTTCAGCAAACCGAACAGACGCTTTTTCTTTTTCCATTCCGTTGAACTTGTTTGCACAATATCGTAGGGTTTGTTTTTAGCGATTTCTTTATTAAGTGCTTCCATAGTCAATAAATCTCTTCCATAACAGGAAAACAGGACAATGTAATTATTAAAGGGAAATAGTTCATACATATCTTTCAGGGTAACAGGTCCTGCCGGAATAACTTTTCTGATGCCTCCGTTATTGATAATAGCCAAATCGGGTTTACAGGATTCATAATATTCCTGTTTTAATGCCTCAGCAGCCCATCGGGAAACTGCTGTTTCCTTAAATTTATCGGGAACCCAGTCCACTGGAATATGGGCAATAACTTTTCCCGTTTCTTTTTCTATGCTGTCTGCCATTGTTTGCACAAATTGATTTAAGGGTGTTATAGGTAAATATTCCGGTTCCAGCAAGGGAATAAGTTTGCTTGCATAAGCCGTAATGCGGTCGTTTTGCACTTCTAAATTGATTGCACCCAAATAGTTTAGATAACTTCCGGTGGAGGCAATGTAAATTCCATTCACTTGACAGGGCTCAGAAATAACGGTATGGGAATGACCTCCAATAATTAAATCCACCCGGTTATCCAAAACGGTTGCCAATAAGGAATCCGCTTCAAAGCCGTTATGGGTAAGCAGTATTATCAGATCGCTCTGTTTGTCTACTTCTTCAATATACTTATCTATTGCCTCTTTATAAGGCAGAATGGTTAATCCGGCAATATTTTCNCTTTTCACCTTTTCCGGCAGTTCGGTTAAAGTTAATCCCATTACACCAATTTGCAAGGAATCCAAGGAAAATATTTTATAGGGAATTCCGCCAAAGGGTTGATTATTCTTATCCAGAATATTAGTGCTGAGAAAAGGATAATTTGCCAGTTCCCTAAGTTTGATTGTGTTGTCTTGCGAATAATCAAACTCGTGATTACCGTAAGTTGTGGCATCCAGATTGAGATAATTGAAGACCTTTATAACAGCACCTCCAATGGCATTATCATAAGTTAAGGAGGCAAAAATGCTGCCCGTTTGTTGATCTCCGGCATCCAGATAAAGCGCTGCTGATGTCTTTTCCCTTTCTGCATTCAAATAATATTCCAGAACAGCATAACCGCCAATTTTGCCAAACCTTGAATTTTGAGGTAGATATGCACTATGGGTGTCGTTAGTATGCAAAATAGTTACAGGAACTGCAGTGACAAAAACACTGGCAGCTAAAAAGATGATAGTTAGGACTTTGCTTTTATGCTTGTTCATAATTCTTCTCTTCTCTGCATTCCTGCCTGCGCAGTAATGACAAAAAACTTTCATTTAAAAACTAATATCAAGTAACAGAAAGAAGTTTCTCTATTGTTTTCAGGTCTTGTGGTGTATCAATTCCGATGCCTTGATAACTGGTTTCTACCATTTTAATAGGAATTCCGTTTTCCAGAGCTCTTAGCTGTTCCAATTTTTCTGTCCTCTCTAATATAGAGGGTGACAAATATACAAATCGGTGCAAACATTCTGGAGAATAGGCATAAACACCAATGTGACGATAATATTTAAGGTCTATTTGACTGTCTCGCTGAAAAGGAATAACGGAACGGGAAAAATACAAAGCATAATTTTGCGTATCAGTTACAACTTTTACAATGTTTGGATTGTATATCATTTCCCGGTCTTCAATCACGGTCATTAAACTTGCCATCTGCACTTTTCTATCTTCAAAAGCGGAAATAAGCTTTTGTAAGGGTTCTTTTTCAATAAGCGGTTCATCTCCCTGAACATTAAAAACTAATTCTGCCTGCGGAAAATATTGTAGCGCTTCAGCTATGCGGTCTGAACCGCTGGGATGACTTTCTTTTGTTAAAACCGCTTTGCCTCCGAATGACTTAACTGTTTCTAAAATGGAGATATTATCCGTTGCTACACAAACAGTATTAAATAAACCGGAATTTGCAACGCGTTCATATACATACTGGATAATCGGTTTTCCTTTCAGCAGTGCTAAGGGTTTTCCGGGAAAACGCGTTGAATTATAACGAGCTGGAATTAAGGCAATAATATTCATTTGGCTTCCTTTTTGGCATTTTTGCGCAACCAAATCATTAGGGCAACGCTATCACTATAATTTATTCCCGGAATTCGCATTGCCTGCCCTATATTTTTAGGACGGATTTTACTTAGTTTTTCGCGTGCTTCATAAGCCAGAGAGGGAATGCTAAAATAGTCCATCTCTTCAGGAATGGCAATTGTTTCGGCATTTTGGAACTTTTGAATTTCTTCTTCCATTCGGTTTAAATAGCCGGAATATTTAATTTCCAGTTCAAGGCGATTTTGAATATCACTATTAACATCCGCCGGAATTTTGTAACCGTAATTTTGGAGGTCATTAAAAGAAATTTCGGGTCTTTTCAATAATTGAGCAAAACGGATGGGCTCTTTTATTTCTCCATTTGGCAGGCAGTTATGCTGTTTCAGGTATTTCAGCTCCCGCTGCAAAATTTCTTGCATCTGCAAAAACCTTTGCCAACGACTTTCTTCTACCAATCCCAATTTGTAACCAACTGGCATTAAACGCTCATCAGCATTATCCTGACGTAAAAGTAAACGGTATTCTGCACGCGAAGTAAACATTCTATAGGGCTCATTTGTTCCCCGGGTTACAAGATCGTCAATTAGAACCCCAATGTATGCCTCACTGCGTTTTAGAATAAGGGGTTCTTTATTTTCCAAAGCCAGAGAAGCATTTATACCTGCTAAAAGACCTTGTGCTGCTGCCTCTTCATAACCGGAAGTGCCATTTATCTGTCCTGCCAGGTATAAGCCCTTTATTTTTTTACACTGCAGAGAACTATCTATTTCTTCCGGATCAATAAAATCATACTCTATAGCATAGGCATAGCGTAAAATACGCGCCTCCTCTAAACCCGGAATACTATGCACAATTTTTTCCTGAATTTCTGCCGGAAGCGAAGTAGAAATGCCGTTTATATAACCTTCAAAGGTGTTCAGCCCTTCCGGTTCAATAAAAATGTGATGACTTGCCCTTTGGGGAAATTTCACTATTTTATCCTCAATAGAAGGACAGTAACGCGGTCCGATACCTTTAATTATTCCGGAATAAAGAGCGGATTCAGTTAAATTGGCTCTAATAATTTGATGCGTTTCTTCCGTAGTGTGTGTTATATAACAAGAAACCAGATTCTTAATTTCAATATCCCGATAAAAAGAAAAGCCCTGAGGATTTTCATCCCCCTTTTGCTCTTCCAGCTTGTTATAATTTACAGAACGCAAGTCCACTCTGGGTGGAGTTCCCGTTTTAAACCTGCGAACTTTTAATCCCCAAGCAGATAAAGAACGGGAAAGATATTCTACAGATGGCTCTCCACTGCGTCCTCCGGCATAACTTATTTTGCCAATGTGGATTTTTCCCTGCAAAAAAGTGCCGGTCGCCAAAATAACTTTAGGAGCATAATAGCAATATCCGATTTGGCTTATTACTCCTTGAACGCAGCCATTTTCTACAATTATTTCTTCTATGGTTGCCTCAATTAAATGAATATTTTCTTCCTTTTCTATTGCTTCTCGCATCAGCAGATGGTATTTTTGACGATCATTTTGAGAACGCGGAGCCCAAACAGCTGGACCTTTACTTCTATTTAGCATCCGAAAATGAATTCCGGAAAGGTCGGCACTTTTTGCCAGTTCGCCACCCAAGGCATCTATTTCTCTTGCCAGATGACCTTTAGCAGGACCTCCGATGGATGGATTACAGCTCATTCTGCCTATAGCTTCAATTTTAATAGTAAAGAGAGCAACTTTCAACCCTCTTTTTGCTGCTGCCAGGGATGCCTCAATTCCGGAATGACCTGCTCCCACAACGATGAGATCAAATTTGTTATCTGTATGCATTTTAGCTTAATTTATTTTGAAACCAGTTATAAAGGGGCTCAAGACCTGTATTATTAAGTGCTGAAACAGGAAAAATCGGCTCTTCCTTCAAGCCCAAACCCTTTGCCAGGTCTTTCACCGTCTTGGCTACTTTGGTTTTGGGAATTTTATCTGCCTTGGTAGCTACGATACAATAGTCAATACCTCTTAATTGTAACATTTCCAAAAGCATAATATCTTTGCTGTCTGCCGGATGACGAATATCTACAATAACAATTAGAGAACGCAATTGCTTGCGCTGTTCAAAATATTTATTGATCATCCGACGCCATTTTTCCTGTTCTGCCTGGCTAACTTCCGCAAAGCCGTAACCTGGTAAATCGGTAAATTGCAAGAAGCCGGAACTATCATTATCGTCTATCTTATAACGAATTAAAAAGAAATTCAATAAGCGTGTCTTTCCAGGAGTGGATGATGTTTTAGCAAGCCCTTTATGATTGGTTAACAAATTGATAAGTGTGGATTTACCTACATTGCTTCTACCCGCAAAAGCAAATTCGGGATAAGCAGAAGCCGGATAATCACTCGGTTCAATAGCACTTTTAACAAAAAAGGACTCAACAAATCTGATCATTTTTATAAATCACACTGCTTTTTTCGGATTCGTAAACCTCTACTTCAGAGATAGCTACGGGCTTATCCTGAAGCTCTTTTTCCATACATTCATAAATGTATTTAGCCAGATTTTCGGAAGTGGGATTTCTTTCCGTAAACGGAACAATCTCATTCAAATAAGAATGATCCAGGTTATTTAGTATGTTAGACAGAATAGTTTTGAGTACACCGAAATCCATTGCCATTCCGATTTCATCCTGCTCTTTTGTCTTCACACAAACCCTCACCTTCCAGTTGTGACCGTGCAGTTTACTGCAGGCACCTTCATAACCACGCAATAAATGAGCTGCGGAAAAGGTTTCAATTACATTTAAGAAAAACAATGTTAACTCCTTTTTTAAGTGTCTAAAAGTATTTCTTGTGAATGAAAACCAGCACCAAAATAAGGGAAATTAAAACAGAAATTCCCATTATTAGGGCAAAGGCAAAGTTGCTTTCCTGAAAAGGCAAAGGAACATTCATTCCATAGATGCTTACAATAAGAGTCGGCACTGAAATGATGATTGTTATAGAAGTTAAGAACTTCATTACTACATTCAAATTGTTGGAAATGATAGAAGCAAAGGCATCCATCATTCCGCTTAAAATGCTGCTGTAAATATTTGCCATCTCTATTGCCTGCTTGTTTTCAATGATTACATCCTCAATCATATCCTCAGCATCGGGATCGTTCAATAACCAGCGGGTTCTTTGCAAACGCTCCAAAATAATTTCGTTGGATTTTAATGCTGTATTGAAATAAACAAGGGATTTTTCCATACGCAATAAACGGATCAGTTCTTTATTCTTCATTGACTGATGCAACTCATCTTCAATTAAAGTAGTACGCCGGTTAATTTCTTTTAAGAACTTCAAAAAATAGATGGCTGTCCTTAAGTTTATATTCAGTAAAAAACTCTGCTGTGTGATATTAAAAGGACGATGCTTGCCTTCAAGATATTGAGTTAAAACCTCATTATCATAAAAAGAAACTGTAATCAACTTATCTTCAGTGGAAATTATCCCCATCGGTGCTGTAGCAAAAGAGATCTTGGCAGAACGATGCTTATAATAAATAGGCACTCGTAAAATTGTTAACAACGCTCCCTCATCCCATTCCAAACGGGCATTTTCATCCGCATCCTGAAGGTCGGTTATAAAATCCTCTTCCAGATTATATTTTTTAACAATTCGCTCAATTTCTTCCGGAGAGGGGTTCTCCAGATGTATCCAAAATGCTTCCTCCATAGTTAAAGCCGGAACAAAACGCTGACCGCTTACTTTGAAAATGTGGATCATAATAACCTCCTTTCCGTATCTATTTTCTTCTGCCATTTTTTTTTACCTTGTTTTTGTGGCAAGCAAAAAGTCCAAGTTCGGATTGTTTATAGGGTCTAAAACTCCAGACCCTGAAAAAACTTGCTTGACAGAATTCTTGAATTAATTTATAAGTGTATTCAATGAGAATTATGTATTCTGATGCATATAGTGTGTGGTTTCCTGCTATTCTTAAAAGGCAGGATGATAATGTCCAAATTAAAATTAAAGAAACAGTTTCCGAGGGCAGTATGAGTTCTGTAATTTCGGAGCTGAACAAAAAAATAACCCCAAAAATAATAAAAAAATGGGAAAGGAGATAACTATGAAACGACTATCATTACTCCTCGTGATGATATTCATTCTGGGCTTAATGGTTCCTATGCTGAATGCCAGTGAAGTAACCATTGGCGCAGGAAACGAGACAGGTCGTATCCCGGTAGATATGTATTATAAAAACTCGCTTTTTGAATGCTTATACTACCAAGACGAACTGTTAATTGTTAATGGAAGTATTACTGGAGTTGCTTTTTATAACAATTTCTCCTCTAATCTTCCAGGTATGCCTATTAATATTTGGCTGGGTATTACTACCCAAACAGATTTGAGCGGGGGCTGGATACCTTCCACTCAACTAACTCAGGTTTTCACAGGCAATGTGGATTTTCCTTCTGGAACTAACACTATTAACATCACTTTCACTACCCCCTTCCAATATAGTGGTGGTGTTTTAGTGATGATGGTGGAACGGGTAATGGATACCCAATACTATTCCTCATCCGATCTTTTTGCCTGTCAGACCATCGGGACAAACCGCGCGTTGAATATATTCAGTGACAGTGTTGACTATGATCCTGCCAATCCTCCAACTGGAACAGCCGCAAGCGGTAAATTCCCCAAAACCACTTTCTTCTACACTGGTCAAGGTATCGGTAATGACTTAGCCTGTTTAAGCATTACCGGAAATACTACTCCCAGTGTTGGCCAATCCTATCCATATATCGTAACCGTTAAAAACAACGGTCAGAATGCACAAAACACTTACACAGTTAAGCTGATGCAAACAGGTGATGTAGAACTTGCTTCTCTTCCCGGCTTGCCTATTAATGAAGCTCAAACCCTTACTTACACTTTTAACTGGACACCTAGTGTTGCAGGTCCTACTACTCTTTATGGGAAAGTTATTTTAGCAACTGATGAAATACCTTCCAACAACCAAAGTCCTGCTTTGAGCATTGCTGTTCAACCGGCAGGTATTCAAGCAGTGACAATTGCAGATGGAACAGAGACAATGCGGATTCCGATGGATTTCTTCTGGAAGAACTCGCTCTCTGAGACCATTTACTTGTCCGATGAACTTGGCTTTGTAAGCGGAACTATTACTTCTTTGGCTTTTTACACTAACTTCTATGATTCCCCTGCCAATGGAGCCACTAAGATTTGGTTGGGTTCAACTAATGTGCAAGATTTGAGTGGTGGCTGGATTCCTTCTACTCAAATGACTTTGGTGTTTGATGGCAATATTACTTATCCTTCCGGAATAAACACCATTACCATTCCTTTGCAAACACCCTATATGCATACTCCCGGAAACTTGGTAATGATGGTTCAACGTCCAATGGATACCCAATATTATTCATCTTCTGATTATTTTTATGGTTTAACCATTGGTACCAATCGCACTTTAAAAGTTCAAAGTGATAGCACTCCTTACGATCCTGCCAATCCACCTGCCGGAACTACTCCTGTTGGACAGGTTCCCAAAACCACTATTTTCTATACCGGACAGCAGATTATAAATGATTTGGCTTGCCTTAGCATTACTGGAAGTTCAACCCCCAATGTTGGTTCACCTGCAACCTACACCATCACGGTGAAAAACAATGGAACTGCTACTCAGACCAACTACACTGTAAAGCTGATGAAAGAAGGCGGAGTGCAAATTGCCAGTGTTCCCGGAACCTCAATTGCTTCCTTACAAACCGCTACTTTCAACCTGAGCTGGACTCCCACTGTTGTAGGAACTACCTATTTATATGGTGTAGTAGAACTTGCCGGGGATGAAATTGCTACCAATAATCAAACAGCAAACCTTACTGTGCAAGTGATGGAAGCAGGACTTACCATAGTGCAAATCGGTCAGGGAACTGCTACAAATAGCACTACCGGTTCCCCAACTCCTTACGGAACTTACTATAAGAACTTCCGTCAGCAATATTTATATACTGCTGCCGATATCTACGCTGCCGGTGGTGCACCTGGTTTGATTACTGCTTTAGCATTTAATGTAACCTCAGTGAACAACTGTTCTGCTATGCCGAACTATACAATTAAAGTTAAGCATACAGACCAGACCCAACTCACTACTACCTTTGAAGTAGGGGACTATACTACTGTTTGGAATAATGCCAATTTCCTTCCTACTACCGGTTGGAATGTACATACTTTTACGACACCTTTCTTCTGGAACGGTGCTTCTAATCTCCTAATAGATATTTGTACCGATTTGATTCCTGGTAATTATACTGAAAATGCTTCTGTTCCCTACACTCCTACTTCTTACCCCAGTTGCTTACGGTTCCAGAGTGATAGCTCACCTGCTTCATCTGCAACAACTGGAACCACTTCTACCAATAGAGCTAATGCCAGATTGTTTATGACCATTTCCGATATGGGGTCTCTTACCGGTGTAGTTAGTTCTGCCGGCGCTCCTTTAGAAGGTGCTTCTGTTACAGTTATTGGAACTGTTTTCCATACAGTTACTGCTGCTAATGGTGTTTACAACTTCCAATATGTGCCTGTAGGAACACAACAGGTTATGGCTACTAAACATGGCTATAATGAAGTTACGCATACTGTAACCATTGTGGAAGATCAAACCACAACCCAAAACTTTGAGCTTACCTTATTACCTCAAGTTACGGTTAGTGGACGTATTGTAGGAAGCGATCAACCCACGGTTGGTTTGGCTGGTGCTACAATTGCCTTAAGTGGTTATGAACCCTATCAGGCAACTACAAATGCTACCGGCAACTTCACTATTCCCAATGTTTTTGCCAATCAGACCTATAACTATGTTGCTACTGCAGTAGGTTATCAACAGGCAACAGGTCAAGTTGTGGTCGGAACCACAAATGTGAATATGGGTGATATTATTGTTAATGAAATGGCTTATCCTCCTCATAGCGTTGTCGCTCAAGAAGCTGCTAATTTCAGCAATGTTACTATTACTTGGCAACCACCCAATCCTAATGCTCAAACAATCACAGAGGGCTTTGAAGGTGCAACCTTCCCGCCAACCAATTGGAGCCAAATTATTACAGATACAGGTGCAGCAGGAACAAGCGGTGTCTTGCCAACCTGGTGTCAAGTTGGAACTATAGCTCTCACACCTGCAGTTCCACCTCATGGAGGTTCCTATCAAGCAGCTATGTGGT
>JGI11944J13513_1003390_pt1 | contig 10044 bp, 10 predicted proteins | sample TerdegcoTASludge_FD_13513 | JGI IMG/M metagenome (IMG submission 13513) | reverse complement strand
AATCGCGCTCCGGACAAGGAACAGACAGGCCGGACCGTCCCCTTGTCATTGTCAGGAGAACCGTCCCCTTGCCACTCTTGCCACTCCTTGCCACTCCTCCCCTTGCCACTCCTTGCCACTCCTCCCCTTGCCACTCCCTTTGCCCTTGTCCGCTTGTTTTCTAAAGTCATGTTGATATTTTCTTATGCTATACGCACTATTATTGTTGGTTCATACGCTGTTCCATGATATAATAAAATGATCTTTTTTTACATGCTTAACAGTAATAATTATCTTAGCTATCCCATCGGGTCAACGCAATAAAGAATTAGCCGGGTATAAAAAAATATACAAGACTTTTGCCTGCTACATCCAAAAATCTTGTACTCTTGGTTTTGCTATGGTGCGGCAGAAGGGACTTGAACCCCCACGAGCTTAATGCCCACTAGAACCTGAATCTAGCGCGTCTGCCAATTCCGCCACTGCCGCAAGATTAAATTGCAACCTTAATAATTATTACAGAATCACGGGTTTTATTATAGCACGATAAAAAAATCAGGTCAATATGATAAGTTTCAAAATTGCTTGGCTTTAAATTATAAACTGAACAAGTTCCATAAAAAGAGAGGGGTTATCGTTGGATAAAACACTGTTACGGGATAGCAAAGCGATGAATTATTTATTCTATCCCCGTTCAATCGCCATCATCGGGGCTTCGGCCAACCCCGTCAAACCTGGCGGCATGCCGATTGTTTCATTGATTAACAACGGCTACACCGGCGGCATATACCCGGTCAACCCAAACCACAGTAAGATTTCCGGGCTGCCATGCTATCCCTCCTTGATGGATATTCCGGATGAAGTAGATCTGGCAATCATTACGGTTTCCGCGCAGCTGGCCCAAAAAGCTCTGCGTGAGTGCGCCGCAAAAAAAGTGAAGGCCGCTATAGTATTTACTTCAGGGTTTGCCGAAGTCGGCGGTCAAGGTATTAAATTCCAGGAAGATATGGCAAGGCTGGCCAGGGAAAGCAACATCGCCTTGTGCGGCCCGAATTGTATGGGCATATTTAATGCCCAAAACGCAATGACAGCCGGATTTGTTATTTCAGAACTGCCGGAGAAAGTAATAGTGCCTAACTTTTTTGGATTTATCAGCCAAAGCGGCGGGTTCGGGGCGATAATGCATGCTATTACCTCGGGACATGGCATCGGCTTTACTTATTTTATCAGTTCAGGCAATGAGTCAGACCTTCAATTCGCCGATTATCTCGCCTATATGGTTGAAGATGCCGCGACTAAAGTAATCGGCGGTTATTTAGAAGGAATCAAAGACGGACAAAAACTGTTTCAGGCAGCTGAAATGGCGCTTGAAGCCAAAAAACCAGTCATATTGATTAAAACCGGACGCCATCCGGCGGCAGCCAGGGCGGCTTCCTCCCATACAGGCGCATTGGCGGGATCGGACCTTGTTTACAGTTCTTTTTTTAGACAAAAAGGCATTATCCGGGCCGAAGGTGTTGAAGAATTCATTACCATACTTTCCTTGCTGGCCTGCGGCAGCCTGCCCCGTGGGAACAAGGTGGGCATTATTGTCGGCTCCGGCGGAAACGGCGTCTTGCTGGCCGACAAGTGTATCGAAGCCGGTCTTGAAGTGGGCTCGCTGACCGCTCAAACTCAAGCCGCCCTCAGCAAGCTGCTGCCGTCATTCGGCACAACGGCCAACCCGATAGACATGACTTCAAAGATTTTGACTGACACCAACCTGTTAAGAGATACAACAAACCTGGTAATTAAAGACCCCGGCGTGGACATGCTGATTATCCTGCACTGGGCCTCCCGCAAGGGCTGGTCGCAGCCGACAAGAGAAATTGTTGATTTATTGGCGCATTCGGACAAGCCTGTGCTGGTGTTGGTGTGGGGTTCGGATGAAGCGGCCCTTGAAGATCTGCGTTTCTTCAGAGAACACCGGGTTCCCGCCGTAAGGGAGATTGATTATGCGACGCGTAGTCTGGCCGCGTTGGCGAAATACTCCGCTAAAGCTGCTTCTTATTCTAACCAGCCTAAAATTTCTCTCTCCCTTGTGCCGGACAAGGAGAAAGCAGCCCTTCTGCTAAAAAGTTATAAACCCGGCGACAAGCTTTCTGAATCACAATCAAAAGAAATACTAAGTTCTTGCGGCATCCCGGCCACAAGGGAATGCTTAGCCGCTAATGAAGAAGAGGCGGTAAAAATAGCAGCCGGCCTTGGCTGCCCCGTAGTTTTAAAAATCGACTCGCCTGATATACCTCATAAGACTGAAGCCGGAGGAGTCAGGCTTAACCTTGATACACCGTCAAAAATTAAAGAAGCGTACAGAGATATTATCCGGGCAGTGCAAGAATACCGCCCTGATGCCCTGATCCGGGGCGTTCTGGTTCAGGAAATGCTTAGCGGGGGAATCGAAGTTATCGCCGGCGTTAGTCGTGACCCGGTCTTCGGCCCGACCGTGTTGTTCGGTTTAGGAGGAATCTTCGTTGAAGCGCTGGAAGACGTATCTTTAAGAGTCGCCCCTTTAAGCGCGGCAGATGCCAGAGAAATGATCAGTGAAATAAAAGGATTCCGGGTTTTATCCGGTCTTCGCGGCAAGCCCCCCATGGATCAGGAGGCCATTGCGGATGTGCTTTTAAAATTATCCCAAATCGCGCTGGACTTTCCCCAAATTGACGAGCTTGATATCAACCCCTTGTTTGTATATCCAAAAGGCCGGGGCGTCCGGGCAGCCGATGTTTTGCTCACCATAAGATAATATCCAGAAGAAACGACAAAAACAACCCCTTTACATGTCACCCCTGGGGCATATAATTTATAACAGGGGTGTTAATTGATGGCAATAGATCGTTTAGTGGGCAAATACGTACCTGACAAAAACGGTAAGCTGAGACACACCTTAAACTTTATGGGAACAAATGCCAACACACATATTCCTACTCCCACACGTTATAATTATTCTTTTATAATCAGCGCAACTGAGTCATGGTATAAACGGGTATGGTTTTGGGTGAAACAGAGCATCAAGTAAGCAGGCTGCTAAAATAACTGTATTTGATAATCAGTGATAGTCAACATTCCTTGGGTCTCGATAAATTTCACGACAGCGGCAAAGACTTTGTGCACATAGGCCTGTTCATTGCTGATCATTGACAGCCCCAGCGTGGAGCGCTGCCAGATGTCCTGCTCTCCGATCTCGGCGATGGAAACGTTAAACCGTTTTTTTATCCGGTCTATAACGCTTTTCAGTACTTTTCTCTTTTCTTTGAGTGAGTGGGCTTCGCCAATGAACAGTTCAACAGTTAAAATCCCGACAATCAATCTACTCCCCTCCGGCGATAAGGGAGAAGCAGGGGGACGTTCTTTTGCTTACCACAAGTGGGAAGAAAAAAGAACGTCCCCCTGCTTCCCCTACAGATACAGACTTATTTCTTCCCAGCTGTCCAGCAAACCGTCCGGTGCCAGCTTCGCTAATTCTTCCCTGCTGTCCAGTCCCCAGGTTACACCCAAAGCGCGCGCACCGGCGTTTTGGGCGGTTAATATGTCGAAGCTGCTGTCACCGACCAAAATTGACCGGTCCGCCGCGGTTTCCAACGCTGCCAAGGCGTTTAACAACGACTCCGGATCGGGCTTTGGTTTAACAATGTCGTGCGCCGTTACCACTACATCCATCAAACAATCCAATCCTGTGTAAGCAATCGTGCGCAAAGTAACCGGCTTGCCCTTTGAAGTAACCACACCGAGTTTAAGGCCCATGTTTTTTAAACGGCTGATCATCTCATATGTGCCTGGAAACAGTTTGGTCAGGCGGTCATGCTCCAGCTGATAATAATACTGATACAGCTCAACAAACCGGGGTTCTCTTTTCCCGACAAAACGCCTGGCTATTTCCGCCAGAGGCAGTCCGATTAACTTCACCACATCATTATCACCCCAGGGTATCTTCATATCTCTAAACACTTTCCTGTAGGTCTGGACAATCAAAGGCAAAGTATCCGCAAGAGTACCGTCAAGGTCGAATAATACAGCCTCGGTATTCACCAATAACCCTCTTTCCGCTTCTACGTTGTCTACCCTTGCATAATTTCTACCGGTGTAAAATTTACATAATCGGCGCTTACCAGATGAAAATTTATCCCCCAGGCGCGCTCCGGCAGTTTCCACCGCGCGGCATCCGCATGCAGGTGGCCGTAAACCACGGAGTCCACCCCGTACCGCAAGAACAGGTCAATTAGATCATTTTTTTCGTGCTGCTCATTGGTAGGCATAAAGTGGGTGATTACAATTATCTTACGAACTCCTTCGACACCTTTTAACGAGTTTTCCATTCTGAGCAGTTCCCGGCGGTAAATTTTCTGATCCTCTTCTTTATAGTGCGCTTCACCCGGGCTGTTCCATCCTCGCGACCCGCAGACGGCCAAACTGCCAAAAACCAGGTGGTCGTTCTGGATCACCCGCATATTTGCAGGCAAGGCCGCGCGCACTTGGGACAGGCTTTGCCACCAGTAGTCATGATTTCCGGCCACCCCGACAATGGTTCCCGGTAGAAGACCCAGAAATCCCAGATCATAGCGCGCCTCGCCAAGTTTCATCGCCCAGGAAAAATCACCGGGCATCAAGACCAAATCCGCTGCGCTTACCACGCTCAGCCAATTGTCGTAAATCTTCCGGTAGTGCTCGTACCATAACTCACCGAAAATATCCATGGGTTTGGAGGTCTTTGCATTGTCCCAGCGGCGAGGGTCCACCGGACTGTTAAAAGATAAGTGCACATCCCCTATGGCGAAAACTTTCAATTTTCTCTCCTCTAAATGCTCAATTACATCGCAGCCTTGATTAGGGCCGTCTTCAATGATTAACAGCTTATTATTGCATTTCTTTGCCAAATTTATACCCGTTTATGCGGCTATTAGCTAAGATACCCTGACCTGATCAGGGCATCTTTCTTTGCATAAGCTTTTGCAATCTTTCCTCTTGACCAATAATACTGGTAATACGCACGCCAAAGTTTTCATTTACAACCACGACTTCCCCCATCGCCACAAGAATGCCGTTGACCAGTATTTCCACCGGCTCATCCACCAGATTCTCCAATTCGACCACGGAACCGGGTGTTATCCCCAGGATATCCTTAATCGGCCACTTGGTCCGCCCAAGCAAGGCGGTTACTTTTACAGGAATGTCCAAAATCATATCCAATCGCTTTTGGTCAACCCCGGGCGGAGCAGCCAGCGTTGTTGACGCAAAAGTTTTAGCAGGCATTCGCTGCGCCGGCGTTTTTTTCGCGCCTGTTACCGGCTTAGGCGGCTCCGGTTTGAGAAGGCCTTCCGGCATGCCGCTCAATAAATCGTCCGTCAATTCGCTGATTCCTGCACTGTCCAATATTTCCTCAGCAGCTTCTTCAACTGGATTCTCTTCTTTAACATCCTGAATATCCTGCTCCCTACCCGCTTCCTCATACAAATTGCCGAGAATAAAGCCCGCTTCTTCCCTGGCCGTTTCCACCCCCATAACCTGCATGATCCGGGTATCTAAAATTTCACCTATGGTCATTTTAAATGAAACGACCACAACCGGGCCGCCCACTTCCGTTTGCAGAGGGATCATTCCTTCAACTTGGCGGTATACAATTGTTTCAGGGGGAGAAATGTTTACTGTCCGGCCAAACATTGACGCCATGGAAGTTGATGAAGAGCCGATCATCTGGTTCATCGCCTCTGATGCCGCACTGATACCGATATCATTCAACTCTTCGGATGTGTTTGTGCCGTCTCCCCCCATCATCAGGTCGGCCAGCACGGCGGCGTCATCCAATCTCATCATCAGCAGGTTGAACCCGGAAAGCCCTTCGATATATTGAATATAGATGGTCATGTAAGGAACAGTAAAGCTCGCAAACAAATCCTCAATAGTGGTGATACTGACCTGCGGACTCGTAATGTTAACCTTCTGGTTGAGCAGCATTGACAGGGTTGTTGAAGCGGCACCCATGCAAATGTTGCCGACCTCCCCCAGCGCGTCTTTTTCTTCATCTGTTAAATCTATTAACGCGCTTGCTTCTGTCACCGGTTCCTCAATATCCGGCTTTTCCTCCTGGATATCTTCACTAAGCATTTCAACTTGCTCGGTCTCAACATCTGAACCGCCCAAGAGAGCATCAATCTCTTCTTGTTTCAATAATCCATCAGACATCATGATCGCCTTCCCCCGCCAGCGCGGTTATTTGTACGGCGAACTGGTCTCCCAGCGTACCGGCTTGCGCTTTATATTTCAAATTTTCACCAACGTAAACATCCATATCCTGATCCAACTTCCTGTCCATGACCAGCACATCACCTTCCTGCAACTGTAAAAAATCCCGCACTGTTATTTGTGCCCGCCCGGTTACGACAGTTAGTTCAATCTTCGGAAGGCCAAGCCAATACTCGACTTTTTTCCTCTCTTTCTCGTCCGCGGCGGAAATATGCGCTCCAAAACGCTTTTGCGCCGGTTGAATAATGACCGGATCGAGCAAAGTGAAAGGCAGGCAAAGGTTAATAAAGCCTTTTGTTGATTCTCCCACTTTGGTAGTCATGGTTATCAAAGCTACAATCTCGTTAAATGGGAAAATTTGATGCAAGTTGGGGTTTGTTTCCACGGATAAGATCTCATGTTCAACCGGAACAATATCTTTCCATGACAATACTAAGTTGTCCAATACAATGTCACTGACATTTTTCGTAACAGAGAGTTCTATATCCGTCAGTTCCCGGACTTCTCCCGGCGCATCCCCGTTTCCACCGAAAAAAAGGTCGATCATGGGGAAAATGGTGATAACAGTCGGGCTCGGTATGGATTTAATAAAATCTTCATACGTCAGCTGATCAACGGAAACAACTTCCACCTGAATATTGTTTCTCAGATAACCAGTTAAAAAATTCGTTAAAAACCTTGCAAAAACACCATGCAGCACCTGCAGGGAACGCAGGTGTTCCTTGGAAAATTTATTCGGACGCCGAAAATCATAAAGCTTATAATCAATATTCTTTTGGGTGTCCTTTAGCTCCTCAATTTTCATCTCGCCGGTTGACAGCGCGTTCAACAAGGCATCTATTTCACTCTGGGAAAGTACGTCCATAAGTTATTCCTTCCCTAAATACATTTACTGGCCGGCCCTGGCCATGACTCTCTCGATGGCCTGGAGGATCCGGTCCTGCTGGAACGGCTTAACGATAAAGTCTTTCGCGCCGGCCTGGATCGCCTCCATTACCATGGCTTGCTGGCCCATCGCGCTGCACATGATCACGTTGGCATTGGGATCAATGCCGCGAATTGCTTTAACCCCTTCAATCCCGTTCATTTCCGGCATGGTAATGTCCATAGTGACGAGGTCGGGCTTATGTTGCTTGTACAAGTCCACGGCAACTTGCCCGTTTTCAGCTTCGCCGACTACCTCGTAGCCGTTCTTGGTAACGATATTTTTAATCATCATTCGCATGAAAGCCGCGTCGTCAACGATTAAAATCCGTTTTCCCAAAATAGTTTCCCTCCTGTTGATAAACTATACCCCTTCGGTAACGCCAAGTGCTTCAAAAAGCCGGTTTAAGGCTCCGGTTTCCGGCAGCATAAAAAAGTGCCCTCTTATTTCGTCCGTTTCCTGAAAAAAAACTGTCTCAATAAACAGCACTTGATCATCCCAGTGGCCGCTGGCCACCAGGGAAGTACTTAGAATTGCCCCAAACATATCAAAAGCAAACATGGGGACCGACGTATTCATTCTCAGACCGGTCATCCCGCCGATGGCGTTCATGAATGAGCCTGTCAGCACATTGCCTATTTCTGAAACAGCCGACTCACCCATCACGTCCAGCTCCGTAACATTACCAACCTCCTGTCCCGTCAACATTTCGATTAGCCTGTAGGTGCTCCGCTCCGTAAAAATAAACAATACGGTGCCGTGAATATCACCTTCTAGATTTAAAAAGACACAAGATACTATTTCTTCAGGCCCACCGACCATGTCGAATATTTCTTCCACATCAAAAAAGAAGGCTTTGGGAACAGCCATATCCACTTTTTTATCAAGCAATTCAGCCAGGGCGGTAGCCGCGTTGCCCAGGCCGATATTGCTTATTTCCTGTAAAGCGTCAATATAGACATCCGGGATTACCTTTTTTTTTATCATATTAATCCCCTCTTCAATCACTTTCTAAGATAATAACATGAGGCAATTTTCTCAAGGCCCAGCTCCTTGTAGTTGAAGATCATTTCACTGGCGCCGATAAACAGCACACCTCCGGGTCTCAGCGCTTTAACGAATTTATTGTTCAAGACGTCCTGCGCGTCCCTGGTAAAATATATCATCACATTCCGGCAGGCGATCAAATCGTAGCCCTGGCCGTATTGATCCAGCAGCAGATCATGCTGCCGCAAGGTTACCATGTTTTTAATCTTATCAGATAAGTAGTATGAATTGCCTTCTTTTCTGAAATATTTCGCCAGTCTGGCGCTGCTGACATTGCGCACCTGATCCGCATTGTAACAAGCCGTGGCCGCAGCCTGGAGAATATTCCGGTCCAAATCGGTTCCTTCGATCTGGTGACGGCGATTTGGAGACAGCTCATTCAAAATAATCGCCATGGAATATGGCTCGGCCCCGTTGGAGCAGGCCGCGCTCCAGACTTTCAGGGTACCTTTTCCCAACAGCATCGGCAGTATTTTTTCTTCCAGTACGTCAAACATCGCTTTATCGCGAAAAAACTCGGATACATTGATAGTCACGGTGTCCAGGAAATTCATGTAAACCTTTTGCTCTGAAAGCAAGAGCTTTAGAAAGCCGGCGTAGTCGCCGCTGCTTATTTTTTGTTTTGTCATCAGGCTGTCCAGCCGGCGTTTTAATTGATTCTCTTTATAAGCGTTCAAGTTCAGTTTAAAATTGCTGCGCACTCTATCTTTAAAAAGTGAAAAGTCCATGCTTGATTCTTTTATCTCCATCCACTAGTGATATTTTCTGCCTAGCCTTCAAATCACTTTCACTGGTGTACCTACCGTCCGGATAATCACCTGACCGTTAGTTGTATCCAGAATCATGGTTCTGCCCCTGTTTCCGCCCACTTCCTCCGCCATTATCCGGATACCCAGGTTTTTTAAGGTCTGCCTGGTCATGGCAATATTTCGCTCCCCGATATTTAAAACAAATTTTTCATTCAGCCCGGAAAACATCTGCGCCCCGCCGGCAATCTTCGCCTGAAGATTGTTTACTTTGCCTCCGTATCGTCCAATCTCCGATAACAGGAGGGGTATTCCCAAATCGGCAAATTTAGCCGGTTTATTTACGCTGTTGAACTGGGTGCTGTCAGGGAGCATGATATGCAGCAACCCCCCCACTCTGGTAGCCGGATCGTACAAAGTAAGCCCGACACAGGAACCAAGGCCCAGGGTTATCAAACGATGCGGCTGTGCCGTAACTTTCAAATCAGCTATACCCACCTGAATCTCGGTCAATTTCGCCTCCTGGAATGCCGCAGCTCCCCGTACCGGTGAAGACTGCATTTTTAGATCACCCTACTTCCGCAAATTATTAGCCATACTCCACATTTCATCCGCGGTACGCATAGTCCGGGCATTAAATCCGTAAGCACGCTGAGCTTCAATCAAATTTGCCATCTCCTCCACCAAACTAAAGTTCGGTATTTCCAGAAACCCCTGCATAATCGTACCGTAACCCGGACTTGTGGCAATCCCAGGCACAACCGTTCCGGCCGTATCGTCAAATGATAAAAGATCCCCTCCCTCCAGCTTCAGTCCCGCTAAATTAGTGAACTGGTAAAGCTGGATTTGACCTGATGCAGAAATACCCTCGGGGCCTTCGGCTTCCACTGTTCCATCCGCGGAAATCATAATCCTGTCAATACCGGGGCTAAACCGGATCCCCTCCAGCACGCAGCCATTAGAATTTACCAGGTTACCGGACTCATCAAGGTTAAAAGTGCCGTCGCGAGTATAATACTCCTCGTTGCCGCGGACAACCCGGAAAAAACCTTCCCCATTAATTGCCAG
>JGI11944J13513_1003388_pt1 | contig 10048 bp, 8 predicted proteins | sample TerdegcoTASludge_FD_13513 | JGI IMG/M metagenome (IMG submission 13513) | reverse complement strand
CCGGCTCGGCGGCGCTGTAACGAATCCGAATCCCGCCGCTCCTGTCCCTGGAATACAAGAGTCCCAGATCAAGCCGGGGCGTCTTCGAAATCAGGGCTATCGGATCAAGAAACCACTTCTCAAACGGGCCGTCGTTGTACAGCTCCACACTCCGCTTGGGATAGTGCTTGAGAACGTCCTTGTAGTCCCGATAGATGTGGAAATCCGCCGTGATCGCCCAAACGGTCTCCTCCTCCAAGGGCAGGGGTTCCACATAAAAGGGACCGGCAAAGCCCACACAGGGGGTATTTTCGCTTGTGCCCGTGTGGTTGATGACAATCGTGGCATAGTCCCCCGTCTGCTCGATCCGCCGGTTGCAGTTGTCGGCAATCTGCTGGAGCTTCGCGCGGTCAAAGTAAATGACCCGCCCGTCCGGCAGCCGCAGGTAGTGCTCCCGAAAGATCGGCACCCGCGGGATATGGACGAATTGTTCCGAATCGAGTTGTTGATCAAGGCTTACTGTGGCCATCTCTTACGACTAACCGTGGGGCGTTACTCGACTAATACCAGAAAACCAGAGATGGACGTCAATAACCCGATCAGTGGGGATTAGACCATATAAGAAGGTGACTATTGGCGGGATAGACGGAAATAGAGAACCACGGGATTACCACCGGCCAAAAAAGAACCGCCTGTGCACGGCGTCACAGGCGGCCTTCGTGGAGGGCGCCACGAATGAAAAACTTTCAAGAAGCGTCAAGCAAACAGGACACCCCCATGATCTTCACTTTCCTCGGCTTCATCATCTTCCACCTGACGCTTAGCTTGTTCTTCTGTCATGCCTTCATGAAGAATGTACTGAATCTCTTCGATACGACGATCCAAATGTTCAGACCTAGCCAAAAGCCTCTCGAATTCTGCCCGCTCCTCCGGAGTCAGCATACAATCCCATATAAAGTGGTTGCGCAAAGTATCCTTCATAGCTTTAACCTTTGGATCATCATCGGGTTTGATCTCCCAAAACCAGGGATTCGGCTCAAAAAACCTCAGGGACTCGTATTCTTTGTAATTTGGATGTTGTCTGATCTTTGCATTGCGAACGACCGGTTTATTGCCCAGTTTCCGGACAATATCCTCAACATAATGAAACGCTTCCTGGTCAAGCCTTAAGCTTTCCTCACATAACCGCTTCAGTTCTTCTTCCAGCTCTTGAATTCGCTTAGAGGTCACATTTGGATGTGTTCTGTATGCCATGATTCCAAGTCCTTATCCCAGAAACTCTTCTCTCGGCACATTGTGAGCGACAGCGCGCAGAAATCTTTTAGCTTGCGGCCCCGTGTTGTTCTTTATTCTCTTGATGTATTCTTTCCGCGCATCCTCTCTCGTATCTCCGCCAATATAATGTAGTTTTCCGCATTTTCTTTTCACTCTTGCTTTAAGCACATTCATCAAGTGATTTCCCGCAGCTTTCAACTGGTGTGTGTTGGCACATAGCACCACCTCAAAGAATCCATCGTAGGGCACAATGGTCCATCCATAAATGCCAGTCTTTTGTTGGATTTGCTCCATGGCCTTGTTGATCTCAGAGAGGGGACGCTCAATCCTAGCTGTGATCATTCCCTGTGATCGGTACCGGGGAATCCGCTCAAAATAAGCTACTCCTAACTGTGGCTCTTTTGACACCAAGCCCATGGCGCAAGCCGCCAGTTCCATCTTTTCCGGCTCAAACGTTTCAAAGGTTGCCATGAACGAGTGTTCCGGTTCGCCGAACTGCCCAACGACATGGTGAACCGTCGTGGGATTCAGACCAGCAAGTCCCATGATGTAATGGTATTTGTGGACTGCTTCCTGATGAAGCTTGGACTTGATTCCCTCAAGGGCCTCTTCTGGGGTGTCCTGACCCTCCACCACCGGCGACACAAACAGCCGATGCTGCGTTTCCTCCTCCAGCGATTGCCAGCGGTAAACCTTCGGATTCCGCTTGCTCGGCGCCCAAATATACGAACCCTCCTTCAAATGGACAACCTGCATCGGGTGCGGGTTCGCCGGTAACCCCTCCGGCAGGGCGTACTCAATTCCATCGTCGCGGGCATATTGAAAGGGCAGCGATGACTTCCGCCTGCAAAAGATCAGCCTCTTTCTGTGCTTCCCTGGCACGTTCCTTCGCGAGAAGCCATCGATCCACCAGATCAAGATCGAGGGGCACCACCTTGTTCGGTTCCCGCCGCAACTTCTTGAGCACGCTCAGCGGCGGAGGTGTTGTCAGCTCCGGCGGTCGATCTCCGATCACGTGATACTCGAACCAATTGACAGCCCGCTCTACAATCGCCTGCTGTACGTCGCGATTAGACGGAACGCGGTACATCACGAAGCCCCGGCCTCCAAGCAATGCGGGCACGTGACACACATCCGCTTTGGTGGCCTCCAGCTGCACGAGGCATTGGACAAGGTAATACTCGGGAATCTCATCGCTTCCCGGTTCGCCCCAGTGGCCGACGATCTGCCCGACGACGCCAGACGTCTTCGCCTCGACAGGCTGACCATCGCGAGTGAGACCGTCTGGGTGGGTGACGATGGGCGTGCCCTGAATCGCCGCTTCAACGCCACGCTGAATCGGACCCAAGTACTGCTCTGCCCACTTAATGACAACTGGTTCGAGCCGCACCCCGGCATCGAGGGCCTCCGATTCTTTAGGCTCCGTGAGCCGTCCTGTCTTGCGGGCCCACAGTTCCCAGGGCGACGTCCAGGGGGACAGGCCCAGCGCCGCTGCCACTTCACTGGCTCCAAGGGTTTCTGTTACGGTACTCATGATGCGCACTCCCAAGCCTGAAAGTGGGACGGGGAGCGCGCGAGGCGTCCCACCTCCAGGCAACCCAGATTCCTGCTCCCCAGGTAACACGAGCCTGCCTCGCTCACTCCAACGAGGGAAGGGCCACCGATTTTCCCGCGGCTAAACGGCCCATGATTAACTAAGAGACTTTCAGGTCGATCCTCGGCACGACCGGCTTGATCGCGCCCAGCATGCGTGGGTCCACGTAATGCTTGATGGTTGTCTCGGGCGACGCGTGACCGGCCACCCTGGTGGCCATGTTGAGATCGTTCACTGCCGTCCAAGTGATACAAGTCCGCCGCATCTTCTGAAAAAGCTGGCCATGCATCGACCGCGGGGCCGGAATTCCCACCCGATCCACAATTCGGCGCAACGCCCGACACGGCCACTTCGGGTTGTAAGGGTGTTCCCAGATTTTTTCGCGGGGCGGAACTTTGATTTGCTGAAGAATAACAGCCAGATCGTCGGGAATCGCGAAGACTTGCTCGCGCTTGTTCTTGTTCGTCAATGCCCTGAGGAATCTGCCATTTAGATCGACCTGAAACCAGGATAGATTCAGGAGGCAACTTAGCCTCAAGCCGGTGTAGTAGCTCGCCAGGAGAATGGACTGCCACCAGAGCCGAGCCGGAACGGCACCCACACCCACATAGCCGTCGAGTTGTGCCACATAATCGAAGAGCTTTTTTGTTTCTTCTAACGTCCAGGCATCGGGAGTCCGCTTTTCCACTTGAATTTTTGGGAAGCGCGGTAAACGAGAAATCAGACCGCGTTGAAACGCCTCGTTGACAATCGCTTTTAAGACGACGAGATAGTGTTTCAGAGAATGCGATGAGCGGCAGTAATCTCCGATGGTGGATAGATACCGCCCAACGTGTTCTTCGCAGATATCGCCAACAAAGATGTCGCCGTTGGCCTCGATGAATCTCTTGATCACCCGCTTGATATCGTCGTGATGTTTGCGTGACTGATGAGGCCGCAAGAGAACGTACTGCTCCGCCAGATGAGACATCTTCACGTTGCCACCTCCAGAGATGCAGAGCGGCCTCTTGGGCCACCCTGCCCTCCGAAGGCCGCGGAATCATAGCAAGTCCTTCCCTATTGAAAGTATGCCACATTCCGCGCAGTGAGAGCGCACAATCTCCGCGCATGACAGCACTCCGAATTGTGCCAATGCGGGCTAAGACGCCCAGTTTTTACTTCGGGCACCCGCCAAGCCGCCTCAGAGGAGGCTTAGAAAGGTGCCAATGATTTACACGCCACTATTCTAGCCTATGCGTTAGCTTTTGTCAACACGGAAAAATCCAGATTTCGGTTTTCTGCGTAAGTTCTTTTATAATTGAGACTTACGATAGGGGCGACGCTCGCGGGCGTACCTTCTGACCTCAGATTCCGGAATGACGAGATCGCGAGCCAAACGTATTGCCTTAATTCTGTTTTCCAGCACCAACTGCCTGACTCGGCCCGGAGTCACGTTCAACTCCCTTGCCGCATCTTTGACCGAGAACAGACGTTCTTTCGATTCGATTACCATGCTCATGCCTCTATTGTAGCGGAAAGGCTAGAATTTGTCCAAGACAAAGGCAGGTGCGTGTAGGCTCATTGGCACCGCCGAAGCCCCCCGGCCCTCACGGAACCGGGCACCTGCCAAGTGCCCCCTGTAGGATTTGAACCTACGACCCGCTGATTAAGAGTCAGCTGCTCTGCCGGGCTGAGCTAAGGGGGCAGACTCACATCAATCTAATGTTCTCATGCCATTGCGAAAAACACAACGCCCACTCTTCTCGAACTTGCGAGCCGAATCAATTGGCCAAGTATCGCAAGCCCTGAACCGCGTTCCGCCGGGCTTTTTCCCGACACATCGCCGTGCCGTCGAAATCATCACCGAGACGCGCCGAAAAACAAAACAGTGCGGGAAAGAGGACTTGAACCTCCACGGCCTTGCGGCCACCAGGCCCTCAACCTGGCGCGTCTGCCAATTCCGCCATTCCCGCAATTCCAACGGAAATACCCTTCCCGCCATTTGTTTTTAATCTATCAACCCGACTTGGCAACCGTCAAGTCCCCAACGGGTGGCTTCTGCAAGACAGTGATCAACGTATGTCCATCCTGGTTATAGGTGCAGTTCTGAAGTTCTTTTTCATCCACAGATGGCTCGACGGGGATGGCTATGTTCGATGTGGCCTGGGGACAAAGTTTTTGTGAGAAATGGGCGACTAACTGTAAAGTTGGAGTGCCACAAATCGTCACTATGCTGCGTGTGGAAACCTTAGCCTTCCCCGCCACCAACAACTCATGAATTGCCTTTGCCGGTTTCCCGACAGCAGTCTCTCCTGTCTCGTTGTGGAGCCACTGAGCCCCTGGGCAAGTGTAAGTACAGGGGGCTGGCCCTATGACTGTCATCGTGGTCGCTCAGGACATTTTCCGTTGGGTCCCTACGGTTACCCCACCAACGTTTCCGCACAAAAACGGAATGGAAGCCCCACAGCCTAAAGACACGATATCGAACTCATGGTTCATCCCAATAACGGGGAAGACCAGCCCAGAGGTTCGTAATAGCCAAAGACAATACACCCCTCGTTAACCGCCCGCCGACCCTTGAACTGGCTTTGCACGCAAGATAAAAACTTGGAAGAACTGTCTAAGTTTCATCATCAGGGGAGGCTTAAGATGGAAATAGTTTCCGAGCACAAATCTATTCTCTGGGTTGTTACGTTAACTGCACTTCTCGTCGTTGTGAGCGCAGATTCAAGTACGGGCCAGACTTTTGATGTCGTCCGGGATGGGCAGCCCGTGGCCGTTGTGGTGGTCGAGGCCACGCGACCCATATCATCGGGCAAAGGGCGAAGCTCGAACGTGACTTGGGACGACCACCAGGCGGCATGTGTGCTCGTAGAGTGGGTTCAGAAGATGACAGGGGCTACACTCCCGATTCGCGAGTCCGCACCACCTGAATCCCCGGTCATCCTCATTGGAACCGCAGCGATTAAAGCAGGGCTGAAGGTGGACGACATCCCCAGCGCTTCCCAAGAAGCATTGAGGGTTCGGCAAGAAGGGAACCGGCTTCTCGTGGCGGGCCAATCAGGTGTCGCAACCACCCGGGCGGTGTGTCGCCTGCTTGAATACTGGGGATGTCGTTATTGTGGCGATCACGACTTGGGCGAGGTCTTTCCGAAAACGACAACCCTCAGTGTCAAGAACCTAGATATTGCGGAGTCGCCGGGATTTGTGTGTCGGTCGATTTGGGGATCACAATGGACGGGCCAAACGTTGTGGAAAGTCTGGAACGGGGCCGGTGGATTACAGCTAGAAACAGGGCATGCATGGGGACAGTATGTGTCCCGCGAGATTTTTGAGAAACACCCACAGTACTTTGCCCTGCGCGGCGGCATCCGGCAGGCAGGTGATTGGTACTGCACATCCCAACCAGGACTACGTGAGCTTTTTGCTGAGGGAGTTATCGCGGCCATCAAGAAAGGGCATCTTCATCCATCAATATCGCCGCCGGATGGCCGGGGTTACTGCGAGTGTGACGCATGCTGTGCACAAGATGATCCGACGGTGATTGAACCTTCCAGCGGACGGGTCTCGGTCAGCACGCGGTACGTGGACTTCTTTCAGGACGTGGCGCGTCGAGTGGGAAAAGTCGCTCCGGACTCGATTCTGAGTTTTTACTGTTACGCGGACTATACGCAGGCTCCCGCACAATCTATCCATCTGGAACCGAATCTCTGTGCCTGGTTGGCTCCCATCCGCTACTGTCGATTCCATCGCATTGGTGCGGAGAATTGCCCCAGTCGGCAGCAGTTAGGGCAATTGGTTATGCGATGGGGAGAGGTGGCCAGTCGGCTGGGATATCGCACGTATAACTACAATCTGGCGGAGTGTTCCGTTCCATTCTCGATGATTTCCATTTGGAAGCACGACATCCCGTTCTTGAAGGCACACCATTGCTTGGGAATCAATTTGGAGACACTCCCAAATTGGCAGATCTATGGGCCACATCTGTACCTGAGCATTCGCCTGGCATACGATCCTGCGGCGGATGCCGACGCGATTATGGATGACTACTTCATGAAGTTCTATGGCCCCGGGGCTGGCCCTATTATGAAGGAGTACTGGCTGGCCATCGATCGTGCGTTCTCGGAATTGAACTGTCACACCGGGAGCTTTTACGCAGTCCATCTTGTGTACACGCCGGAGTTCTTGAGCAAGCTCCAGGAACTGATCAATAAAGCTCGGAATTCCGCGGGAGACGATCCAGTATATTTGGCCCGCGTCCAATTGGCGGCAGAAGGGCTAAAGAACGCCCTGGAGTATGAGACCATCCGTCAGGCCATGAATCGTGGGGATTTTGCCCAGGCCCTTAAAATCTATGATGAACTCCTCAAACGCACGGAGGCGAATGTTGCCAGGGGTTATGCCAGTCGCTATACGGCAATCTACCTCGAGCGATTCGTCGGTTCTTATGTCAAGGCGGGCGTTGCTGCTTTGGCGTCGCCAAACCGCCTCGTTGCTGTTTTGCCCGATCGCTGGCAAATGACTTATGACCCCGAGGATCAGGGGCGGAATCGAGGCTATCACCGCCCGGATTATGACGATACTCGCTGGCGGGAAGTCGCTACGTACACTCGTCCACTGAATGCTCAGGGCCTGCCCGATGAGCTGACCGTACTATGGTATCGCACAACGTTCAAGATACCGGAGGCCGGCAAACGGTTGTCACTCTTTTTCACCGAGGTCGATGGCGATGTCACGGTATTTGTCAATGGCCAGGAAGTCGGGAAAAGTGCGAAAAAGAGACAACCTATTGAGGTGGATATCAGCTCGGCGGTCCAACCGGGGACGAACATCGTGGCCGTTCGTGTGGACCACTCCGTTCTGACCGAGCTGTATCTGGGCGGTATTATCCGACCCGTGTTCCTGATTGAGAAGAACCTCACCCAGTAGAAGTCCGCTTGAAGATTCCCATACTTGGGGAAAAACACGGTGGTTTTGGAACTCGCGCAATTGATGCGAGGATTCATTTTGGAGAAAACCGAATCATGCGATGTTACTTGCCACTCTTGTGTTCGTTCCTTCTGGTCGTGCTAGGGCAATCGGCAAACGGCCTGTCGCAGGAAAAGAGGCCACCAAATATCATCCTGGTTTTCATCGATGACATGGGCTGGGGAGACTTTTCTTGCTTTGGGAACACCCAAGCTCAAACGCCCAATGTCGATTCGATGGCCGCGGAAGGAATCCGTTTCTCTCAGTTCTACGTCAACTCGCCCATTTGTTCGCCTTCACGATGTGCCATCAGCACCGGACAGTATCCCGCCCGATGGCGGATCACATCCTACCTCAACAATCGGGCTGATAATGCCCGGCGGGGAATGGTCAACTGGCTGGATCCTGCGGCTCCCACGCTGGCACGGATACTCCAAACAAGAGGCTACGCCACGGGCCATTTCGGCAAATGGCATCTTGGGGGACAGCGCGATGTTGACGATGCACCCCCTATTTCCGCTTATGGATTTGACGAGTCCTTGACGAATTTCGAAGGCATGGGACCAAAGCTCTTGCCGCTGACGCTCAAACCGGGAGACCAGCAATTTGGCCGTATTTGGGCTGATGCCGAGATTCTCGGCGGCCCCGTGATCTGGATGCCCCGGTCCCAGATCACCAGCGGTTACGTCGGCGCCGCTCTGGCATTCATCAGACGGGCAGTTCGCGCTGGCAAACCGTTCTACGTGAACGTTTGGCCTGATGATGTTCACGCACCATTTTGGCCTCCCGTCGAGAAATGGGGGGACGGAAGTCGGCCACAGTTGTATCGGGCTGTGCTGGAAGAAATGGATCGTCAATTGGGGGCGTTGTTTGAGTTCATTCGGACGACGCCTGAATTGAGGGACAATACACTCGTCCTGATCTGCTCGGACAACGGCCCAGATGTTGATGCGGGAAGCAGCGGTCCTTTTCGCGGAGGTAAGGCCACCCTTTACGAAGGCGGGATTCGATCGCCGCTCATCGTCTGGGGACCAGGGCTGATCTCAAAGGATACAGCCGGGACATGGAATAGGACTTCTGTGTTATCGGCAATGGACCTTGTGCCTTCGCTCCTGGATATTGCGGGCGTTCCCGCACCGTCAGACATCATGTTCGACGGCGAGAATCTCGCACTCGCTTTGCTCGGAAAAGGCACCGTTTCACGGAAGGCGCCCCTGTTCTGGCGTCGTCCCCCTGATCGCAAGTTTCTCGCAGAGACGGGACCATATCCCGACTTGGCCATTCGCGAAGGCGACTGGAAGTTGCTGTGCGAGTACGACGGGACAAAACCGGAGCTTTACAATCTGGCACGCGACCCAGGGGAAACACAGAACCGGGCCGGCGAGAATCCCGAACAGGTCAAACGTTTGACAGAGATGTTGCTGGAATGGCACAGAAGCATGCCTCCGGATAACGGCCCATCATTGGGCGAAGCTGCTTTGCGAGCTCAGAAGAGACAGCGACAGTGAGAATGACAACATCAGCATGGTCTGTCCTACTCGTGACTCTGGTTGTTCAGTCGGCGCAGAGATCTTCCGAGTAACCGAGTAGAAGTCGTCACCCAAGTGAGCTGGCCCGTTTACTCGGCTCCCAATTCCGTCAAGATGCTCAATTGGTCCGTCGCGGCCGTCATTGGAACAAAGACCCGAACAGGCCTCGCGATTCCCACGTTCACCGCGTAATTGCGGAGGCGGAAGCGGATAGCAGGCGTGATTTCCTGTCCCTTACTGCACAACAAAGTCCCGTTTACGGAGTACACGTTGTCGGCCAGAATTAATCCGTCCACAAGATCAGAGATTTTCATTTCTCTGACGACGCAGACCTGTTGGACATTGAGTGTTCTCCGTAGTGCATCGACCACCTTGGGATCGTACCATCCCCGCCGATCGGTAATTTCTGCCAGGGCAAGCTCTGCGCTCAGTCCCGAGCTCATAAGGGAATCCCAATCGAACGCCAGTCGGATGATTCGTGACCCCAGCGGGATTTCCTCACCGTCGATAAGATCTGCAGGGAACCCAGCCCCATTGTAGAGTTTTTCTTGGTAGGCCACGATACGGGCAACCTGCTCCAGAGCCCTATGCGTTGTTCTGGCAGGCCGGTATTTGCCGGACTCAAGAAGGGTCCGAAAAACGCTTTCCCCGCAGGAGGTCTGGAAAAATCCAGGGGTCTTCTCTCTTCGGGCTGACTTTTTCACGATTTTTCGACCAACCGTCG
>JGI11944J13513_1003386_pt1 | contig 10049 bp, 10 predicted proteins | sample TerdegcoTASludge_FD_13513 | JGI IMG/M metagenome (IMG submission 13513) | reverse complement strand
CGGCAATCCGTCCTTCGAGCCGGATCCCCCTAATTTCAAGAGGATCCAGTAAGCTTGCCGTCTTCATGGTTTGCTTTCCTCCTCCCAGGCTGGAGCGTAAAGCGTTCGCGGGCGCCCCGGGCGTCCGTCCTGGAACTGGCTTTGCCTGGCTGCCAGCCCTCGCTCCACAAGGTGTTCCAGGTAACGGTGAACTGTGACGTAGGCCAGGCCGCAACTCTCGGCAACCACCTCCGTCGTGGCAGGCCCCCCCGTGCTCCTAAGCCCGTCCATGACCCGGCGAAGGGTTTCGACGCTGATGCCTTTCCTGCTTTGTTCCCAGTTCAGGTCCCGTCTTGTTCGGGCCAGTTTCTTGTGCAGGTTGATCCTCGAAGCGAAATCCGCCAGCCTGACGGGCTTGTTGATGAAGTCATCCGCACCGTTCAGGAGCAGTTCACGGGCGACTTCCAGCCGTTCCTCCACGGTGAGCATCAGCACGGGGATGTTGACCGAAATCGAGCGGACCTTCACGAGGACGTCGAGCCCGTTGGCGTTGGGCATGTGATAGTCCAGGAGCAGCAAGTCCACCTCATCGGCCCGGACCCAGCCCAGGCAGGTTTCAGGCTCGGTTGTCGTCAGGATCTTCCATCCCTGTGAGACGGCCATCGCCTCCAGGGTATACAGAACGCTCCGGTCGTCGTCCAGGGCCCCTATGCAAAGAGTCATGCTTCGTCCTCCACGTTTTCGGCCTTCTCTCCGAAGGGGAGGGACAGGCAAACCAGGGCCCCCGCACCCTCAACGTCGCGGAAGGCCACCTTTCCGCCGTGGGCCTCTGCAACCTCCCGCACGAAGGCAAGACCGATTCCCGTGCTCCCCCATCCCGATTTCCCATCGGTTTTCCACACCCCGAAACCGGGACCGTTATCCGAGATTTCGAACTCGACCATCCCGCCTCCGGCCCTTGCTTCGAAAAGGATTTTCGGGATCGGGATTCCCGCCGTAGCCCTGTTCGCGTTGTCAAGGAGATTCATCAGGGCGCGGGATAGACGGACAAGGTTGACCTGGAGGAGGGGGCCGTTTCCTTCCAGCTGACTCCTGACGGTCACCTTTTCCTTCCATGGCAGGGCGCTTAGCTGGCTCAAGGTGTATTCTAGCACCTCCCTCGCCCATGCCTTCCGCCGGACGTTTGCATAAAGGATTTCCGAGATCATCGTGTTCATGGTCGCTGCGGCTGCGGCGATCTGCTCGAGGTGCGGGGTTGCCGCTAAAAGCCTGGGGTCAGCCGCAAGAACATCGGCAAGTCCAGTCACCGCGGTGAGCGGCCGCTTGAGATCGTGAACCAGCTGCTGGAGTTCGCTGAGACTCCTGGAATGAAGGGCCTCCTCGCGGAGAGCCGCGATCTGCCGTTCCTGGTCCCTGAGCCGCATGACGGCGCCCAGCCTAAGGCCGAGGTTGACGAGCAGCTCGGCCGTGACAAGCCCGCTCGCGAAAACGCTGAAGAAAAGCACGAGGCCCGCGCCGTTCAGGATCCAGACCGCACTTTCTCCAAGCAGGCCAGCGATCTCCTTGACCGCCCTGGAGAGCTCACCCCACCCGAAACCGTAGGGCGTGAGGAATGGCACGATATCCAGCCACTGGAACGAAAAGATGAGAAGGCCGAGGGTCAGGGCCCTGTTTCCCCACCCGGGAACTTCCCTGGTCAGGGTGTGCAGGGCAAGGATGGTCAGGATCCCGAGGATCGCCGGGGTCCCAAAATGGATCGCCGCGAGCCCGGACAGCAGGTGGGGAAGGAGGTAGCTCAGGGGGATGGCGGTGAGGGGAACGAGCCAGGAAAGGGCCTTCCCCCTCGGGGCCAGGAGCGAAGCGAGACCTTCACCCGTCATGAACCACCCGATGTACAGGGGAACAGCCCGCGTCGTGTTGATGAGGACGAGGTTGCCCGCCGCGGCGAGAAGAAGTCCACTGTCGTCCGAATCGACGGCCTGGGCGAGGAACCGGAAGACCGCGTCCTGCGGGACGGAAAGGGCAACTCCCCAGAGGAGCAGGAAGAAGGCCCCCGCCACGAGCCTGTCCACGGGTCTTTCAGCCCGCGGGGAAAACGGGTTCCTAACCATGGTCATCCCTCCATTCCCAGCGCCTGTGGGTCAGGAGAACTCCGAAGAAAAGGGCGAGCCCGAGGACGGCCCTGAGGGTTCCACCGGACGATGAAAAGCGGCCCTGTGGAGGGGAATCGAACGGGATTCCCTCCCTGCGGGCCATCTCGCGAATGTTCAGCGCGTGGACTGCCGGCCGGCCCGAATCGAGCCACTTACCCAGTACCCCGTTCCCTCCTCCCGGAGCCTTTCCGGGAAGCAGGAGCCCGGGGGGAAGATCGAGTACCGCTGGATCCGAGCCGAGGTTGCCGTGGTTGCCCCCAATACTCACCAAAAGCAGCGGACGGAATCCCGCCACGGATTCCCACTTCACCCTGACGGCCTCTTCCAGGCTTCGCGGGAACCTCAGGGGGACACCCGCCCTGGCTGCGGCCGAGGTGAGGAGCGTTATCCCCTCGGAAGGAATCCCCCCGCCGGCTTCCCCATCCCCACCCAGCGTATAAAAAGCGGATTTTGCCCTGATGAAGCCGGCCTTACGAAGCTCCGCCTCGATGTCCGGCCAGGGATGGCCGGGGTCGTTGGCCCCCCAGGTGGAAGCACCCAGGGAAACCCCGAGGAATAGGTCGAGATCGAGGCTTTCGGCAGCGGCGATCGCGGACAGGACAAGCCCGGGAAAGGAAGACGAGGCCAGGATAGCCACCCGGTCGCCGGCCTTGAGTCCCGACTGGACGTACCAGCGCCTGAAACGCACGGCCCAAAGGGGATCGCAGGCCGTCCTTTTCGCGGGAAGGTCCCCGAGCGTCGTCGTGAGGGGAGTCCACTCCTGCCCGATGAGGCCCGTCTTCCAGGGGTCCGCGGCGGGAACCGGTTTCCCCGAAAACCTCCATGAATAGAGGTGATCCTGAGCGACGCGGACCTTCGCGTAAAGGACCCTTTCGGCCGGGTCGAGGCTATTTCCCGGTTGGAAAAACCGGAGGAGGAGCAGGCCGAAAGCCAGGAGGGCCAACCTCGCCTTCGCCGCCGCGGGACCCCTGGAGGGAAACATCAGGACAACACCCCCGCGAGGAGCTCGGACGCAAAAGCCGCCGAGATCGCGACGGCCATGGCCCCCGCCAGGGTGCCGATAGGCCCCTGGCGATGGATGTCCTCCCCGACCAGCCCTGGGACGACCCAGCCCAGCCACGGCGAGGGAGCCGGGAGGACAGTCCCCAGGAGAAGTCTCGCCGCCAAGGCCATGAGCAGCGCAAGGGTAACACGTTCCCGCCCATAGACCCCCCAAAGCCGCACGCACGCCTCCAGGGCGATGGAGATCAGGACGCCGAAACCCAGGGCCACGGCGACCTTCAGGGGATCGGCCAGGTGAAGGGCCAGAAGTCCCGGCGTGATGATGCCGCCGCATGTGAATCCCGTCTTCCGGGTGAAAATGATGGAAAAGGCTATCCCGAGCCCGATGGTCCATTCAGGTTGCATCTCAGCCGACTCGCCTTTCCAGGAGGAATGGCAGCGGGAAACCCGCCACGTTGCCGCAACCGAAAACCCTTCGCTCTGACCTCACTAGGGCGGCCAGGCCTTCCGCGTCAAGCTTCACCCGCCGGAAGCCGCCGGCCCCGCGAAGCGCGAAATCCCCCGCAAGCAGCCTCTCTTTCCACGCCCACGACCGGATCCATGGGAGGAAAGCCATGAGCCTCATCGGGCGATCGCGCCTATGGTTGTAAAGAAGCACCGTTTCTTCCGCCTTCCAGCCCAGGGAACCCCAGAGAAGGGCCGTGCTTTCCGGGTCGTTGGCCGAAAAGGCTGAGGCCAGCAGCCCTCCGTCGACTTCGACGAGGCGAAAATCGGCGATGTCTGGGGGAAGAGATTCCATTGCCTTCCGGGCAAAGGCGGGATCCAGCCCTAGCATGGAAAGAGCGAGGCAGGCGAGAGAAAGGTTCCCGGAGGTGTAATCGCGGGTGCAAAGCCCGCCTTCGAAGGATCCTTCAAGGGAACATCGCTTGCGGGCCAGTTCTTCACGGACAAAACCCGATTCCAGGAGTTCCGGGGCGGCGGCCACGGGCACCCGGTCGGGTATTCCTTTCAGCAGGGCTCTTTCCGCGTCCCAGGGCCTCGGCCCCCAGGCCTCCTGGTGGTCGGCCCGAGCATTCGTCCAGACCACGAGGCTCGGGGACATCCACCTTCCCGCCAATCCCTGGAGTTCCGGTGCCACAGCACTGTTTTCCAGGACCACGGCCCCCGCCTCCTCAGGAACCTGTTCCAGCCACCAGCGCATCTCTTCGACGTGTCCACCCGAGGTCCGCTCGATGAAGCGCTCCCCGGCCGGGGAAATTTCGCGCGGCAACACACCGGTGATACGGCCCCACGAAGGAATTCCGAGGGCGCAAAGGCCCGCCTGCAGGAGGCGGACCAGGGAACTTTTTCCGCGGCTTCCCGTCACGAGGACCCGGATCGGAATGGATGCAAGATTCTTCAGCATGCTCTCATTCTAGCAGGGAAGGGGGAGGGGTTCCCCCCTCCCCCTCCTCGTCCTCTAAGCCCCGGAATTCCGGGGCAATCGGTTCCGGCCTAGTAGCCGACCGGGACGCCCAGCCGGCGGCTGTCCGCTCCGCCGTACATGACACCGCTGTCAACGTCAAAGAGAATCCCCTGCGCGGTCCCGAAATAGCCGCTCTTGTCCCGCACCTCCGTCTTGTGCCCGATGAGCTCGAGAACGGCTATCGTGCTGGGTGTGATGCCCTTCTCATAGAGGAGATTGCCCGCCTTGCCGCCGGAGGTGAAGTTGAAGATGCGGGGCTGCTCGATGGCTTCGTCCATCTTCATTCCGAAATCGACGGTGTTCATGATGATCTGGGCCACCGCGGTGATGATGCGAGTGGCGCCTGCCGCGCCGACAGCCATGAAGGGACGGCCCTTCGGATCCAGGACAATCGTCGGAGACATGGAGGAAAGCGGCCGTTTGCCCGGTTCCGGGGCATTGACGCTGGCCGGGTTGGAGGAAAAGTCGTCCATCTGGTCGTTCAGCATGATCCCGTAGTCGGGCACAAAGACTCCGCTGCCGAAGAAGTAGTTGATCGTGTTCGTCGAAGCGACGATGTTGCCCTTGGCATCGACTACCGAGAAATGGCTCGTGGAAACGCGTTCCTGGGGCTCCCCTCCGACGTAGCTCGACGCGGAAGCCTTTTGGAAGGGTTTTGGATCGTCAGCCGGGACATCGGTCATGGACGCGAACATGTTGATCTTGCCCGCGAGTTTCTTTGCGTAGGCCTTCGAGGCGAGCCCTTCGATCGGAACGTCAACGAAGGCCGTGTCCGCCATGTAGGCGCCGCGGTCCGCATAGACCATCTTCATGGCCTCGGACATGACGTGGAGCGTCCTGGGAGAATTGTGCCCCAATTCCTTCACGGGGAAATTCTCCATGATGTTCAGGAGCTGGACGATATGGGTCCCGCCGCTGGAGGCCGGGGGAACCGAATAGATGCGGTAGCCGCGGTAGGTCCCCATCACCGGCTTGCGTATTTCCACCCGGTAGTTCTTCAGGTCATCGAGGCTCATTGCCCCGCCCGCCTTGTTGACGGCGGCAACGACCGCCTCACCCACGGGACCGCCGTAGAAGACGCCGGGGCCCTTCTCCGCAATCAACCTGAAGGTCTTCGCCAGGGCGGGCTGTTTCAGGAGCTTTCCCTCCTCAATCGGGAGGCTGTTCTCGAGAAACGGTAGCTTATCCGGTTCCGTATAGGTGATCATCTTCTCGAACTCGTCCCGGATGATCCCCGTCTGCATCGGGTGTACGGTGAAACCCTGCTCGGCAAGCCTGATCGCGGGAGCGGCCACCTCGCCGAAACTCATGGTGCCGTACTTCTCGAGAGCGGTCCACATGCCCAGAAGCCAGCCGGGAACCCCGACCGACTTGCCTCCCTTGACGGACCATTTTTCAGCCTTTGCCTTCTCGGAGGCGAACATGTCCTTCGTCGACGAGGCCGGGGCCGTTTCGCGGTAGTCGAGGACCACGACCTCCCCGGTTTTCGCGAACCGGATGGTCATGAATCCGCCGCCGCCGATCCCTGACGCGTTGGGTTCAACGACGTTGAGGGCCAGGGCGGTCGCGACCGCGGCATCGATGGCGTTGCCGCCCTTCTTTAGGATCTCCACTCCAGCCTTCGAGGCTAGCTCGTGAGCTGAGGAAACCATCCCGTTCTTCGCGATGACTTCCTCCGCGACCGCCACATGGGCCATTGAAAAGGCCAGGACCGCGATCAAGCAAAATGCAAGGACTTGTTTCATTCCACTTCCCCCTCCCTTTTTTGGGTTTATTTAGTTTACCACTTTAAGTGGGGTAAGAAACGCTCCGATGCCTTGTTCACGTATCGCGTCATACTCGGGAATGCCGACGACTTTCACGGCCTTCTCCGGGTAAAGCATCCCCAAGTTGTCAAGAAAAGCCTTGACGGCCGTGACGTGCCTCGCCACCCTCAAATCCAGGGGCTGGTCGCCCCCGTAGTCGATGAACAGCCTGCCCATGCCCATGGCCTTCGAGTAGGCCTTGTCCTTCCCGGTCAGGACGAGAGCCTCGTCCGTCCTGCCGCGAAGCCGTCCCTGGCTCGGATTTGCCGTTTCCATCAGGATGGGCATCGTATCCGTCGTATCGCCCCACTCCCGGTGGGTCAGCCCCCGCAGGTTTTTCGGCGAGGGTTCAAGCCGCATCTGGATCCCCCTGCCTTCGAGTTCCATGGCGACCACCGCTGCGAGTTCCATGCTTTTCTCGTGCGCAACGATCGCGTTGACGACCGGGTATTCGGGCGATGCCTCGTGAAGGTCAAAAGCCAGGTCCACTTTCTCTTTAACGATCAGCTGCCGCAGTCCGTAGGCAAGCTTTAGGGTGAGGGGACCGTTTTCCGTACCGGGATGGGCACGGTTCAGGTTGCTGCGCTCCTTCCCCGACAGTTCCTGCCCGGACTGGGGATGGATGTAGACATCTGGGTCCGGCCACTGGTCGATGGGGTTCGTCGCGCGGGAACCGTACTTGAACACCCGCGTGCTTCCGTCGGGAAGGGCGATGCGGATCCTCTGGGGCGCCCCTTCCTGCGGGTCGTTGTGAGTGAAGGCCATGCGGTTGGCGAACGGGATGACGATGAGCCGGCCCTGTTCCACCCCTGCCCGTTCCAGGAACATGACGGCCGTCAGCGTTCCGGCCGGTTCGTTGGGGTGGGTTCCCCCCATGACGAGGACGGTCCCGCCCGGTTTGGCTCCCTGCTGGATGAAGACCGGCGTGTCGGCCGCCGTTTTCTCCAGGGGCTTGAACCATTCGGAAAGCATGTGCCTTTCGAACCCGGGTGCCGGGACCAGGACGTCATCCTTCCACATCGACATGAACGACCTTCCCGCGAGCCCCGCCACGACGAAAGCCAGGGCCATCAGGACCAGGGCGGATGTGCGGGTTCCTTTCCAGCTTGTTCCGATGGACATTCCCGCACCCCCCTACTTGATCATCAGGATCCGGAGGATCAGCGGCACAAGTACCATCGCCCCCGTGACCTGTTTCCAGAAATCCTTCTCGCGGACCATGCACCGAACCACGAGCAGCAGGACCAGCAGCGCGACGCCGCGGTAAGCCAGTGTCATCATCACGGCATCCTCCTCAGTACAAGATCCCGGCGATCGCCTTGGCACCGTAGATGACCGCGATGCCCCAGCCCGCCGTCAGGAGCCCCGGCACCAGGCAGTGCTTCAGGACCTTGAAATAGTTCTTCTCCCCGACGACCTGCGCCGCGAAGATACCCGCCAGCGCCGTGGGCGGCATGAGGTCGCCCAGCCCGGCGATGAGGCTCAGGGCCGAGGCGACGATGATCTCGTTGCGGCCCAGCAGGGCAAGGACAAAGGGGACCCCGAGGACGGACGCCGACCCGAAGGCGGAAACGGCCCCAAAAAGGGGCATGGACGTGGCGATCGAAAAGTAGAGAAGCCAGGCCGGAATGGCCAGAGCGCTCACCACGACGAACCCCCGGACCCCCGTCAGGGTCATGATCTGGATGAACATCCCGACCCCCATCAGGATCCCCATGACGGGAAGGGCGTCCCGAACCGCCTCCGTGGCGGTTTCAAGCGGGTTCCACCTGACGCCGGAAAGAAGGCCCGATGCGGCCGCGAGCAGGAAATCGAGGGGCATTCCAAGGCCGGGCCAGACTTTTGGAAAGAGCCGCTCTCCCCCCATGAGGACTACGAGGACCAACAGCGGAAGGAAAAGACGGAACGACATGGGGTTGCGCTCCATCCTGGAGAGTTCGGCTTCGAGCGATGCTTCGTCCCCCGCCCCCTTGCGGAGGTGCGGGGTGATGAGGATGAGGGCCGTCACGACGGCCAGGGGCACGGTGCAGATGAGCAGGGGGAGGCCGAACCCCACGTAGGGCATGTCGATGCCTCCCCCGATGATCATGGCCGGTAAGTTTATGGGCGGGGCGATCATGCCGTAGATGGCTCCCATGGCGATAGCGGCCGCTGTCTGGAGCGAGGGGACCCCCAGCCGAACCAGGACGGGAGCGACGAGTGCCCCCGAGGTAAGGACCGCCGCGGTCGAGGAGCCGGTGATCATGCCGGGGAACATGATGAGCAGCATGATCCCGAACCCCAGGAAAAGGGGCGTGTTCCTGAACTTGCGGATCATCCAGGCTGCCATTCCCTCGAGCAGGCCGATCCGCTCGACGGATTTCATGAAAATCATCGCGGACGCGATGATCAGGATCGTGTCGAGGTAGCCGAACATGCCCTCCACGAGGTGCCGCACCGGCAGGCTGAAGCCCGCCGCAACCGCGCCCAGGATGGCTGCCCCTGACATGGCCACCGCGATCGGCAGTTTCAGGGCAAAGGCCCCCAGGGCGAAACCGCCGACCATGAGCACTGTCAGGAAACCTTCAGGCCAGAACCATTCCATGCCGGCTGCCTACGGGAGGACCTTCCAGTCCTTCAGGGCCTGCTCAAGGGGAGCCTGGACCGCCGCGACCGTCGCGACCTCGGTGATTGGGGCGCCCTTCTTCGCAAGCTTGTTGAACAGGCCGTCGTTGTTGCCGCCCTTGACCAGGATCAGGCGTTCACCGAAGGGAACCGCCGCGTTGATGAAAAGGTCGGTGAGGGTACCCCGGCGCCCTTCTCCCCCGACATGCATGACAAGGATCTTCATGCCTTTCTTTTTCGCGGCATCAAGCAGGGCCACGGCCCTTGCCTTTTCCTGGTCCGCGTTTATGCCCGCCGCGCCCAAGCCCTTGGAGCTTCCGCCGACCACGGCGACCAGCACCTTCTGGCTTCCGAGGGCTTCCGGCTTCATGAGGGCATCGTAGTCCACCTCCACCTTCAGCTTTTTCATGACGACCCTGACCATGACCGCGTCAGGACTCTGGCCCACGGAGGTGAGGGCCACATCGGCTGCGAGCGCCGCTGGAGCTGAAACGAACAAGAACAACACGAGGAATCCAGCCACAAGTTTTTTCACGGGATATTCCCCCCTCCTTCCCGCCCGGTATCCAGGCGGAATCCGGTCTTTCCGTGACCAGACTAAGGGGGGAAGGGAAGGAAAACAAGGTTTTTTTGCTTTATTCTCTCAGGGTCAAAAACAGGCGGGGGGGCTACCCATGCCGCCTGTAATCGTCGTCCAGCCTCACGATATCGTCCTCGCCGACGTATTCCCCGTTCTGGACCTCGATGATCTCGAGGGGAACCTTGCCGGGGTTGGATAGCCGGTGGGGTGTACCCTTGGGGACGTAGCAGCTTTGACCCTCGTAGACCAGCTTTTCCGATCCGTCAATCCCGACAAGGGCCGTCCCCCGCACCACGACCCAGTGCTCGCTGCGATGGTGGTGGTACTGGAGGCTCAGCCTCGCTCCCGGCTCGACTACGATTCGCTTGATCCGGTAGCGGGATGCCTGCCCCAGGGTCTGGTAGATGCCCCAGGGGCGGGCGTTGACCGGGGCCTCCACGGCTTCCTTCCGGCCCTCCTCC
>JGI11944J13513_1003384_pt1 | contig 10049 bp, 9 predicted proteins | sample TerdegcoTASludge_FD_13513 | JGI IMG/M metagenome (IMG submission 13513) | reverse complement strand
GGAGCCGATCAAGGCGGGCGGTTCCTCTTTGGCTAGCAGGCCATCAGGCACGCCCTCATACAGCCTTTTGCCTGCGCCCGTGGCCGGGGTCATGTTTTTATTGGCCTCATCGCCATTGCCCCGGATACCGGCTGGCTCACGGGTGGCGATGCCAAAAATAATCAGACTCAGGGCAATGAAAATCACGGTGCCGACAATAAAGCCAGCTTTCATGCCGAAGCGCGAGCCGAGTTTAGGTTTTCCCTTCAACTCGATGCCATCAGGCGAATCGATAGCTTCGCTCATATTAAACGCCTCCCGTGCGAGTAATGGTTACTTTCTTCTGATCGCCACCAACGCCGACAATCAGGGCTGCTTTGCTGAAAATCTTGTCAACGATGAAATAACCGTTTTTCAGACGGTAATTTACCAGTTGCTCTTTGCCATCATTACCCAGCAAAACCAATACTGGAGCTTCGGTATTTTTGAAGTTCAAGCCCATTTGAATATAGGTCTTGTCGCCATCATCGAAAATCCGCACCGGACGATGGGGGCTATCACCGTCCATGGCATAGCCAAAATGGAGGCGGTCAACGCTCATCGTTGGCATATCGGCGGTGACAAGCTTTTGCTCTTTTGCCATCGCCATTTGCTGGGCCTGCCAAAGTTTCTCATCGTTTTCAGGGTATGAGAAATTAATATTACGGACGAATTTCTCACCAGTGACGGCGAAAATATCGACCTCATACATGCGGCGATTGGTCGCCAATTTCAGATTGGTATACAGGCCAGGCTCATCGCTCTTGGGCTTGACGATCACATACACGGTTTTAGACGCGGCTTCGCCAACGACCGAGGGCGTGATGCTCCAGCGTACCGGATCGCCCGCATCCACCTTATTCACTGTTTCGCCGGGCTCCAGCTCAATAGCGCACACACGCAGATAGGAGCATCCGAGCTTGGGCACCGACTGGCCGTAAACAAAGGTGACTTTGCCGTTACCGCTGGTGGACACGATCGCGCTTTCATCGTTGGCCCAGCGCGTGGACTTGTCGATCGCTCGGCGTGCAGGGGCGTATTTCAGGCCATCAATGGAGTCGTTGCGCACAGCCGACACGCTGCGCACTGCGGGGCGGGTCGCCGGGGCTATGGGCGCGACGGCTGCGGGCTGGACAGCGGGAACGGTTACAGCCGGTGCCGGTGCTGGGGCCGGTGCCGGTGCCGGTGCTGCTGCTGCTGCTGCTTGGATGGCTTCTGGTGGCTTGGCGGGTTGGAGGGCGGGAACGTTGTCGCCCTCCTGTGCGGCTGCGCCTGCTGCTGCGCCGATCAAAACTGCGGAAATCAGAACATTTTTCATGTTTTAGCCTCTATTGAATATGGGGGTTAAATTAAAGTTGCTCCGACCAATTCAAATCGGTCACAAACAAGCCAATCGGGTTATCCAAATCAAACGCCTGCGTTTGTTCTTTCGGGGGGTTAAAGGCAATCATTGCGACGGCCTTATAACGCTTGCGCGATTGAATCATGCCGGTAAGGCTGCGCTTTGTTTCCCACCATTCAATTTGCCAGGACTGTTCAGACAGGGGCAACGGTGTTCCGATAGGCTCAATAGAAATTGAGGAACTTTGGGCCATGACAAAGGGGGACGATTCGCGGTAATGGTCATTGATTTTTGCCAGGGCTGCACTGCCTTGAGGAACCATTTTGTAAAGCCGATCAGTTGCGGCTTTTTGCACAACGGCATCCAGGGATACCGAGCGAAAGTCAATGGTGAAACGCATCAGCATGGCTTGAATAACTCGTTTGCCTGCTGGCTGTATTTCGTTGGCTTGCGAGACATTGACGACTTGTCCAAGTTTGTCAACTTCGACAATATATGGAACCATCTTGTTTTGGGAGCCGATATAAACCGTTCCCGCTGCGAGAATGATAGAAATGAGGCCGAGCATAAGGGCCATCAGCCGCCAATTCCTTGCCCGTGAAATATAGTCACCATAGCGCTCATTCCATTCACGTTTAGCCATCATGAAAGGATCGGCTCCGCGCATGTCTTGAATCGTCACTTTTTCAGGCACAGAGTCAGACACATTTGTATCACTCTTAGGCTGATCTTTGCTTTTGCGTTTCCACATAATTTAATAAACTCCTATTAGGCTTAATCGTCCGGGTGATCTGTCCGAATATGGATACCAGTTTGCGGCGCGGTATCGTTGGGAATATTCGGGGGTCTAACCTGCCCTCCCGAGAAAACCTGTTTTTCTCTGGTTTGGGCTGATTGATTTGTGGCCGTTTGATTCGTCGCCGTGGTCTGCGGCCCTGCGCTGCCCATCTTCCGGTCGCGCAGCGTGTCGCTGGCTTGGCCAGTGCGCGCTTGTGCGGTGCCTGGGCCAGACGCACGCACTTCGGAGCGGTCAGAGTTCCAAGTCGCATCAGCCTGGGTTTGACGGCGTGCGGCATCATCTGCCGGAGAACTTTTCCCGCCTGCGGCGGCGCGGGTTTCTGCAGCGTCAGAGTTCCAAGTCGCATCACCCTGAGTCTGTGCAAAGGCCGTTGCCTGCTGCACCATGCCTTGCTGTGCTGCGCTTATCGTCGCGGAGGTGGGCGCATCACCTGCCCCACTGCCAGGCGCACCACTGCCAGGCGCACCGAGCCCGCCCACACTGGCAACAGACGGAGCTGCAGCGGTATTGGCTGCTTGATTGGTGGCCGTGGATTGAGCTGCAGCGCTGCCCATCTTGGTTGGGCCGTTGTCCTGCATGGTGTCGCTGGCTTGGCGCGTGGTGGCCTGTCCACCACTAGGGGCCATGCCCTGGGTCACGTTGTTTAGAGCCTGATCCATTGCGCCATTGCCTGCGCTCTGCCCCCTGCCCCTGTCATCGCTGTTTGAAGCGCCTTGATTGCCCGCAGAAGCGTTTTGCGCGCTGCCCTGGGCTGGAGGGCTCACCGAGCGGCCCGGTTCAGCTCCATGGCCCGCCTGATCCTCGCGCATGGCTTCCGTGGCCGCACGCCGGGTTTCAGATGCTCTCCCGCCAACGGTGCTCATCCGTGATTGCGTGGGCTGGGCCAAGCCCACGGATTCGGCAGCAGACCGGCCAGCCTCGCGGCCAAAGTCAGAGGTAGACGTTCCAACGGCTTTCAACGCACTAGCGACCTTGCTGCCACCCTCTGCACGGTGATGGTCATAGCCCGCTTTCAGGGCCTGCATACCGCCCCGCGCGCTCTGCATCGCGGGAGAAATGACGGCTGCGCCCGCACCAGTCACGCCAGCGGCCACGCCTGCAGCAGTGCCGAGGGCAGCGCCCGCGCTAAAGCTGGTGGCCCCGGAAATCATCGAAGAAGCGAGGTTCGGGATTTGAAATGCGAGGTAGGCCAGGAGGAAGGCACCACCCATAACCATCAGAATATTTTGAAAAGTCGGGTCATTCAAATAGGTATTCCACGTTTTGGAAGACTCCATGGCAACGCCGACAATCAAATACAGGATAAATAGTTTTACGCCGGTAGCGACAGCGAAACTAATGTACTTAGTTGCAATATCGCTTGTCCAGCGAGAGCCACCGAACCCAAGAAAGAGAATGCCGCCGCCAATGACAATATAGGATTCGACAATTGCGAGAAGCAACTGAGCAGCAATGAGGATGAAAGACAGCAGAATAATAACGGCAGCAAGCCCACCGAAAATACCACCGACCGGGTTTGTCAGAAGGCCCAAGCCGCCAACACCATCCAGCAAGGACGCTGCAGTATCCACGCCAAAATCGAAAACTGCGGAAGGAGTCAGCGCACTGACACCAGTTGCCGTTTGTCCCGATTTGACAAAACTATTGATAATGGCGGGCATCCATGTAGGAGCGTTCAAAAGAAGCGCATAGAAAAAGCCGATACCAATTATCTTTTTCACCACCATCGCAGTGAAAGACTGCAAATTGTCTTGCTGCAGAACCCAAACAATGGTTGACCAAGCAAATTCAATTGCTGCCAGCTTCCAGAACAAACCGCGTGCGATGGGTTCCAGATTGGACAGCCAGCTACCGCTAGCTGTCTTATAGCCGTTCATGATTCCATCCATGATGCCGGAGGAATCAGCAGCAAATGCTGTTGGGACAACAGTTAGCAGAATAAATGCGACAATATAGAATTGCAGCTTCAGTATCGGCGGGGGCATCCTGTATTTCATGCGCTACCTTTTGAACGATGGATTAAACGCCGCTAAAGCCTTGACTCGGTTTCTTCTTTTCGCTTGAATCTCGGCGATTGAATACGCCGAAATATGCCAATTCGCAGTTTTTTGCGAACCTTTTAGAAACGTCATCTTTAGGAATTGGTGGCACATTATTTATGTTGCACCACTTTAAATATTCCTTGCTTGGCTCAAGATTGGCGCGGAAATATTCAATAGTCTGAATCTTGGATAAGTCCAGGCCGTTGATTTCGGTTTTTAGAACCTTTTCCTGAGTGCATGCACCCAGGAAAATAGCAAGCAGGAGAAATCCTGCTTTAACCGCCACCCCCCGAAGGGGGGAAAAAGTAAGTCCGTTCATCAGTTGACGCCCGAGAACTCAGGATATGTACGCTTGTCTTTCAGCTTTGGCTGATTCAGCATCTTTTCGATATTGGCGTTTGTCGTATCCTTTTCCTGCTCTTGTTTTGCCATGTAGGTGTTTTGGGCCTGCATTTGGGCCAGAGACAGCGCACGCAGTTTTTGGAGCTGGGTAGCTGTTTCAACGGCAATTTGATTGCCCGTTTGGAGGGCTTCCATACGGCCCGAATTCGATTGAGACATGGTGCGCAGTTTGGCAAGGACGGTTTCCTCATCCTTGAATTGCGAGGCTTGCATATTCGCCGCCTGCAAAGTGCCTTTCAACGTATCCCGCCACGTCGTTGACCACTTTTTGTAAGAATCAACGATATTTTTTGCTTCGGTGAAGCCAGGGAATTTTGCGGCGAATGCCTCCGCAATGTTTTCCAGATTGAAGGCCAAGCCCTCGCCCTGTTTAACGATATTGAAAACGCCCATCAACTGGCCTTGCACATCCGACCAGATTTGCATGGGCAGATTGAGCGTGTTCTGCAGTTGATCTTTGTATTGCTGCAATTGGGTGGCGTACTGCTCAATTTGCTTGGCGTAGGCAAGCACGAGCTGCACGTTGTTCATGAGCTGGGTGGGCTCGGTAGCACCAGCCACGGCACCCGTGGCCTGGGCCATGCGCGGCGTGAGCAACAGGGAGGCCGTACCCGTCGCCATGATGGCGGCGGCTGCAGCGGTGCGCTTGAGAAGGAAACGACGAGTTTGCATGCTCTAAACTCCAAGTTAGATATAAATATATCACACTTCTACAGTGTGCCAATAGTCCGCCCACTCGGGCAACCCCCGAGCACGTAACCAGTGCTCGGGCCACTCATCGCCGTACTGGGCAATGAATTCGTCGCAACGCTCAATGTCCTGCGGGCCACCGGCCCCGATGAACGAGAGCGCTACCCCACCGAAGCCGAAGGAGAACAGGCGACGGCCAAGGGGTGATGTGTAGTAATACTGTCGGCGCTCAGTGGCGTTTGCGATGATTTGAATCTCGCGCTCATTCATGCCAAATGCTTCATAAATCGGCGTGAATGTATTTTTCTGAGCTTCGGGATTTGGCAGGAAGATTTTGCAAGGGAAGTTTTGCAGCAAAACCGGGGCAAGTTCGCTTTTGAGAGCGTCATCCATATTTTGCGTTGCCAGGAGCAAAGACGCGACTTTCTTACCCCAGGTGCGCGCCCATTCGTCCAGTTTCTCGCGGAAAATACCAATCTTGAATGCAAGCCAAGCCTCATCCACGGGAACGAATGTAGGCTGTCCCTTCAATCCCTTATCAATCGTGTTGAAAATATAAAGCAGCAGCGGTGCATAATTGCGCTCACCCATTTTCATCAGACTATCGAGTTCAAAAACGACAAACCGCGAAAATGTTACGTTGTTCTTTTGACCATCCAGCAAATGCCCCATTGGCCCTTTGAGGGTATAGGGTTCCATAGCACTGCGCATTTCAGGATCAGAAAGAAGCGACTGAAATTTAGTCAGTGAACGGTCAGAGCTTTGAGAAAGCAGATTAATGCACTCATTAAGATGATTGATTCGTTCTGAATCAACTCTCAGGCCCTGAATTTCCATGCAGCCGCGCACCCAATCAACCGCTGTCGCACGATCCACAGCAGTATCAATCTCAGCCAGAGGGGCGAAAGATAGATTAGAACGCGAGCCGCCCAGGTCATAGTGCTGGCCTCCAACAGCCTTGCACAGCACATACATGGAATAGCCCTTATCGAAGGCAAAGACCTGGGAGTTTTCATAGCGCAGCCATTGCGCCATCAGGAACGCAAGAGCTGTCGATTTACCACCGCGAGTTTTGCCCAGGAGCAATGAATGGCCCACGTCGCCCACGTAGTTATTGACGCGGAACGGGGTTGAGCCAGTCGTCGCGGCATAGGCCAGTGCTGGGCTATTTGGAGGGAAGTATTGGCAGGAGACATGCTCCTCACCGGCCCATATGCTGGTGATGGGCAGCATGTCAGCCAGATTCATCGTGTGCAGCAGTGGGCGGCGCACGTTGGCATTGTGATCGCCGGGCAGGCTTCCCATGTATGCCTGCACTGCGTTGGCCTCCTCGATCCGCGCGCCGAAGCCTGCATTCATGACGGCCTTGCGGACTTTGCGAGCATCCTCCAAAAGCAATCTGTTATCTCGATTCATCAAGATAATGACCGAGGTGTAATTGCCAAATTTGACCAGGCTGCTTTCTGCCTCACTCATGGCCTGCTCAACGTCCTGGGTCATATTGACCGCATCGAGGTCTACAGCGCCTTTTGATGTGTTGAAAACCTGATCCTTTAAACCGCGCTGCTTTTGCAGCCATTTTTTGCGGATGCGCTCCAGCAGGGCGCGGGCTTTATACGGCTCATGGAAAATGAAACGGGTAGACCAGCGATATTCAATCGCCAAATCATCCAGCGTTTGCATGATGCCCGGATAGCTCTCTTGGGCAAAGCCATCAATGGCGACTGCACAAATGAAGTTATCACCGACGCGAGGCTCATTTCCGCCGACGAATTCGTGAGTGCCCAAATAGGCATCCAAATACATCGGAACCGAGGGGAGGCGGAAAGGCCGGTCAATACCGCTTACGCAGTATTCATAAAATTGGAGTTGTTCGCAAAACGCGGTGGGGCGTCCAATTTCATCATAGCCGCGAGAAACATTCATGCGGCGGGCGGGGAAAAGGCCGGTGAAAATACTCTCAAAATCTTCAACGGCCTTTCTAAAGAGTTGAATAATCCGATCATTTACATAATCTTTGCTGGATTTTTCAACGCCCTCATACATCATGTCCGCGACACGCCGCTTTGCAGTCAGTGCGGGGAAAAATGTTAGGGTCAGCGCATAGAAAGTTTCATAATGCGCGCCCTCCTCCAGAAACTGCTGGCGGCGCTCCTCATCTATCACCAGAGAGGTTTTGTCGGGAAATGCGCCCTTTTCCGGGTATGAGTTCGCTTGGCGGCGGACGGCATCGCAATGAAGCATCCAGCCCTCGCCCAGCATGCACAGAGCCGCATTCAAGCGGCCTGAGATAGAAGCCAGCTCGGCATTTGTGGCGCTTTGGGTATCTCGACCACGGAAATACCAACTCGCCATCAAGCCGCCAGCTTTGGTTTTAACAATGCCGTCTTCAACAGAGGCGGCATATTGCAGCAGGTCAGGCAGTGAGCGCGCCCTACTCCGAAATTCTTGCAATGCGAGCATTTATATTATTCCTTCCATTTTTGAATTTGCGGAGGTTCAGAAAACATGCCCGCATGCGCTGGGTAATGAGCACGGTATTTCACATGTCGCTGATATACCTTGCTCATCAATGGATCGTTCTTTGCCATTTCAAGCAGACACGTATGCACTGCTAGCCAAAATACGACCCCGACGACAAGCTGCACCCAGCTAGACGCAGTGAAGCAAATCATGGCCGCAAATAGCATGGTCATTAAGACCAGCTCGCGCTCACCGCCCAAGATCAAGCTAGGGCGATTAAGCGAGCGGTGAATGGGAATGCGCCGGGGTTCGTCCATGGCTTAGAACCCCACCAGCGCGCCGGTGACGCCGAACAGAATATTCAGCAGGGACGCACCCGACACCATCAAGGCCACGGCCAGAATCATCAGGATGATGCGGCGAACGAATTCCGACATTTCCCCGCCAAACACCAGGGCGGCGGCAGCGGCAAACATTGCCAGGACGCCGATGGCCAGGGCGGTTTTGCCGGTCAAGTTCTTGACGATCTTGTCCAGGCCGGAATCCCAGGGCATATCAGGGCCAGTACCCGCAACGGCATTGCCTGCCCAAAAGGCCAGACCAACCACAGGCAGGCCAGCGCGCACGAAAAGGTTTTTCAGAAGCTTCATACAGATTTTCTCCGTTCAATAAATTGGTTTGCAGGAACCAAGTTGCTAGTTTCAGTGTTGCTAGTTACAGTGGTTCCGAAGGACATGGGTTTGAGGATATATTCGCCATTTTTATAGCCAAGCACTTCGGATATTTCCGTAACCAAACGGCCCGGCTTTGAATTGATTGGCTCAATAAAAATAACGAGTTTTACCGCAGTTGCAATAACTTGCGGATTTGCTTTGGTGTCGGGGTTTTCTTCGATAAGTTGCTCCAGACGTATTAATCCCTCCTTTGCAGAATCTGCGTGTAATGTCGCCACGCCGCCAGGGTGGCCGGTATTCCAGCTTTTCAATAAAGCCAAGGCTTCGCCGCCGCGCACTTCACCCACAATAATGCGATTGGGCTTCAATCGCATTGTTGCGCGCAAAAGGCGTTGCATAGATACAGTGTCAGAAGTACGCAATGAAACAATGTTTTCTACTTTGATTTGAAGTTCGCGCGTATCTTCAATTGTGATAATCCGATCATTTGGGCATAATGATGGGAACTCGGCCAGCAGTGCATTTGCCAAAGTGGTTTTGCCGGAGCCAGTGCCACCAACTACCAATATATTTTTCTGCGCAGATATTGCAGCCCTGATTGCTTCAACGGGGTGGCTGTAATCTGTTTGGTAGGCGTGCTTTCTTCCAAGCGTTGAAAGAAATTCGGGGGAGATTGGGCGAATGATGCCGCTATCGACATACTCATCAAGGGTAAAGACCTTGACGGCTTTTTTACGCAGTGCAAATGCTGGCCCCAACACAATGGGCGGCATGAGCGCCTCCAGGCGCGAGCCATCAAGAGGGAATTCACCCTCCAAAATCGGATGCTCGTAATCAAAGACCGTATTCAGCATGCTTGCGCAAGTGCGGAGCATGGACAACGCCGAGTTGTACGGCATCTTTGCGCCAGTGTCCGACCAGCCGATACCCGCCTGCTCTACCCAAATGCGCCCATCGGGATTGAGCGCAATTTCAAAAACGGAGTCATTCGCCAGGGCATCCATGAATGTGTCGCCGCATTCGCGTCTGATACTTTCGAGCAATCGCTCTCGTTGTAACGCCTCGTTTGCACTATGCATGCCGGTCATGTGTATCCCGTAAGAATGGAGTAAGATTGCATCATTTATATCACACTGTCCCGTTTATATCACACTCGTTTTTGGGTCGCAACACAGACATTTTTCTTAACAAAAGGTAAACAAATGGCGGATTTGACTACTCGCGCAGTAGAAGCCCAGCTCAATGCAATGGGTTCGCAGACCTTCGATGTGGGCGTGTTTGTCCCGTCTAAGGACATGATGATTACCAAGACGTGGGACAAAGAGACAGTGCTGAAAAGCGTGGGCTATCTCAAGTACCAAAACCAGCGCGGAGCGCATATCTACGTGCGGCCAGCCGGTGAACACAATTTGTCGATGATTGACGACCTGAACCGAGGCGGCATTGAGAAGCTGCGCAAAGGCGGCGTAGAGCCCGCTGCAGTGGTGGAAACCAGTCCTGGCAACTTTCAGGCGTGGGTAAAGCACCACAAGACTTTGCAAAAGGATGTATCAACGCAGGTTTCCAAGGAGCTTGCGAGCCAGTACGGCGGCGACCCCAGCAGCGCCGACTGGCGGCAC
>JGI11944J13513_1003381_pt1 | contig 10054 bp, 11 predicted proteins | sample TerdegcoTASludge_FD_13513 | JGI IMG/M metagenome (IMG submission 13513) | reverse complement strand
ACGGGTCGAGAACTATCCCGCTTCTGAACGGTGCGTTGCATTGACATTTTGAATATCCCGCTTCTGCTTTCTCTTTCAAAGTCGTAGTAAGTAAAGTTGATGTCGGCGATAGATTCAATCCTGAGTCAGGTAATCCGTATTTTATGCTCCCGCCACCGCCTTTTGGAATATCATTTCCTGTGTATTTGTAAATCTTCTTTCTTGGCTTTCCGCATTTCGTGCATATGTATTCCGGGCACCCTGCCTTTATCGGCGTTTCAATAAGTTCTTCTGGAAACGTTGCGAAGTGTGCGCCTTTGTATCCCTTTGTCGTTACCTGCCAGACTGTTCGCTTATTCCTGCCCTGTGTTGGATCACCCGCCACTTTTGATTCAGAAAAAGCGAAACTACCTTTTTTATTATCATTATTATATTTCCCATTATATTTTTTATGGCCGAATTTTGCACGTTTTATATCATTTGGATTATTATCTTTCCAAGGTTCAAACTGTTGCTCAAAGTAATACTTCTTGCTCTTTGCGAAGAAGAATATTTCCTCGAAGTCAACGGTAAATCTGTCGGTGACCGAGCTTGGCATACAGTTCGGCTTGTGCCAAATTATTTTATTTCTCAATATCCATCCTCTATTCTGCATCTCTATTGAAAATCGTGATGGTATGTTGCAGAGATTTTTAGTTTCAAATCTTGAGAATGTTCCTTCCCTATAATTCATATCCTCATTTACACCAAAACCACTTCTTGCACCAGTTGAACCTCTTGAATTATTTCCTCCGTAAGTATCACCCAAGTTGACAAAGATTACGCCATCCTTTCGCAACACCCGTTTCACTTCGTCAAAGATGTCGCACAAATGTTTTATGTAGAGATTGAAGTCGGGCTCCAATCCCAACTGACCTTTCCACGCACCACAATGGATGCAGAAACCTATTTGAGATTTGTCGCTCATTTGTTTTATCTTTTCTGAATCTTTTACACCTGCTCCGTCATGTAATGTAGATTTATCCGAAACGGCGTTGTTTGTGTGTTTTGTTTCCAATTTGAAATCGTGTTCGCAATCTGGATCGCCGTCCCATATTACGCCGTCAGTTCCGTAATCCCGTAGTGCCCAATACGGCGGACTTGTCACGCAACAGTTTATGCTCTCACTTGGAAACGTCTTCAATACGTCAAGCGTGTTTCCACAGTAAATCTTGTTTGTTTCCAATTTACCTCGGCCTCCTCAATTCAGAAAAACATACAGGGCAACACCAATTGTAGAGAGAAGGTTGCTTGATCAGATTGCCACACTTGCTGCACCATACGCTTTTGATCGAGCACTCCGGGCACACCATGGTATGGCCGCATACCGGACATCTATGTTTTTCTTTCTGCTCTGTAGATGCCATGTTTTTTGCATCTCCTTAGAAAATGGATTTGGTACACAGGTCGCCCATTGAATCCTCGGCGTCCTGTGAGGTACCTTGTTGTTGCGGGTTCGCCGTGGGTGAAAGATCCGTGGATCGTGTACACCAGTTCACCACGCACTTTGCATGCAAAACACAACTCATCAGGAATGAGAAAAGATCCACACACAAAACAAGTTTTCTCCGTTTCAAATCTACTTTGGTTCTTACACTGTGGGCACTTCACAGGATCACATTGCACAAAATCTCATGAAGAGTACTGGATATCACCCAGTATTTCCCAATCTTTTCCACATTCATTTGTGGGCAAGATCAAGATCGCTGGGGATTTTTCACCCATATCTCTCTGTAGAACGTATATCAGGTTGCCAAGATCATTGAACTTTTCTGCGGGGCGATCCGCTCTCATGTACAATGATTCAAGATTTTCCAATCCCCGGAGCTTCCCTTTTTCAACGTATTCCTTGATCGCAAATATGCAACTTTCACAAAGATCAAAGACCAAGTGCTGATGCGCATCGAGAAAAGCCGCCCATTTGTTTTTCCTTTCAATGAGGTCCTTCCTATTTGCCATCCATGCTTGGTACTGATCTTCAGAATATGACGCAACTTCATACATGTATGCTTTGTATAGGGCCCAATCTTCACTTTTTTCTAGATCTTCACGACCACCATGCTTTGCAAGCAATCTGGCCATTTCGTCCTTTGCCTTTTCATATCTCTTTTTGTCCACCCCAGGTGAGTAATGCGCCTTGAAATCATGGCCCACATAATCCTCTGCCTTTGCTTTTTCTAGATCTATCGCCATACTATCCTCCGTAGTTGCCTTCCCACAAGCGCTCTATTTTCGCTAGAAGGTGATCTGATACTGTTCCTTCACCAAAATAGTTTTGCACATCACCTGTATGACACAGTATTTCCACATCCGCAATTGCCGATTGGTAGTCGCTTTCTTTCTCTGCCTTTGGATCGTGATCATCTATCACAGACATCACTTCCTCTTCTTTTTGAGGACAAACTGTGTGAGGTCGATGCCTATCACATCGCCGAATTCTTTGATGGCTTCAAAACCGCTTGCCCAAACATGTTGAAATTCTGATTCTGAAACTGCTTCATCCTCGATGGCAGTTTTCAATATCACAAGGAACTCGGCAAGCTTTTGTGCGGCTTCAACAATCTCGTTCAGTTTTCTTTTGACAAGCTTCCACCCTCCAATCCCACCTATCACAAGCGAGATAATGTAGGGGATCAACTTTGCCAAAACTTCTACAATCCCAAATTCAGTCATATTTTCCTCCTTTGTGCCGCCTTGCCTGAGTCTGGCTACTTCCAGGTGACTCTCTACGGGCTGGAGTCGTAGCCGGCATAGCGGCCAAACTATTCAGGGGCGGCGACGTCCAAAAAAATTCCATGGTTTTGGGGCACCATGGAGCCCTGGTGATTCAAAAGGCTATCTATGAGGCTGGCTTTTTGGACGTGTATATATACTTCGATCACTATATAAATCTTTTCGTGATATATACAACACCAAACACACAAATAGAACGAACAATGTATATATATTCCCAAAACTGTTGTACTGATGGCAAGACTCAAGATCTATTCCCGCAGGGGTCCAGGGGTTCAAATCCCTTCCCCCGCACTTTTTTATAATGTTAATGCGGTAATTATTTGAAAGCGTTTATTAATATCTAAAGTCATATAGCCCCTAAAGAATTACGAGAATTTTATTTGGTTAGTGTCCCTCATTTTAGACTAAAATCGATAGGTATAGTGATCCAAATTTGTAGGTGGTCAAATAGTATATTCGATGGATATAATTGTAAATATATTTAAAAGCATTAATGTCTAAATATATTGATTTGATTAAATGGCCCAAGAAAACACGAACTTCTTAACAAGAATATTAAAAAATAAATATTATGAATTAAGAAAGAAATTATTTAGGGCAATCTACAAAAAATTAAACAATATAAAAAATACTATAAGAAATGTATACTACAAAAATCATTTAGATTACACCATAGATAAATCATATTCTATAAGAATTTATGAGATTATATTCACTAGCGTCTTAATATCCTCATTTATATCTTTGTTTACAGTTTTATACGAATTAGGCTTTACCGTGCTACATATTCTTTTTATTGTTAATGGAAGCTTGTTATTGTGGGGCGGTATTTGGTTTAGCTACAAAATTGATAAAATAATATATTTATCTAATGAAATATTAAAAGTTGAAAAATATATTTTAAATTTTGCATCGCTTTGTTTAGTTTATATTGCCTACGGATTAATCAGATTTAGCAAGGACATAATCAAAATTAGGCCAAATGTGGATATGTTTTCCATTCATAATTTTCAAGAATTTTATAAATCTATTATAGAATTTACTAAGCAAATAAATACTATTGTTTCAGCAGATGTAAACTATTTGTTAATCTTATTAATACTATACTCATTGTATCTCGTTTTGAGTTATTCTTATTTAAGCAGGTGTGAAGACGATAGAAATCTTTATGATTTCTTTACTACAGGAGATTTAGTTATATTCAATTCAATATTAATCCTAAATATGGTAAATATTATTCCTAGTATTGGTAATTTGCCTGCGTTTATTATTATATTTCTACAAATCCCAGTGTATTATTTATTAGTAAAAATTAAGATAGATGCACTTAAAAAAATTCCAAGAAAGAATATTAAAAATAAAAAAGTTTTAGATTTCAATCACCAGTTTAAAAAAATCTTTTATATTTCTATATTTTTCTTTATATTGGCTTTATTTTCTTTTTGACCTTCGCATATTTCATAATGATAGTATGGTGGTTTGTTGGACATAAATATTAAATAAATAATTAAATAAATTCAATATTATTGAATAAAAATTTAAATAAAATTGACAAACAAAATACATGGTAAAGAGTCAATTATATTTGTATCCCGCTCTCAGAAAAAAATTCAAAATCCCAATAGAAACGTTTAGCTCCATTTGTCAAGAAAGAATTTTCATTATTTTTGAGAATATTGAATCAGAGGCGGATGAAAAATCTAACAAATATTATGACAACATAATGTGCAATTATTATGAGGAAATTGTTGACCCATTAAGTATTGCAGAAGATGCTTTTGAGCATGGGCTAGAACATTATTTAAGCCTAAATCTTGTTCGATATAATATAATTGCTTTATCAATTGTTGCACTTTACCAAATATGGGAACAATCTGTCAAACTATTTCTATTCCATGAAATTCATCATACATGCGAAATTGAATTTTCTAAATATTTTAATAATATAAAGGAAATAAAAAGGGGATTCGAATTTCACAATTATGATATCACCGAAATGAAATGTTGGGAGATTATTGATGAACTAAGACTTTTATGCAATACTATCAAGCATGGGGATGGGCCATCTGCAAAAGAACTTTTAGAAAAGAATTCGGCGTTATTTAAAAAAAGCATATCTGATGAGCTAGATATAGAATTTGAGAATACAACATTATTGGCCGAAACTTTGGATATATCCACGGACCTATTTAATACCTATTCTAAAGCACTAATGGATTTCTGGGATGAGCTTCCTGAAAGAAGTTTTAGTGATGAGTTATTATAAGATATGTAAATTCTTAAATATAATTAACATATCTTATTTGATGCCTAATGAATACTCCTTAATACCCTATATAAATCTAAAATTTAATTAAATAGAATCATATGCATATATTCATGTTTTTTAATAACAAATATTTCTCTACTAGGATTAATTCGAATCACTTATACGCCTTATTTGAGATTATGTTGTTTTTTAAAATCATAAATTGTGATTAGATGATCGGGGACAAATAATTTAGCAATTTTTTCACCAATAAATTCTGTATTTGATCCGACTAATCTATCAATTGCAGAAAAACCTAAAGTTGTTAGAAATCCAAGCCCATTTAGGCCTGCAGCTAAGTCCCCAATTAAACCAATGGATATAGTTCCGGCTGTGGTAATATCTCTTATTTTATTTATTGTTTCAGTTTCTTTCCAAGAGTTCTCTAATATTTCATTTAGTGTTTCTAAACTTTTTTTTATATTACAGATATTTTGTTTTTTCACACTTTCATTTAAGGAGTTTAAAATTTTTAGAAGTTCATAGTCTTCATATAATTGAATTATTTCCCAAAATCCATTTTCATTTTCGGGAAATTTGACTAATTTATTCAGAATAAACTTTCCTATTTCATGAGGTATTTTACTATCTAAGTTTACTTTAAATTCTTTCCCTTTTTCAATTGTTTCCTTTATTTCATCTAGATCATAACAATACATCGCTTTAAAAGAAGAAATAACTGGGGCAAATACAAGACCAAATAAAGTTATTAATCTTTCAGCTTCAGTAAAATCTGTAATCATCAATTCTCCTAAATAGTCCGTTAGTTCATGATATCCTAGTAATTTTAATGCGATAAAATCATGAGAATATCCCTCAATAGTTTTTTGGATAAATTCTCTGCTGAATCTATTCCCTGAAATACTAAACTTTTTGTGAATATCTCTCTCAAATCCAAAATTAGCTAAGGTTTTGTATTCTAAAAGATATTTAGTATAGTTTTTTTGATTAGTCATTAAAGGCCAATAATCTACCAATAAAGGGGGGCTAAGTTCCATGAACAAAGGTTCTAAAAATTCAAGATTTCTATATTCTAAAGGGTTTGATAATAGGCTAAATTGTATTTTTCCTGTTTCTTTGACTAAATCTATCATTTTATCTAATTCTCTTGAGATAAATCCACGTTCCTTAAAATAATTATTAAATTGCTCTTTATTACCAAATGGAACTAAGGGCACAATTGTTGAACCAAAAAAAGGAGCTTGGCTCCAAATTGTACTAGGGCCCAATAAACTTATTGGATCTTTCAACTTGTGGAATCTATTGCGGGCGGGATAATAGTCGTTAAAAGAAAAGTTGCTTCTTGTAATTTTTCTTAGAAATTTATCAATATTCTCTGACTCCTTTTTCTCATAATCAAGGAGAAATTCTTCAAAACTAGCCATGTTACTAACACCATACAGAATTATTTAAAATTAACTTAAAGCTAGAATATTTTATAAAATATCAATTTATAGATATTTATATATGCTTAGATATTAGGGATAAAAAATCTTAAAATCCTTGGCCATGCCCATATAAGTGCAATAACAATGCCCCCCGCAACTATATTGATTAATAATCCCAACGATATAGAATCAAGAATTCCTTTTCGTCTTTTATTTCGTTCTATTAATTCTTTAGCAATGACAAAATTTTCATCTGAAAAAACAATATTCTTCATTTTATATATTAAGTCAAATACATCTTTATTATCAGAATCTGAATTAAGGACATATTCTTCCAAAATCCGAAGAATTGAATTCTTACATATGCCATAAAAAAATGAGATTTGAACATAATCCCATATTTCATCAAAAATGTTAGAGGTGTAAATTAAATTAGATTTATTGGTACCAAACTTATTTGAATACCAATGATCATTAAACCTATTATCAAATAAATAAAGTCCTAGCCTATATTCGTTCCAAAAAGAAAAAAATACTATTTGTTTTAGTATAATTTTAAGATTTATAAAATCCCTAATTTGTTTGTTAAGATTATATGAACTATAGGGAATTCTATTTTCCATTTCTTGATACTGAATTTTTATATACGTTCTAATTTGGTTTAAATTTTCATATTTTGTTAATTCAATTAAACAATTTATTTTTTGAATAAATGAATCAAGTATTAACTTAAGAATTATTTTAAAATCAGGAATATCCTCATTTTGTATTAAATTCATATTATTCATATCATCTAGGGTTATTAATTTTAAAGGAATTATAGGGAAGCTCAGACAATTATGTATTAGATCTTCAACATATTTTGAATTAAATTTATATATAATTACATTTGATCTCCAAGCTAATAAAGCCAGCAAATAAGGGCTAAAAAATAATAATAAATATAATAAATATTCATTTTTAAATTCTAAATTTATAGTTTTTATAATGAAGTAAAATAAAGCAAATATGGCGATTCCAAAAAATAAATTAAAATATTTTAAGAAATGAAAAGATTTAAATAAATTAATATCTTCTGGATTATTTTTTGATTTTAAATAAAATTCGAGCAAATAGAATGCAGGAGAAATATAAAATAAGGTAAGATAAAGGAAAATAAAAAACAATAAGAGAAATTGAGAACGTGGGCCAGGATTTGAGCCCATTAGAAGGGCCAAGGGTACCAATAATAAATAAAATCCAAAAATGCCAAAAAGAAAATAGGATATTATATGGGTAAATGCATTCAACAGATTTGATTTTACAGCAAAATCTTTTTTTGTAATAGAAACATATACCAATTCATTTAGTTTAGAATTAATAAGATATAACTTATATAAATAATAATAAAAAACAAATTTAATTATATTCATCAATCTAAATATTATCATTGGTATAAAAAATTAATTATTGTTTAGAATTTTTTTAGCTGAAACTATTATCGTCATTGCCATGGCCTTAATGTAAGGATCTCCTATGATGCACATTTCTTCCAAGAACTCCTTGTTTTCCAAATAAAATCTTACAGCCCTCATCTTTGATTCAGGAATATTATTTTCCATATTTTCACCTCTAACAAATTTCTCCTTTGAGGAAAGCCATCCTCTTCTTTTTCTCATTTACCTTGAATCGGTATACGTCCTTGACTATCTCCAGATAATCTTCTAGGCCTTTCATGATGGCCTTGGCCTTATCTGACGATCCTTCATTTCCAAAACACAAAAGCAAAAATCTATACCCCTCGGTGTAGCGTATCGCATGCTCGATTGCCATGATCATCTCTGAAAGCTCAATAATGTTAAAGTTATACAGCTCTTCCCTTGATAGTGTTGGAAGGTATCTTATCATTCCTTTATCCAAAACATCGATGTTTTTTGCCAAAATTATTCCTCTTTACTTACTACTTACTTACTTTACTTACATACTATACTACACTACACTACACCCGCATTAATGCGGATCTTTTCTTTTAATTCTCCAATGGAAATGCACAAGCCTTTTGAGAAATTATCCAGCATGCGCTCATCACCCATGACTTTATCAAATCCTTGCTCGGAGATCTTCTTCTTAACAATTGGCCAAATGGTAAATTCCCAGCGCTTACTGAGCTCTTCTTCAGTCAATTGCTTTTCAACAGCCTTATTTTTAGGGCCAACTTCTTTATCAATCTCTTTTTTAGTTTCCTTTAGATCATTCTTAGTAAATTCGTCAATCTTGGCCTTAATCCTTGTGGCTTCAAGAATAACGCTCTCATACTGGCTTTCAAGCTGTTCTAGCTCTGATTTGTTCTTTTCTACATATTGAAATAGGGCCTCAGTTATAGTTTCAGTGAATCCCTTACTTGAGATTTCGCAGCACCTGTCCAGAAGATCCTCAGGGATCCACGCCTGGATGAGCCTTTTCCCGTACCTGAGATGGCTTTTCCCCAAGCTAAATCACCTGTTTTTCATTTTTTTCTGTAAGTAAAACTGGCCCTAAAAATGGCACTTTGTAAGTAACCTGTAAGTAAAACTGGCCCAAAAATGGGTGTTTTGTAATGATGGCTGTAAGTATAGATGTGCTGATTTTACTTACAAAATCATGAAAGTGTAAGTAAAATAGGGCCAAAGTGTAGTATGAAATCAACACCTTCACCCTGAAATTTTTAGTCCAACGAGCGATTCTACTGGCATTAGATCTTTGACCTTCAGGACAAACGTGTCACACCTGTACCTGAACTTTCCGTTCCTCTCTTCTTCTCCCTTTTTCCTGTGAAAAGCAGCTTTTAGCAGCGTGTCTCTGCCTATTACTCCTGCAACCTTGAACTCGTTTTTCGTTCTGTCGTGGAAGACAAAGGCGAAGGCATCCTGATCCAAAGACACCTGGCATGATGAGACGTTGACATAGTAGTTTTCAACTGGGCCCTGCCCGTTTATTATTGTCTTGACGTCAACCTTCTTCCCCTCAATGATGAAGTCCCAGTTTGAGTACTGGCCGTTTGAAAGTGTTATGTTCTTAATCCCAGACCTCAAGCACTGCACCAGGAACTCCTCCTCCCCGAGGCAGCCGATCTCCCTTGAATCGTGCTCCGGATTAAATATGTTGGGAACCTCCCTCATCAGTTTTCCTCCAAAGGGCGCTCTTTTTCTTCTGCCTTTTCAAAGGAAAAGTTTGAGTAAGGCCCAGTGTTTAGAGTGAGATCCCCTTTCTTTGAAATCCTGGCATCGAGATTATAGAAGGATATAGTTGACCCAATGAGCTCAGTCTTTTTCATCTGGGCCTTTGTAGATAGGAACTTCCCAGGAATCAGCTTCCCTGATTTCTTTGAAGTGAAGGGCTTTGTGTCGTGGCAGTTCACCCAGATCTTGTCCTTGCCGTCCGTTATCTCAATCCCAGTAGTACGCAATCTTATGGCGCCTTCTTCATCCCTGACGTTTGACACCCTGTTGACAACGGCATTGAGAAAAATAATCTTTCCCTCATCATTAATCTTTGAAAGAAGACAGTCAAGAGAGATGCAGTCCGGCCTTATCTTCTGCCTGGCCTTAAAACTGGATGCTGGAAGAGGCTTTCCTTCTCTCCACCC
>JGI11944J13513_1003368_pt1 | contig 10077 bp, 14 predicted proteins | sample TerdegcoTASludge_FD_13513 | JGI IMG/M metagenome (IMG submission 13513) | reverse complement strand
CTCGGAGTTGGCGGATTCGATCATCGCGGACCTGGCGCGCATCGCTGCACGGCAGATGATCACCGGCGTACTCGGCAATGCCCTGGCCGGCTTGTTCGGCGGCACTACCGCGACGGGGAATGCGCTCGTCAGCGGCGGGACGCAGAGCATCACCGCGGGCCTGATGGGGCAGCTGATTCCCAACGCCAAGGGCGGCGCCTACAACTCGCCGAGCCTGTCGGCCTACTCCGGCGGGGTGTACGACAGTCCGCACTTGTTCGCGTTCGCCAAGGGTGCCGGTGTGTTCGGAGAAGCGGGACCGGAGGCGATCATGCCGCTCCGTCGCGGCCCGGACGGGCGCCTGGGTGTGTCAGCTACGGGGGGAGGCAAAATCCAGGTGATCGTGAACAACAACGCGCCCGCGAAGGTCACCACTCGAGAGCAGCAGGGCACTGGCCCCAACGGTGAAGTGGTGCCGCAGTTCATCATCGACGTGGTCGCAGATGACCTCGCTAGCGGAGGAAAAACGGCTCAAGCCGGCAAGGGCCGATTCGGATGGAGAGACCAACTCGGCGGCTAACATGCCTGACGAACAGGAGCCCCACTACCTTGGGTATGGGGCTCGCGCCATCGCTATGCTCGAGCGCTATTGTTTTCCACGCAGTGCCTCAGAAAGAGCCTTTCGAAAATCACTGCTTGGCTTGATGTAGAGGTTGCCGCCATGCCCAGTATGGATGCCGAAACGGAAGGTCCATACGTCAACCCAGCTCCTCACAAATCCATCGGTAACGAGCCGCGCTACAAAGGGCCTGCCGGGCTCCATGGCCATGTTCCAACTGCCCGAATCGCCGTCGGCCAGTGCCATTGGAAGTGGAGAGGAGAAAGCACCCACCCAGTTCGGGATTAAAGCGAATCGGTGACGCCACGGCCCCCTTTTCATGAGGCCGGTCCGAATTGAAATCTGCTTTATGGTCGTTCTACGCAGCCCCACGTTTGTCGCCGTGACGCTCAGTATCTCTGGAGGGTCACCCACAGTGTCGGTGCCAAGCAGCAGGTAGAACCCTGCTTGGGCCTTCAACCTGATCCTCTCCGGCCGCTTCGCGAGATAGATCGCCAGTCCAGCAGTAAGCAGCGTGGCGATCCCTGAAACCCAAGTAGCCACATCGCCCCAAGCGGGTTCCAGTGGACAGAACAGCGGGGAAGTCATCCTATACCTCCAAGCGGTTGCAGTTAGGGTGCAGTTACGAAAAAACCGGCTTTCGCCGGTTCTTCTGCAACACTTTGATTTATATGGTGGGCGGTGCAGGGTTCGAACCTGCGACCCTTGCCGTGTGAATGCCTCCATAGGCTGACACGCCGGAGCACAAGAAGGCAACAAGGCGCATAAGTAGCCCTTGCATATCAGATAGTTACGTCAGTACCTCAGGTGCAAGGTTGTGCTTGACGATCCCCTCTCGTGCCCCCAAATTGGACCACAGGTGGACCACGAAACGGGATGAAGCCTCTTCCATCATCTGGAGAGACTTCGTCCATGAAAGCCAAGATCACCACCCAACTTGTGTCTGCATTGCAGCCCGCAGACCAGCCCTACGATGTCAACGACACCGACCTGCGGGGCTTCCAACTCCGGGTTCAGCCCTCGGGCACCAAGACATTCCTGTGCGTTTATCGGCTGCGTGGGAGTGGCCGGAAGAATCGTTACGTCATTGGACGTACCCCACCCCTGACCTCGGCGCAGGCCCGAGACGAGGCCAAGAAAGTCTTGGGCGATGTGGCACGTGGTATCGATCCCAATGAGGCCAAGCGGGAACGGCAGCGTGAGGAGCGAAAGCCGACGCTCGGCCAGTTCCTTGATGAGCACTATGGGCCGTGGGCCGGGACCCACCTTGGCACCGCCGACATGACCCTTGCCCGGATTCGGCGGTCGTTCGGCGACCTGATCGACAAGCGGCTGGACAGCCTGACGGCATGGCAGATCGACAAATGGAAGGCTAGCCGTCTCAAGTCCGTAATCAAGGCAAGCACTGTCAACCGCGAAATGGCAGCGCTGCGCTCGGCGCTGACCAAGGCGGTTGAGTGGGACCACCTGACCGACCATCCCATGAGGAAGGTCAAACAGGCGAAAGTTGAGGACGACCATCGCGTCCGTTACCTGACGGATGACGAGGAAAGGCGTCTCCGGCAGGTACTGACAGATCGGGAGGAGGCGGCCAAGGCTGCCCGCGAAAGCCACCGCCAGTGGATGGCGGAGCGGAAACTTGTGCCCGTAGCCTCAATCGGGCCGGATGAATTTGCCGACCACCTCCAGCCGATGATCCTCCTAGCGATGAATACCGGCCTTCGCCGTGGTGAGCTTTTCAAGCTGCGGAGGAGTGACATCGACTCTGGAAAGCAGCAGGTGAAGGTCCGGGCTGCCGCCGCCAAGAGCGGCAAGGCTCGCTATGTTCCCTTGAATGCAGAGGCCTTCGACGCAATCACTCGTTGGGTGAAGCACCACCCCGGAGCCGGGGACGATCTCGTCTTTCCCGGCAAGGACGGCAATCCGATGACCAACATCGACTCTTCATGGCGGAACGTATGCAGCGCAGCCAAGCTGCAGGACTTCCGCTGGCACGACCTCCGGCACCACTTTGCGTCTCGGTTGGTCATGTCGGGCGTCGATCTGAACACGGTTCGGGAATTGCTCGGTCACGCGGACCTGAAGATGACTCTGCGTTACGCGCATCTTGCGCCGGAGCACAAGGCCAATGCGGTGGCAAAGCTGGTGCGAGCCGCATGAAGAAATATGAACCAGCAATCTGGATCAAGGCCTATGACGGCGGCACAGATTTCTGGCCGCCATATTGGGATCGTTCTGTCCTGCGTCGCATTCTCTCAAGCCCGGACATTGGCCGTCGCTTCGATGAAATCTTGAGGGACTCGGGACTGGATGTTGCACAAGAGGTTCTGGAAACCTGCCTGTCAATGCGCAGCCTGTGGGAGGCTGCTGCGAAGGTCCCAGAGAAGGTGCAGGAGAAGGCTGTTCGCGAGATTCAAGAGCAGACCTTGAAGCTCCTTGAGGTTATCGAAACCAATAAGGACGCGTTGCGTGCTTATCGCGCATTGCCGCTTTCATTGCCAACCATGTTCCCCGAGCGCCCTGAACTGCGCAGTCCGTCCGATGATGAAGCACCGCCGCTGTGTCTCGATGATGTGCTGAGCCGGTTCCATGAATCTTTGAATATTCGTTCATCATGGGAAGGTTCCTTGCAAATTCCAAGCAGACCAAGGCATGCCAACGCGTTCCGTACTTACGCAGCGCAGAACTTGATCCGCTTACTACGCGTCAGGACACTGCGGCCCTCCTGCAGCATCGTCGCTGATCTTGTAAACACGATCATTGACGATCCGAATCAGTATCTCGATCCGACCCACGTGGCCAAGCTGGACCCCGGTGTCGAAGACTGAGGTGCGGTATCGCGCGCCATGTGCTATGTCAAGTAACAAGCTTTCACGAACGACAGGGATTCGTTCCTAACGGCGCTCACATGATCCCAGTGACCTTCGCGGCATAGCGAGGGTGTTCCTCGCATTAAGAGGACCGACTATGCCGAACAACGAACTGATCCGGGGTATGACGGAAGAGCAGGCCGCCGTCTATCTGGGAGTCTCCACTTCCACTCTGCGCCATGGCCGATGCGAGGGCTTCAGGGATGGCCGCATGTCGCCGCCGCCCTTCGTGCGCCTCGGACGCAAGATCGTCTATCTCCGTGACGATCTCGACGCGTGGCTGGCGCAGAACCGCTGCGACCTGTCGCCCCGCAAGGAGGTGCGCGGTGGCTAACTGTTATGACGACAAGGTCGCTGCGGAACATATCAGCAGCCTTCCTGACCGCAACGGGCGCGTTTTCCGCATCCCGGCTCCGGGCGGCTGGATCGTCGTCTGTAGCTCCGTGTGCGTAGACGACAAAGGCAATGGGACTTCCATGGCGATGACCTTCGTCCCGGACGAGGGGCACCGCTGGCTGGGTCAGGAGGATGGCAATGAATGATTTCCATCCCGATATCGATCATGCGCGCCAGTTCCTCGCCTTGCTCGATTCTGATCCTGCTAGCTTCACTTTTCAGGTGATCCCCGAGAGGGATGGCTGCAAGACCAAGCCGATGATCTCCCACGGTTCGATTGATGATCTGGCTGATCGACTCTTCGAGGCCAACAAGGCGGGTGCCGGGGTCTTCTTCATGGTGAATGCCGGCGACAAGAAGGGAAGGTGCGCCGAGAACGTGCAGCGCGTGCGCGCGCACTTTGTTGATCTCGATACGCCTGGCGTCGATCCGTTGTTCACAGCAGAAATCCCGCCGCATATCGTCGTCGAAAGCAGCGCCAATAAGTGGCATGCCTACTGGCTGGCGGAGGCTGGGGCCTCCCTTGATGAGTTTTCGGCATTGCAGCGGTCACTGGCCCAACGCTTCTGTGGCGACCCGACGGTCAATGACATTGCACGGCTCATGCGTCTGCCGGGCTTCTACCACCAAAAGAAAAACGGCGAGCCCTTCATGACGCGCATGCACGATGGAATGGGGGGCTGACATGTTGGGCATCAAGCTCTCCGACCCGATGAAGCCCTATTCCGCAGCCGACCTGAGGACGGGGTTGCGCTTGGTCGTCTCCAACTCCCAGCCGACGAATAGCAGCCGCATGCAGCCTGCTGCTTCGACGACTGCGAGTAGGGCACTGTTGGGCTCCTTTCCGGATGGAGAACGTACCCATGCGCTGACGCAAGTTGTCGGTCGCATGCTCGCCGTGGGGCTTGAGCCGGAAGAGGTGGCGCAGTTGGCTCAGGATTGGAATGCGCGCCAAAGCCCTCCGCTCGATCCGGATAAGGTGCTCAGCACCGTTGAAAGCCTCGCAAAGACTGATGCACGCAACCATCCGGAGCGCCAAGAGAGGAGTAGCCACGAGGGGCCGCTCACGCCGCTGTTTGACCTCAGTGAGGCTGATATCGGCATGCTGCTCCGGACCAGCCCACAGCCTAGGCGCTGGTTGCTGCAGGACATGCTGCCGCTTGGCGTCGTCGGCATGATCGTCGCGCCGGGTGGAACGGGAAAGAGCCAGTTTGTTCTGCAGCTCGGAGTCAGCGTCGCGACGGGAATCCCACTGTGCGAACTGTGGAAGGTTGGTGAGCAGGGGACGGCGCTTCTTCTCTTGGCAGAAGACGAGAGGGACGAGGTGCATCGGCGCTTGGATCGTATCGTTAAGGAACTCGCACCGATCAATCCGTCGATGGCGAATGATCTGAGCCAGCGGCTGCTCATCAAGTCGATGACGGCGCGAGACAACCTCATGACTCGGAAGAAACCGCATGGCACTGTGGCGACGACCGGCTATGTGGATCGTCTCTTGCTTACGGTCGCTGGTATTCCCGATCTGAAGCTGATCGTGATCGATCCGGCTTCACGCTTTCGTGGCGGCGATGAGAACTCCGCTGACGACGTGACGCGCTTTGTCGAAGAAATGGAACGGATTCGGCAGGCAACGGGAGCGACCGTTCTGGTTTGCCATCACGCCAATAAGGCCAGCATGAACGAGTCGAATGGGATGCGAGGTCAGTCCGCCACGCGTGGTTCCAGCGCTATGACGGACGGTGTGCGTTGGCAGTTGAACCTCGCCCCGCCACAGAAGAAGGTGTTGCAAGCACTGGATGCGAGCAAGCGCTATCTCAGTGCCGAACTGGCCAAGAGCAACTACGGCCCACCCATCGAATCCGAAATCCTGATCCGCAAGTCGAATGGCTATCTGACCAGCGTGCGTGCCGGTGGCGTTGCGGTGACACTGGACGACCGCGTTTTGCAACTGATCCGCACGGAACAAGCAGCTTCTCGCAGCTACTCCGCCAGCATGTTCGAAAAGACCTTTGGTGGCGAGGATGGCCAGCTCGCAGTGGGCTTCAACTCAGTGGCGAAAGCGATCAAGCGCCTCATTGACTCCGGAAAAGTGCGCAAGGAGAAGGGGAAACTCGCAGCGCTGATGAGCAGTCCACCTAGCCCCGGGCCCTAGGAGGCAAGTTCGATGGTTTGATGGTTCGATGCCATCGAGTTTCGCAGGCATCGAACTGAAAACCATTCAGATTCAGTCACTTAGGGTTGATGCCAATCGGGCTTTTTTGGTCGGAAAATCTTTCAAAATCAATCGGTTGCAGTTCGATGCCATCCCTATAAAGGCATGGCCGCCATCGAAGGCGGCCTATTCTTCTTGCTGACTGAGCATCCTCCTGCTGATATCACCTTATTCAGTCGGGGGGGGTCGAATGCTGGTTGGGTGCGTAGTAGCCGCACAGCTTCGCGACCTCACGCCACCCCGCGATCATCGCCATAGCATCGCCGTTCAGAGCAGCGATGCTGATAGCGACTCGAACCTCGGCAAGTACCCGCTCACGGGTGACGGCAAGGGCTCGGGCGTTCTCTGCCTCTCGCACTGCCAGCGCAGTACGGATGTTAGCTTTGGTTAGCAATCGTGCTGCCGTGACCTTGGCCGAGCGTCGGGAATAGCCTGCGCGTACCGCAGCGCCTGCTCCGTTGTGGCTGATGGAGTACTCCTCGACGAACTGCGCTTGGCGTGCCGGAAGGCGGTTCATTTGCAGTACCTCAGATGCGTTTCTTGATCTCAGAGTGTGCAGGTGCTGGTGCATCGACCGTGAGAGGCTGCACAGGCAGCTATGCATTGTCCGTTTCCTCGGCATTGCCCCATGCAGATGCCCTGTTCGGATGCGCAGTTGCCTTGGCACATTCCTCTTTGTTGCTTGGAGTTGTCAGGCATGAATGAGGTCGTGCTGCCACCGCCATTGATACAGGCTGCTCTATCGCGCTCAACCTCCAGTCCATGCCGTTGCGACCAACTGCTCCCCCGATCTCGCAGTATCTTGTCATAGCGAGCGTTGCAATCCCTCTCTCGTTGTCGTTGTGCTTGCAAATCGAATTGCGGTTGGCTCGGGACCATGTACGAGTCAGAACGCTGCTGCACTGGTGTGCTGCTCGGACTTGATCGTTGCATTGCGTTCAGGCGTTCTTCTTCCGTGAGGGTAGGCCCTCTCATGATTGTCGGGCGAGTCTCTTGTTGCCCGGAAGCGCAAGGGGTCTGTTGATAGGCAGTTTTGCCATCAGCGCCTTTGCACTTGTAGACCTGTGCAGATGCAAGCACAGGTAAAAGCAACAGGCAGAGAAGACATCCGGCGATGAGCTTCATTTGTCTAAGCCTCCCTAAGTTATTTCTCGGTTACCCTCAGAACGGTTTTCATGTCATTGCCGAAGTAACAAGAAAATTCGTAGGGTCGCCCTCCACCCGTGTCTGCGACGACCGAAATCCGATAGCCTGTAGATGTTGGTATGACGCTTCGCGACCCAAATGGCCGGTCAATCCAATCAAGTACCGGCGTACCTAATGTTCTTGCGACAGCTTCCCTACAGGCGGTACGCAGGGCCTTGTCTTCGGCATCCTCCTTGGCCCACTTCTCGGTCAAGCGCGCCTCACGCTCGATACGGCCCTTCTGGGCAAAGTGACCCATGCCATAAAGCACTGCTATCCCTATAAGCACTGCTGCGCCGATCGACTCCCCTAGCTTCTTCATCACAACCCTATTTGTTGTGTATCAACATATTAGATTCTGTCCTCAAACGTCTGACGAAACAACCATTTCTGTCGGTTTCGGAGGCGACAGATATGGTTGGGTCAAGGCGGTCGGGAACTTCGATGGCTCGCCGGCTTGGGGCGAGCATTGCCGCTTTACGAAAGGCTAGGAACTGGACCCAGTCCGATCTTGCGGAACGGGTGGGGGTGGATACGGAGACGATCTCTCGCTTTGAGAGGGGCGCTACGCTGCCGTCGCTCCTGACCTTGGAGAAGATCAGCAAGTCCTTGAAGGTGGGGATTGGGGAGCTGCTTGCAGAGAGTTCGGCTCAACCGGACGATCTCGCGTTCACGCTGAGCGCATGGCTAGCCGATCTTGAGGAAGCAGATCGAACCTTCGTTCTTGAAATCATCAAGAGGGCCTGCGATCACCTGCGTGGCCGCGAGGTCTGAGGGGCAGGTACAAGCAGTCGCGAGGTACCCCCACCCCCGTCTGTGGAAAAGCCGGGGGGCTGTTCGGTTTCGGTTTTCCGGTCGCCTCATGGGGCCCCCATGTGTGCGTGGCAGGAGCGTAGTAAAAGCGGTCTCCATGGTCGAAGCCGCGGTGCGTCGGCTTCGACCGCAAGACAGGGTTTTGTCATCTCAGGCTGTCAAGGGGGTGGCGTTGCCGGTCTTCGACCGCCCTTGACAGCACTCCGTATCCCGGATGGCGATGGGTTCCTGTTCTAGGAACGCGGCAGCCAACCAAAGCATCCATCTTTACTCTGGCGCTACGCGCCAGATGCCCTGTTCTTGTGCGCATCAATGCGCTCACAGGAAGGACAGAAACATGCTTGCGTCGGGCATCTTCGTATTTCTCAGCGTCTTGCTGATCTTCTTTAAGTTGTCGCGTCTCTGGCAGTTGCGCCTGCTAGGCAGGCCGTTGTTGCTGGACTTGTTCGTGGCTTCCGCGACCTTGCTCCTCCATTGGGGGACGTTCACGGGCGTCATGGCCGCCACAATCGCCGGGCTGCTAACTAGCCTATCCACCAGCCTTGCGCGTCGAGTGTTTGGCTACGTGCGAAGTGGTACGTACTACCCCGGCCTGCTTCCGATCCGTCACTGACTGGCTTTACCAGCCCCAGCCCAACAGCCCGCACTTGCGGGCTTTTTTCATTTTAGGAGTCTCGAAAATGAGCACGATCTATCAGCGAATCACCCAGACCATCCTCGACAAGCTGTCTACGGGTGCAGCGCCTTGGGTCCGTCCGTGGCGTACTGTCACGGATCCAGTCCCATGCAACATGACTACGAACCGCCCTTATCGAGGGATCAATGCGGTCATGCTGCACTTGCTGGCAGAAGACGCTGGCTACTCGTCCAATCGCTGGCTGACCTATCGCCAAGCTGCATCACTAGGAGGAAATGTCAGGCGAGGGGAGAGAGGCGTTCCCGTCATTTTCTACCAGCGGCGTGAGCCGGGCCCCGAGGCTCAGGCCACGGAGTGCGCGGTTGAGGATGGCATACAGCCCCCGATCATCCGCGTCTATACAGTATTCAATGTCGCCCAGATCGACGGCTTGCGATTGGATGCGCAGGACTGTAGCGGCGTGCCGGACGATGCCAATGAACGAGCAGAAAGCCTACTGAGCCGTTCCGGTGCAATGATCCGTCATGGAGGAAACCGGGCCTGCTACCGCCCGACAACCGACTCGATCCAACTGCCGCTGCCTGCGACCTTTGAGGGTGCCGGTGCGTACTACGCCACTGCGTTGCATGAACTAGTTCACTGGACCGGCCACGCTGGACGGTGCAACCGGGAATTTGGCAAGCGCTTCGGCGATCAGGCCTACGCCGCCGAAGAACTGGTCGCGGAGCTTGGTTCAGCATTCCTGTGCGCCGACTGCCGGGTGGACGGCCAGCTACAGCATGCCGAATACATCGGCCAATGGATGGCGCTGTTGGAACGTGACACCCGGGCGATCTTCGTTGCCGCCGCCAAGGCCCAGCAGGCAGTGGACTACCTCCGGAGCATCATCGAGTCCGACAACACCGCCGTTGCCGCCTAGTTGCGGTTGGGGCCTCGCTTCGTCACCGTAGAACAACCGCCAGCCTCCAAAGGCCACGGCCAACCGGCTTCATCCCGTTCCAAGCACGTTGGACCATATATGGACCACGGACCTTCCAGCCAAAACGAAAAAAGGGCTGCGATTGCTCGCAACCCTTTGATCTTATTGGTGGGCGGTGCAGGGTTCGAACCTGCGACCCTTGCCGTGTGAAGGCAATGCTCTACCGCTGAGCTAACCGCCCGTGTTGCGAGCCGCTCATTATAGGGGGAATCGCGAAGACGTCAACGGATCGATGCAACTTTTTTGCGCGGCCGGCCCGGCACCACGACGGGCCCACCAGGGGGCCCGCCTGCGCGCGCACCCTGCGCCCTTTGGGGAGCCGGCGGCGCCCCCGCCGCCTACATGGTGTGGGTCGGCTTGTCCGAACCGGCGGTGCCGGCCAGCAGG
>JGI11944J13513_1003364_pt1 | contig 10086 bp, 9 predicted proteins | sample TerdegcoTASludge_FD_13513 | JGI IMG/M metagenome (IMG submission 13513) | reverse complement strand
GTCACCCGGACAGCACAGGCCCGGCAGGACAACTCCTGCCCCTGCCGGTCCCACGAGCGGCAGCCGCAGACCGGGCAGGTGAGGAGGAACGGGTCGTGAGTGGACGTGATCCGGACAAGCGGCATCACGGCATTCCCCCTTCCCTCCCGGTGCAGGCGTCGACCAGCCCGCACGTCCAGAGCGACCCGTCCCCGGCCCGGACCGGGCAGGCGGCGGCACAGTTCTTTCCCTGGCAGAGGACGATCCTCTGGGGGTCCGACATGAAGGGGCAGACCTTGCGCTCCGACATGGAGCCGTCCTCCCCCTCACGCCACATCCGGCACCCCCGCCTCGGCTATCCCGCCGGGAAAGACGCGGTACAGCTTCCAGGTTGTGTGGCCGGAGCGGATCCAGAGGTTGACCGACCCGCCGGTCGCCCGGGGGATGCCCCGCAGGTCCGCGATCTCGCCGGCAAAGAGGGATGCGGCATCCGGGGCGCCTGCAACGGTCCGGCGGGTCGAGACTACGGAGAAGACGTGGACACTGCCCGTAGCGGACCAGGCGATCAGGCTTGCGGGAAACGCCGGGTCCGTGGACCGGACCACGACCGGGAAGTCCATCTCCCGGAGGATCCTGCGGGCCTCGTATTCCGCGGCACGGCACCGGGAGCGCCTCTTTCGCCGCGGCGATACCCTGTGGTTACTGGCGGGCATCATCCGGATCCGGCTCCTGGAAACGGGGGTTGGCCGGGCACGCCTGGTCCGGGCAGGGACCGGGGGACCTGCACGCGAAGGTCAGCCACCTGCCCTCCTTTCCGCGGGAGAGGTGGGGGCACGCGTGTGCCATCAGGAGGCCTCCGTGCAGTCGCGTGCCGGGGACGGAACATTCATTGTTCCCCGGGTGCAGGATATGATGGGTTCCCTCTCCCTATTGCAACCCGACACAATGCCATAGTGGGGGGAGCCCGCTATCCTGTCCATCTCGTCTCCTCTGCGGGACGTGTCTCTTCGTTCTGTGCGGGAAGCGGACCGGCCAAAAAGCCGGGGACCGCGTCCGGAGCCACCTGCATACCTGCACGTGGCTGTTCCCGATGGTCTTGAAAACATTTTTTCATCACCATGTGACCTCTTCGTGAAAAGGGCGTCAATTCCCGAGGGGTCACATGAAAGAGGATGGAGCGGGGAAGTTTTTAAATATTGACCGGGCAGTCTGAAAGTGACCCCTTATCAAGGTTGCGGTGGGTGGGGGGGGTGAAATATCCCGAAATCGTTTGATACGAGACCAATATTCTTATGTGAGCAAATGAATCAACGCGTATATATACAGTGCATATTGATTTGGGTGAATTCATTTGAAATACGTCGTTACGGGAGGAGCAGGATTTATAGGCTCCCATATTGCTGAATTTCTTTCACATAAACATGAAGTGGTAATCCTCGACAATCTCTCCACCGGAAAACGGGAAAATATCGGGTTTCTTCTCGACATGGAAAATGTTGAATTTGTTGAGGGGAGTATTACCGATGCCACCTTGTTGCATGATGTGTTTCAGAATGCGGAGGGAATTTTTCACCAGGCTGCAATTCCTTCTGTCCCCAGATCCATAGAAAATCCGGCTGCCACAAACGAGGCAAATGTTACAGGGACGCTCCATGTTCTCATCGCTGCAAAGGATTGTGGAGTAAAGAAGGTCGTGTATGCTTCATCGTCATCGGTGTACGGCGATACGTCCACTCTCCCCAAGGTAGAGAGCATGCCACCCAACCCGAAATCCCCATATGCCGTATCCAAACTTGCAGGGGAATATTATTGCCGGGTATTTTCCGACGTCTACGGACTTGGTACCGTATCTTTGCGTTACTTCAATGTGTTCGGACCCCGGCAGGACCCGATGTCGCAGTATGCGGCGGTCATCCCCCGGTTTATCACCCGGATACTGGATGGCAAGCCACCGGTAATCTTTGGGGACGGGAAACAAACAAGGGATTTTACGTATGTAAAAGACGTCGTCCAGGCGAATGTGAAAGCAATGCAGAGCAATGCATCCGGAGTCTTCAACGTTGCATACAACCAGCGGATCAACCTGCTCGAACTGGCCGACTTAATCATGGAATACACGGGAATTCGTGTTCGCCCCGTGCACGAGGCCGCCAGACCCGGTGATATTAAAGATTCACTCGCGGATATCTCTGCAGCAAGGAAAGCATTTGGCTATTCCCCTGATTACACGGTAAAGACCGGACTGCAGGAGACAATAGAATGGTTCAGGGCACAATGATGTATTCGATTATTCATATGAATAAAGGGTGCAGAAAGGATTGCAGAGATGACAGGTTAGGTACCGGACCGGGAATTGTATCTGGTTATTTTCTGGTTTATTCGGAAAAGACAGGAATACAGGAGACGATACCATGATTCAGAAAAAGATCACTGATAAAACCGTCTGCGTCGTTGGTCTTGGGTACGTGGGCCTCCCCCTCGCCCAGGCTTTTTCCCGGCACGTAAAGACAATCGGTTACCGGCGCAACCAGGAGGCCGTGGACAAACTCAATGAAAACGGGCAGGGTACTTTTACTGCCACCACGGACCCCCGGCGCATCCGCGAAGCAGATATCGTCATCATCTGCGTCCCCACCCCTGTCACCAGGAACAAGCAGCCGGATCTCGGACCGATCATCGACGCCACCACAACTGTCGGACAAAACCTCAAGAAGGGCGCTATCGTTGTCGGTGAATCCACCGTCTGGCCCGGCCTCACGGAGGAGGTCATGGTACCGATCCTTGAACGTGAATCCGGGATGAAGTGTGGCCGGGACTTTTCGGTCGGATACTCCCCCGAGCGGGTCAATCCTGGCGACGACGAGCACACCATCGACAAGATTACCAAGATCGTCGCCGGCATGGACGAGGAGACCACAAACATCCTTGCCGAACTCTACGGCCTGATTACCAATGTCTACATCGCAAAGGACATCCGGACCGCCGAAGCCGCGAAAGTGATCGAGAACGTGCAGCGGGATTTGAACATTGCACTCTTCAACGAACTCTCGATCATATTCCACAAGATGGGACTCGACACAAAGGCCGTCATCGATGCCGCTGCGACCAAGTGGAACTTCATCCGGTTCTCCCCCGGCCTTGTCGGTGGCCACTGCATCCCCGTCGACCCCTACTACCTCGTCCACAAGGCGCAGGAGCTTGGCTACCACCCCCAGGTCATCCTTGCCGGCCGGGCAATCAACGATGCCATGCCCGAACACGTCGCGATGCTGACCATCAAGGGATTGAATGAAGCGGGAAAGGTAATCAAGGGGTCAAAAGTCCTCATCATGGGATTAACCTACAAGGAGAATGTTCCCGATACACGGGAGACGCCTGTTGTTGGGTTGATTAAGGTTTTAAAGGAGTTTGGTGTGGAGGTGTATGGGTACGATCCGTTGTTGACAAGGGAGGAGATCGCAGGGTTTGGGGTGGTGCCTGTGGATGGGCTGAAAGAGGGGAGGGATGCAGTGGTGGTCACGGTGGGGCACCGGGAGTTCCGTGGGATTTCATTGGAAGAGATAGCAGGAACGATGAGGGGGAGGCCGGTCGTGGTGGATGTGAGGGGAGTGTATGGCAGGTTCCATACTGAGAAAATGGGTATTTGGTATGCGGGGTTATGAGATAAACGGAATGAGATAATCATTTTTTTAATCATGACAGATTTGGAATCATTTATAGAAAAAAACAGGGAATTAATTGTGGGTGTCTTTTTAACAGTAACATCATATTTTTATGAATTAGTTTTTAAGGAAAAAGTCGATGATGGTGTTAAAAGTTTCATTCAAAATTTTTCTTTTGTGGGTTTGGGGACTCTAATCTCAACTTTTTTTTCATTTATTTTTTCTGTTATTGGAGGACGAATACTCGGACCTTCGGGTTATGGAAGTTATTCATTAGTACAGTCTATCGCGATGATACTCTATATACCAATGGTATTGGGATTCAATACGGCAATGATAAAATATTGTTCAGAAAGCGAAGATGAAACTCAAATTGCTAATATTATATCTACAACGTACATTGTAATTATTCTGCTCATTACTTTAACAGTTCTTTCCTATCTAGTATTGATCCGTCTATTAATGGCTTTATTTTCAGTAGATCCTGAATTAATCCTATTATCGATTATTTTTTCAATATTTTTCGTATTTTATACACTATCAACCTCGATATTGAGAGGATTGCATCAAATGAAAAAACTAGCTTTGTATCAGGCTTTATTTGGATTTTTACTTTTAACTATGTTTCTTATTCTCATTCAATCTGCCTCATTTAAATCAATGATTTATCCTTATTATTTTGCATATGGCCTCATTGGCTTGAGTATCACACTTCAATTGAAGAAATATATTACATTGCGAATTGATTTCCAATGGCTTAAAAAAGCGTGTAAATACAGTTTTTATGCTTTGATTGGTGGCCTTGGTTTTACCCTCTATTCAAACGTAGATCGTGTTATTATCAATTATTATATGGGTGTTGAAAATGTTGGAATATATGGGGTTTATTATTATGCTTCATTTGCATTTATCGGGTTTCTTTCAGGTATTTTTATCACAATATTTTTTCCAACAGTGTCGAGGTCGCAGAGTAAATTTTCCCTTTACTTAAAATTAAAACAAATTATGCCTTATATCATTATCCTGGGGATACCCGGTGTTTTTCTTAGTGAATTTATTATCCTGACATTTTTTGGAGAAAAATATCCAATAAATATTCTGCTCATGGGACTATTCGCTATTACTGCAGTGCTTGTAACATGTTATACACTATTTGCCTGGTTTTTTAATGCCGGAGGAATTAGGGGCGTGCGATTTACAATTTCAGGAACAGTACAAGTTGCATTTGTTAATTTAGTTCTGAATATTGTTTTCATTCCCCGAATTGGATTATATGGGGCTATTTTATCAACAACTATTGCATTTATCTTGGGATTTTATTATATTTGGTATTATGGTAACAAATATTTTGATAATTTAGTCGGGGGAGTCAATCATGATGTTGAAAAATGAAAATTTTGTTCAAAAAATTCATTTTAATCTGCTAGTAAAAAGAAAATACAAAAATGAATATAATATGCTTTCAACGCTTTCAGATCGTTTTACATTGGATAATTTCATTAAAAATAAAAGAAATAACCTCTTTTTCCATGCATATACTCATTGTCGATATTATAATGAGATATTTAAAGGAATAGACTTAATTCATGATGGTATCGTTGATGAGTCCCGTATTTGTGAAATCCCCCTTTTAACGAAAGATATCATAAGAAAGCATCATCAGGATCTCGTATCTGATGATTGCCACATGAGAAAATGTTTTTTCAATTCTTCGGGAGGTTCCACTGGTGAACCTGTCCGATTAGTTCAGGATGAAATCTATCAAAAATGGGCATCGGTTACCAATTATTATTATTATAAAAATATCCTCAATATCGACGAGCCAATTGTAAAAAAAGTTATTCTCTGGGGATCTGAGCGTGATCTCTTCCAAGGAGGTATGGGCTATAAAGCAAAGATTCAGAACTGGCTCTCGAATACAGTCTTCCTGAATAGTTTCAGGATGTCCGAACAAAACATTGAGCAATACATTCATACTATAAATTCCTTTAAACCCGAGATCATCCGGGGATATGCCGGATCGCTTTTTGAATTGTGCAAATATGCAGAAAGGAAAAAAATGCCGCTTTATTCCCCAAAACTTGTCATAAGCGCAGCAGAAACGTTATCTGATACGATGCGAGATGCCATTGAATCAAATTTTGGAACGAAAGTGTTTAATTTCTATGGATCTAGGGAGGTCAGCAATTTAGCCGGTGAATGTGAGAATGGATTATTACATTTGTTTCCATTCTGGAATTATGTGGAGGTGTTAGATAATGACAATCAACCAGTTCGAGAAGGGGAAGAAGGAAAAGTTGTCATAACAAATTTATATAACTATTCCATGCCGCTTATTCGTTATGAAATTGGCGATATGGCAATCCTTGGTCCAGAAAAGTGTTCTTGTGGACAGGTTTTACCCACATTGAAAAAAGTGACGGGAAGAATTACGGATCACTTTATTCTAGAAAATAGGACAATCGTCCATGGAGAATATTTCACTCATCTTTTCTATTTTAAAGACGGAATAACTTTTTTCAAAGTAATTCAAGAAGATTTTAAGAAAATTAGGATACAGATTGTTGTCAATGATAAATTTCGCGAAATAGATAAAAATGATATTGAAAGAAAGATAAAAATTGTAATGGGTTCCAATTGTAATATCATATGGGAAATAGTTGATGATATACCTAAAACGCCGAGTGGCAAGTATCTGTACACAAAGTCAATGATATGGAAATAACAATGGATGCTGCTATTTATCAGAATTCTGAATTAAAATATCCTCGTGAACCCCCGTTTCACCCATCGTGCCAGTATCCGGAATATTCTTTCAGCACTGGAATATGACAAATTTCATTTATAAATCAATTAATTATCGATATCACACCTACTCTCCAGAAAATGAATTATGAAAATCGCCATTATTGTTAATTTATTTCCTCCGGTATGGCTTGCCGGAACTGAGATTGCAACGTATCAGATTGCAGAACAACTAGCAAAAAGGGGCCACGAAATCCATGTGATAACGTCCCACGATAAAGGACTGCCGAATTTCGATAAAGAAAATGGATTTTATATTCATCGGTTAGCATGGTCGAAGATACGCATCATTGGAGTTATTATATTCTGGTTAAAAATTTTCTTCACAGTCCGTAAGATTAATCCGGATATCGTCCACGCTCAAGATTTATCCACTGGTATCCCTGCCTATATATCAAAAATAATCCTGAAAATGCCGTATATTATCTGGGGCCGAGGTTCCGATGTATATTTACCGGATGGTTTTTTGAGAATAACCCGCGGGGCGGTATTGCGGAATGCCAATGCAATCCTTGCATTAACTAAAGATATGCGCAAAAAGATGAGAGAGATTACCTCGCGGGAAATTTTTGTCATACCTAATGGAATCGATTTGGAAGAATTTAAAGGCGTACCAATCAAACCAGATGAATATAGCACTGGAAAAACCATTCTATTTGTTGGTAGCCTGTATCCAATTAAGGGTGTCGAGTATCTACTAATAGCAATGAAGAAGATCCATGAAGAAGCGCCAGATACCCGATTGATCATAGTTGGTGATGGCGGAGAAAGAGAAAAGTTAGAAGCATTAACCACTCAAATGGGAATCCAAAATTCTATTCAGTTTGTCGGGAGGGTTCCTCATAAAAATGTGCTAAATTTTATGCAAAGAGCAGATATTTTCGTCCTTCCAAGCCTTTCAGAGGGACTTCCAAATGTAATTATTGAGGCAATGGCATGTGGATTGCCAATTGTGGCGTCACGTGTCGGTGGGATCCCGGATATTATTAAAGATGGTGTGAATGGCTATGTCGTGGATCCAGGAAGACCAGATCAAATTGCTAATAAAGTCCTTATGCTTTTAAATAACAATGAATTGGTCAAGCAAATAAACATTAATAATAGAAGAATGGTCGAAATTTTTGAGTGGGGGAATATAATTAATAAGTTGGAAGAAATCTATAACTCTGCTTTAGCCCCCTTTCCGGATCATCATTCACACAACTTTTGTATTTGAATTAAAAAATCGCAGGAAATTACGTAATTTCATGAACATGCAATCAGTTCCGTCTGTTGACTCGGTCTACAAACTATTGAGCAAATTCACTGAGATCCAGTTCATCTCCCTTGTGAATGGGATTCTCAATACATGGTGCACGTGGAAGAGACGTCGGGGAAAGAACACGTTTATCGTGGATGCAACGGCAATTACGCTCGATCTGAACTGGTTCAGGAGGAAATATACCAGGAAGAGACTGGAGAATCGGGACTATGCGTGGGGCTATTGCCCCACCCACGGTCATTATATCGGGTACAAACTAACACTGGCTCTTGATGCTCATTCTCTGAGGCCGGTCTGTTTCCTGCTGCATCCGGGTTCTCCCCATGATTCGACCATTTTCAGAGAGATCGTGAATGAATTGAAAAGGCGTAGAATTGCCCGGATTGGTGATACAATTGTTTTTGATAAAGGGTATTACGCCTATGACAACTACGTTGAGGGGATCTTTGAGTTTAGTATTGTCCCGATGATATTTGCCAAAAAGAACTTTTCAATTCCCAAATTGCTGAAGAGATTCAATTATCCTCTTTGGATCTTCGGGAGATCCGATACGAAACTGCTCATCCAGAGGTTTGCTTCCCTGGCCCGCCGGTTGCTGATGTATCTCCGTGATGAAATACGATTTGTGGAGAAGAGATCTCTTATCGAGGATGTGTTTAAAACGGCGAAAAATGCGTTCGGTTTGAAGAGAATTCACAAGTATACAACGAGATCTGTGAAAAAGACCGTCTGTCTGAATGTACTTTTACTCGGACTTGTCATTTCTCTCGGATTTAATGAAAAAATTCGATTACAGAAGTTATCTGAGTGGTGATCCGGAGAGGGGGCTAATAGAAATTCATCTTCTTCCTTCCACCGATCTCCCACAGCACCCACTCACACTTTTAATAGCAATCGAACTGGATACAAGTCAATCTAATATCCGGCGGGATTGATCTTCCCATTTTATAAAATACCCCTTTGTCTCAGATTTCACTGGTTTGTATCTGTTAATATTCATATGAAATACAAGGGTCCGTGGCTGATTAATCGGGTCTCGGACTGTTGAAAAATCCCTCATTTTATACGACATTGCAAGGCCCCCCGTTCACGGACCCGCCGATCCTTTCCTGAACTTTCCAGGCAGCACCCTGATCGCGAACCGTGCCCCCTTCCCCCGCTCGCCGTTCCCGGTAATCAAAATCCCGGTGATCGCGGGGATCTCGCGGGACAAAAAGAGGCCCATGCCCGTGTTCTTCCCGTATCCCCGCCCGAATATCTTTTCTTTCTCTCCCCCTGCCACCACTACCGGTTCCCGGATTCCATTACCTGGAACCCCCGGGTACCCGGACGGGAAAAAGGCAAGCCAGGATTTCCCCCCCTCTTTTTCCTTTATCACCTACCGCAACGCTTTTCTCACCCCACTTTCAACACGCCCCGTTCACCCTTATTACCCCCGCCCCACCATGCTGGTGTGCAGGGAGCGGCTGCGGCGGCTCCCTGCAGGAACGACAAAAACATGGAACGACAGGTGGTCACACGACAACCAGGAAAACACTGCGGACACCGGACGGCGTCCGTTTGCACCGGGGAGTCCTCTTGCTCCAAAGGGCTCTTTCCAACGGGAGAAGGTGAGACATGCAGGACACCGTAGCGGGCCCCCCGGAACGTGAGCCATTTTCCCCCATGGTTTCCGGCGGAGGACCCGGAATAACCTCTCACCCCGGCCTGAAAAAGGTATGGGTGCCCGGGTACACGGGCCGGTCACCGGAGGTGGCGTGATGTCCCCGGCACAGTACTCGTCGTCGCCGGTCCCGCTTTCTCCCGCTCCTCACACCCTGCTTCGCAGCGTACTCGTCGCTGTGTTCCGTACAACCATTGATGCTCAGTGACTCACTTTGCTCAAACCGCTATATCCATTCACGCCCTCGACCTCTCGTCGCTTCCAGGGGGGCACGGCTACCCCCTTCGCTCCCCGCCCTGATGGGACGGCCTCCTCCTCTCCCCACAGGAGAGGAAGTGAACATGATGGATGTCCTCCCTGACGCGGCCGGATCCCTTTCATTTCATATTGTCTCTGTAGGTGCCGGAATGAATCGCTTATATTGGGGCCAAATATTTGCCACAGTACAATTTTTGACATCAACATGCACATGCACTATGCTGCCGGGTGTATCGATCATCACATCGTAGGTTTTCATTGTAATTGTTTTTCCATTCGCGGATATCGTTGTTGTTGCGTTAGAATTGACTTCAGCGATTGAATAGGGTTCTTTTAGGTATAGACCAACATCGGGATCCGTAAGTGCGATTCCGATAGCTGCTGCACTTTGATTGATGCAACAACACGCTCTGTGGGTGTCATCAGGTCTATGGAGACAGCCCGCATTAATGATTGCA
>JGI11944J13513_1003363_pt1 | contig 10089 bp, 9 predicted proteins | sample TerdegcoTASludge_FD_13513 | JGI IMG/M metagenome (IMG submission 13513) | reverse complement strand
ATGGGTCCGGAGGCCAGTAATAGCCTTTCACTGTCTGTTTTATGCTCCACAGTGAGCCATGCCATTTGGTGAGATCGGGGCTCCATGCATGTGCCGAATCTCCATAAATACCAATTGTAAAACAAAATAAGACTGACATGGCGATAATCAAAATCCTAAACTTCATGGTGAACCTCCTATTTTTTATTTTTATTTTCTCGAAGATGGTTCATCTTCACCCTGGCCAATCACTCCAATACAAGTCATACCTCGAGACATTCGGCTCTCTTCACACTGCCCATTGACAGATACACGGCTTCTGAAAAATACGTTTTTTTAAATATAAAAGAGCTGAGTAAAAGTTGTCAAGCCCACAGAGTAAAAATATGGTAAAGTTATGTATCATATTTGTTTGACGAGGATTTGCTGTGCATATTACCATCAAAAAAATGGAGACACATCATACAGACACAAGTGCCAGTGATGTGAGTACCACATTTATCGTGGCTGAAGACGGTAAGGAATTCAGAATAACATACCGATCGAATCTGTACGGTCGCAGTTTGAGTCTGGCCGGGAGAGAGGGTACGCTTCACATAAGTAGGGAAGATAACAAGGTGTATATTCAAAATGTGGCTCTTGGTGGCGGGTGTGGTCTCCTGATCAGCGATGAACCTGTTGAGGGGTTGTCACCCTTAGCCGTACGGTGCATTATCTTCGCAGAACACCTCAAAGAACCAAAGGAAATCATCTTAACTAACGATCGAACGGAAAACCGTGGCAAATATCCGGCATTGCTCATCGATGGCATTGCACAGGATTTTTGCCAGTATTCGAAGATCTTCGAAGACACACCATAGTCTCATACCTTCTGTTGTTCTGAGCTGTTTTTACCCTTCATTCGTAGCCTGCCGTGTAAAAAAACACTTCTCAAATACTTTCGAAAAGCGCTTCCACCCGTGTTTTAATCATGGCCCGGTCGCTTTCCGTGAAGTCAGTTTCAATCTTCAAAAAAGGCAGGTGATATTTACTGCGCACGTGTTGTTCTATTCTGTGGGATTCGATGTTGTATGAGTGGCAAGCCTGAAGAATAACATCAATAACTGCATCAGGTTTAAACCGCGCAATCAAATCATCCAACGCATCAAAACGACGTTGATTAGGAGTCATGCACGAGCATGGTATCTGTAGATAAGCTTTTGCAAGAGCAGAAAGGGGGTCGCCAGTATTTTCTTCAATTTTTATTGTATACCCCTTCATACCACTGCACGCTTCCATGGCTACTACTACCCCGCCGGCCTCTTCAATAACCCTGAAGATCTTCAACGCATCTCCTCCCACGGGGCACCCGCTTACCATAACCCGTGATGATTCTATTGTACCAATGTACTCTCCTTCAATGATACGCTCATCCAGTTTTTTTGTGACATCTTCCAGGATTCTTTGCAACTCATCACTATTCGATACGAGTTCAAGGCCGATCACATCGTACATTTCATCCCAACTAATTACGGGGGGAAAATGGCTAGTATACTGGAAAAAATTATTCATAAAAAGGTTCTTTCGATTTGTGTCTTTAATCTCTGTCTCTATTTGCTCGTCGGTAATCTGTGTTTCAAATGTTTCCTCAAGCCAATTTTTTAGCTTCCGAACCATGATGATCCAGTTTGCGAGGGCCTCTGTTTCGTCCGGCAGTTGAGGGAGATCCATAATGTGTGTAGGTTTGATGTGGCTGATAAGCTCAAACATCTTCTTTTTGCCATCACAAGTTGTCTCACCGATAATTGCCTGGGATAGGGCGTAAAAAGGACAGGTATCTGTAATGATGAATCCATAGCTCGATTTAATAAGAGGACAAAGATTGGAGGGAAGGACCGCCTCGGCTGCCGGGATGGTCTTTCTGGAAAAAGCACATAAGAAGATCGGCACAGCCCCCATTGCCCGGACTAACTCAACAGGCGCATACCCACAGTACATGCCGATAACAGGTGCCCCGATATTTCTTTTATAGATGACGGAATCCAGCACCCTGTCATTCGGATTGTTTACATATTTGTCATTGATAAGCAGCTTCATCGTTACAATAACTCCTTTATTTTTTCCTGAAGTGAATTGTGTAAATATCCTCGGCCTCCATGGTAGCCTCCACCAAACATCCTAAGTGGACCCCTAAAGCCCTGAGGTTTTCCATGGCCGTAAGCTCATTAACCACAATGGTGATTTCAGTCCGTGATTCAAGTGCTTTTTTTGCCAGAATAACCGGCTCGGCACAACCAAGTCCTTTCGCATTGATCAATTCAGACATGGTTTTTCTCTCCGTTTTTGTATAAAACCCGATAATCACCTATTCTCATGGTAAACCGTATTGAATCAAGATAATCAAAGATAGGCTGGACTTGTGGTCGGCCTAATCCAAACACTTCCTGCGAGTCTTTTAAGGCAATTTGACCTTTTTTCCCGATATGATCTTGTACTTTCCGTTTTACATCCTCCAGCGCCTCCGCATGAATCAGCCGATGGTTATTCAGCCTGATCAGCTTTCCCTCGCTCATCATCAACTTCAATACGATCTCAACTTCTTTCTCACCGAAGGAATCCATAATCCTCCTCAAAATGTTGGAGGGAAGAGGCCTTACGCGGTACAAACGGCATATTTCTTCTAAATGGTCATAAATCTGTTTTTGTTTTTTATTTAATGTCACCTGAAATCCAAACAGCTTGATCCTTCCTTTGTTGATTTCAATTTCTTTCTTATTCTTAAGGTCTTGAAGGGTGGTTTCATATACTCTTTGATTTAAGAGGGGGGAAATCTTTAGGCGGATTTCCTCCTGAGAGGCATCTTTTTGATCGGGATGACTACCATGAAAGCTGGTGATCTTCTCTATTATTTCTTTTTCCAAGTACGCGATTGATTCTTTATGAATCACAGAATCATCTTCTATGAATAAAATCCTTCCTCCTCTGAGTAAGTGATTACACGCCTCATCAATTTCCCCTTGGGGTGAATAAAGTCTCTTGGCTAATTCGGAAGTCTTAACGGGCGCAAATCTTTCCTTTTTAATCAATAACTCAACCATTTCATGAATGATTTTCCGTTCCAGCAGTTCAAGATGCTCAGTTGATTCAGGCCGGGCAGATCGATACTTCTCCGGATTAACCTCCAAAATTACACCACCGCCAATCGTGCTCGCGGGATTTAAGGACCTGAGAATATATCTATCATACGGAAGAAGGGCGACTCTATTTTCTAATCTCATTTGCATAAAACAACTTTCACCTGGAAGAAGTTTTTCTTTATTCATAAGAACTGATCGGGCAACTACTTCGTACGTTCCGGAATAGAGTTTAACCTCGGATATGCTATTTAGATTATATGGGTTCGATTGTAGATAGTAAAACTTTGCATTCACTATATTGGTCAAAAGCAGAGATTGTCGTTCACCTACAACCATCCCTTTCTCAATCTCTTCCATCCTCACATCGGATAGATTCAGGCCTACTCTATGGCCCGCAACCGCATCGCTCACCCATTGACCATGAATCTGGATATTTCTGATGGCGGTATTTTTTCCGATGGGATAGACTTCCACAATATCCCCCTTACTTACCCTTCCCGATATGACCGTACCTGTTACGATTGTTCCATAGCCTGGCACGACAAAGACCCTGTCAATAGGAAGACGAAATATCCCACCTTGATTTTTCTCAATTACCTGCCAGGATATATCTTCTAATGTTTGCTTTATCTCTTCAACGCCTTGTGCTGTCTTGGCAGAGAAATTGATTATAGGCGCCTTCTCAAGAAAGGTTCCTTTTACAAAGTCTCGTATCTCTTCATGCGCCATATATATAATTTCATCATCTACACGATCAATCTTGGACAGTACTATCAGGCCATGCCGGATATTAAAAAGCCTCAAGACATCGAAGTGTTCGCGAGTCTGGGGCATTACTCCCTCATCTGATGCAACAACAAGTATGGCAACATCTACTCCTGATATTCCTCTGAGCATGTTTTTGATAAATCGTTCATGACCAGGTACATCTATAATAGAAAGGACGTTGCCGGAGGGAAGCTGCAGACTTGTAAATCCAGGCTCGATTGTCATCCCTCTTTCTTTTTCTTCTTTCAAACGGTCAGTATCGGTTCCTGTGAGGACTTTAATCAGCGCTGTCTTTCCATGGCCAACATGGCCGGCAGTTCCGACCACTATGCTTGGATAAAAAAAATTCATTCAGACAATCCAAAATAGGCGGAGGCGGCTATTGTTTCCCCTATAGTAGATTCCCACGGGCAAGCCCGTGGCACTAAACATACACACGCTCCGCGAATTATAAACACATTCACCAACGCGTAAAAGCGCGGTCCTCGTGGGGCATGTGTTTTTCGCGGGAAGCTCTCTGCGTGCAGAGCGAGTGTGAACGGAAGTCTCTGACGGCTTAGCTGCTAGAGAGGGCGACGCAAGCCCCGGTAATAGAAAAATGACCTGGTTTGCCCCCTCCCCCAGGACAGAAAGAAGCCCATCATGAGCCTTGAGATCAAGACCCAAATCCGTCCACATTTGTGTGTAATCTGCCACGAAAACCTCCCATAATAAAAAATCCGGTCGCGAATTTCCACGCCGGACTCTCGGGGGCCTTGATAAGGTTGGATTACGGCGGAGAAACTGCGAATGCGGCCAATAAAGGAGGCCACCCGGGCTCCCTAAATTTTTCTCAGCCTAAAGGAATAAATATGTTTGCAACACTATCCATTGTACTATTATTATTGCTAATTAATGAAATATAATAACTGAATGACAATCAACTTGTCAAGGTAAGTGAACCGTTCATGTGTAAATCAATGAGATGCTAATAATTTAAGACCATTTCACGGCAATTTCCCTTAAAAGTGATTGTAACTGATTGATATATATGGTATATTACCTCATTCTCATGACATGAAGGAGGTATCTGTGATCCAGGAATTTACCACCCCTACCTTTGCTGATTACTTTGTTGAGATCCGTAAGCAAACAAGGAAAAGTTTCCTCGATGATGTCCATCGTCTCATTGACTGGAAACCCATAGAGAAGATCCTCCGGAAGAAATACCGGAAAGTTGCCAGTGCTGACGGAAGACCTGCCTATCCTCCTGTGCCCATGTTCAAGCTCTTACTTCTCCAGAGATGGTATGGTTTAAGCGATCCCGCATTGGAGGATGCTCTCTCTGACCGTATCTCCTTCATCAGGTTCAGCGGGTTCTCTCTGGGGAGTTCCTTGCCCGATCATAGCACCATCTGTCGCTTCAGGAATACGTGTATGGAGCTGGGTGTCTATGAAAAGCTCTTTGGAGAGATCAATCGCCAGATTGAATCCCATGGGCTTCTGGTTAAGGAAGGGGCTATCGTGGATGCCACCATTGTGGAATCCTCCCGGCGACCGAGAAAGGTCATTGAGATCATCCCGGAAGACAGAAACGAAGAAGAATCATCTTCTGAAGTATCCCCTCCTCAGATTACCTACTCCGATGATCATGATGCCACCTGGGTCAGGAAAGGGAAGAAACCGTATTATGGATATAAGACCCATATAGGGGTGGATACCAGGGAAGGGTTTATCTTAAACGGTCATGTCACCCCTGCCCATGTTGCGGATACCACGGAATTTGAAAAGCTCATGGAGAACCTCTCTTTACCTGATACATCCCCCATCTGTGCCGACAAGGGATATGCAAGTCAGAAGAACCGCGACCTTTGTGCTGCCCGCGGCTATGAAGACGCAATCATGCATAAGGCAACCAGGGGAAAACCGCTTACCTCCTTCCAGCGCTTTATCAACAGAATCATCAGTGCCTTCCGCTATCGGGTGGAACAGGGATTGGGAGCTTTGAAGAAACACTATGGGTTTACCCGCATGCGCTACCTCGGGTTATCAAAAGGGAACATGGAGTTCCTCTTGAATGCCATGGCGTTTAACCTCAAAAAGGCCGTGAGGATGATTGAGACATAAGAAGAGGTGTGTCCAAACACTGAGAAGACAATGAAAAAGGAGAGAATAAAGACCGCGCATGATAACAATCCAGCCCTGAATACCTGACCATAAGGGGTGAAAACACGAGAAAAACATCCCAGAGGCAAGGATTGGGGATTATGCAAAGGTCTTGAATAATGAAAAAGAAGAGAATAGAGACTATACAGGACAACAACCAAACCCTGAAAATCCGACCATAGGGAGTGAAAACAGGAGAAAATCCCCCCAGGGGCAGGGGTCATGGGTTATGCAAAGGTCGTATTTTAGGTTTCGTTGAAGGAGGCTTGCCTCGCAAGGCATCACTCAAAACCTTAAGAAATAAAAAGAACTAATCGAAGACTCGGGGATGCAAAAATGCCTAGTGTCAGAACACCTGTACTACCCCCATGGGCTTCCTCATTTTGGCTTCTTCGCTACGGGATGTATCCCTCGGCCACCATTTTGTTATAGGAAATCTCCTTCTTGATTGTCCCTTTTTGCTGGCACCACCGAAATATATCGGCAATCTGGGCAGACGTCGGGAGAGCAAGTTTGGGGAATTGCGGGACGGGAAAGGTTTGTTTCAACAGCTCCGGGATTCTGCATTCGCGGTTCATGATTGTTCGAGCCTCTTCGGGATATTTGTTTATATATATTGATGCCTTTTCCACGGCCCTTTGGAAAGCTTTCACTTTTTCCGGATATTTAGAGAGGAAGGCTTCATGGAAAGCGAGTACCGTAGGAGACCATCCCTTTCCAGCATCGTCTGCAACCACGATAGCTCCTTTTGACACAGCAAGAGTTGCAAGCGGTTCAGGCAAGACTGCAGCTGGCACCTGACCTAAGACAATCATTTGCAATCGGATGGGGATGCTCTTGATTTCAACCATATTGGTCTGTTCGAGAGGTATGCCTTTCGATGCCAAGAATTTTGTAGTGAGAAAATCGAGAATTGTATTGGAGCTAACAGCCAGCCCCGCGCGCACAGCCTCTTTGGGAGACTTATTAGCGTATTCTGACGATACGACAAGAGCAAACATCCGTTGATTTGTCGTAGCGTTGTGAATAACAGAGACTATTTTAATAGGTATGTTGTTGGCATTGAGGATCATGCAGGTAAGGATATCGCCGAAATAACCGGAAATCCGGTTTGATGTGAAGGCAATGTCCTTTTCAAGGGCGGAGTTGCTTGTGACGAGCTCCACACTAAGCCCTTCCTCCCTGAAGAATCCTTTGTCAACTGCGACAAAGAGGGGCAATGCCTGAAGAACTGGCAGGGTCCCGAACTGAATATCGGCAGAGGCTGTCAAGGCCGGAGCTATTGCGGCTACAAATAATATAATGGAGACAAAAACAAATAGTATTTTCATATATTAACTCCTTAATCACAGATAATCAGCTTGAGATGAGTATGTCCACAAAGGTGAAACAGAAAAAGAGTGCACTCACCACGCCGTTTAGAGTAAAAAAAGCCATATTGATATGAGCGAGACCTCTTTTCAAAATCAGCCAGTGCTCATAAAAAAGTATTAGCCCTATGATGGAGAGACCAACGTAAAAAACTCCTCCCATATGCTCAGACAGACCTGCTGCCAGAAAGAAGATGATAGTAGCAACGTGGAAAAAAAAAGCAATAACAAGAGCTTTTTTCGCACCCAGACGGACAGGGAGTGACTTGAGGTTTTCCTTGCTGTCAAAATCAATATCCTGGAGGGCGTAGAAGATGTCAAACCCGGCCACCCAAAAAGTAACGCCACCACATAGGAGCAGACTCGTGAGGGAAAGGTGCCCGGTAACGGCAATCCATACGCCTCCTGGACTCATCCCGAGGCTAAACCCGAGGACAAGGTGTGAGAAGGACGAGAAACGTTTCATGTAAGAGTAACCGAATAGTACAAAAAGGGCGACGAAGGAGAGCAGGAAAGCAGCCCAATTTAACATTGCCGCAGAGAAGACGAATGCGAATGCTGCCAAGACGGTAAATATCCACGCTTCCTTCATGGTAAGCCTCCGTGTCTGGAGGGGGCGTGTCTCTGTTCGAGGGTTTTTCGTATCATATACATAATCGGCAATCCGATTAAAAGCCATGGCTGCGCTCCTGGCAGAAACCATAGCCAGAACAATCCAAAACGTCTTCGTCGGATCTGGTAAATGACCGTCATAGACCATAATAAGCGCTATCATGGCGAAAGGGAGAGCAAAGATGGTATGCTCAAATTTGATAAGCTCAATAAAGCTGGTAAGCTTTGCGGTCAGAGCCCGAGAGCGGTCCATATGCTGTCTATTTTCTTGATTGTCTTCTCGTCCATAATAGCACGCTTTGGCCATGTTCTTCCATGTCCCTCTTCCCTAAACTTCTTTGTTGCGTCAATGCCCATCTTCCCCCCGAATCCTTCCTCATTCGATGAGTGATCGAGGATATCAAGGGGGCCCTTCTTAAGCGTTATGTCCCGAAGGGGATCAATGTTACCCCCAAGATGGAAGAGGACCTCATTGAGGTCATGAATATTGACATCTCGATCAAAAACAACAATGATTTTTGCCGTTGACATCTGGCCGAGCCCCCAGAGGCTATCCATAACTCTGTAAGCCTGGCCAGGGTATTTCTTGTCTATTGATACAAAAACAAAGTTGTGAAAAAGCCCCGAGGCAGGTATCTCTATGTCCTGTAGTTCAGGGATGACAAATTTCATGAGAGGAAGGAATAGCCGCTCCGTTAGTTTTCCAAGAAAAACATCTTCAAGAGGAGGCCATCCCACTGCAATGGATGGATAAACGGGGTTTTCATTCGTCGTGATCGCTGTGATATGAAAGACAGGAAAGGGTCGCTGTGGGGTATAATAACCGGTGTGATCCCCGAAGGGTCCTTCTAAAAAGGTCTCATCCTCATAGATATACCCCTCGAGGACGATGTGGCTATAAGCAGGTACTTCAATATCCACTGTCTTGCATTTCACAGTTTCTATTGGACGATCAAGGAGCAAACCGGCAAAAAGGATCTCGCTTATATCAGGCGGAAGAGGCGCAGTGGCAGCGTAAATGACTGCAGGCTCGCAACCGAGGGCGCAGGCTGCCTCCAGCCTCGTTCCTGTTTCCCTGGCTTTCCGGTAATGGGTCTCTCCACCCTTCGAGGGATGCCAGTGCATTGCTGTATGGTTTCTATCGAGCACCTGCATCCGGTACATACCCATGTTCTGTCTGCCAGTGACAGGATCTTTTGTCACAACAACAGGGAGAGTAATAAACCTCCCTGCGTCGTTTGGCCAAGAAGTCATAATGGGATAGGAGGAAAGATCTACCTCTTCCTCATGGACAATATGATGCTGACATGGGCCTTTTTTCACGGTTCGGGGAAGAAGGCCTGCAATATCTTTGAGTTTCCATAGAGCCCTCGCCTTGTCCATCATTCCTGCGGGAGGTTCAAAATTCAACAAGTGTGTCACCCTGTCCAGCAATTCTTTTTCAGAAGAAACGCCGAAGACGTCCCAAATCCTCTCCCAAGACCCGAAGATATTGATAAGAAGGGGTATTCCTGTGCCCTCAATGTTTTCAAAGAGTAAGGCTGGTCCTTCTGCCTGAAAGACCCTTCGATAAATCTCCGTGACCTCAAGATCGCGGCTTATGGGATGGGCAATCCGTTTCAATGCCCCTTTTCGTTCCCATAACCGGATAAGATTCATAAGGTCCATGGCCTGGTTTTCCTCCTTAACGACAACATTAGGTCAAGTTCATGACGCTACTGTAGAAACAGTAAGGCCCTGTAATCACACATATCTCTATTTACTGCAGGGTAAGCCTCACTCCATTCCCAACAACAACAAAATGAATTCTACCCCTCGTTTTAAAAAAAGACAAGGAAATTCTCTAAGACGTGCAATAGGAAAATAAAGTCATGCAGAGACGTTGGGGATTTCCTTGTAAGAGGCAATTTTGATTGTAGGTGCTATCAATATCCTTTGCTGGTTCCTGCTCCCACCCTGTTAAGACCTTTGCACGGTAAATATCCCTGAAATAACTTGTAACATATTGATATATATGGTATATTACCTCATTCTGATGACAAGAAGGAGGTATCTTTGAAGGACACATTTACTACCCCAACCTTTGCCGATTACTTTGT
>JGI11944J13513_1003354_pt1 | contig 10106 bp, 7 predicted proteins | sample TerdegcoTASludge_FD_13513 | JGI IMG/M metagenome (IMG submission 13513) | reverse complement strand
TGGGGTTGCGGGTGGCGGCGCGGCTGGCGCTGCTCGCGGCGTTCCCGGCCCTGCTGTGGCTGGCGCGCTTCCCCACCGCCGACGAGCGGGGCTACGTCATGCGGTTCCTCGCCGACCGCCGCGACGCTCTTCGCACACGGAGGCACAAAGACACGAAGGGGTAAAGGCACGGAGAGACCCTCTGTGTCTCTGTGAGGGATATTTTTCTCGCACAAAGACACGAAGACACAAAGAGGTTTTCTGTGTCCTTGGTGTCTCTGTGAGGGATATTTTTCTCACACAAAGACACGGAGACACAAAGAGGTTTTCTTTGTGTCCTTGGTGCCTCCGTGAGGGATATTTTTCTCGCACAAAGGCACGGAGACACAAAGAGGTTTTTCTTTGTGTCCTTGGTGCCTCCGTGGGGGATATTTTTCTCACACAAAGGCACGAAGACACAAAGAGTTTTTCTTTGTGTCTCTGTGTCTCTGTGAGGGATGTTTTTCTCACACAAAGACACGAAGACACAAAGGGTTTTCTTTGTGTCCTTGGTGCCTCCGTGAGGGATATTTTTCTCGCACAAAGGCACGGAGACACAAAGGTTTTTCTTTGTGCCTCTGTGTCTCTGTGAGGGATGTTTTTCTCACACAAAGGCACGAAGACACAAAGAGTTTTTCGTTGTGTCTCTGTGAGGGATGTTTTTCTCACACAAAGGCACGAAGACACAAAGAGTTTTTCTTTGTGTCTCTGTGTCTCTGTGTGGGATATTTTTCTCACACAAAGACACGAAGACACAAAGGGTTTTTCTTTGTGTCTCTGTGTCCCTGTGTGGGATACTGCCTCGCGCGGATGTTTTTCTGTCCCAAGAGCGGTGCTTTGGAAAATCTGGGCCTGGGTGCTACAATGAGAGCACCGCACACACCACGGAGACGGCATGGACTTGCTGGAGGGCTTGAACCCACAACAGAGGCAAGCGGTAACTTGCGCCGAGGGGCCGGTGCTGGTGCTGGCAGGGCCAGGCAGCGGCAAAACCCGCGTTCTCACCCATCGGGTGGCCTACCTGGTGCGGGAGGTTGGCGTGCGAGCGGGGAACATCCTGGCCGTTACGTTCACGAACAAGGCCGCGCGCGAGATGAAGGCGCGCCTGTCGCACCTTCTCGGCGCCGAGTGCGAGGCGCTCACCATCGGCACGTTCCACGCCACCTGCGCCCGCATCCTGCGGCGGGAAGGCACGCTCCTCGGCTTCGCGCCCTCCTACACCATCTACGACGATGACGACCAGCAGGCGGTCATCAAGCGCATCCTCAAGGAGATGAACCTGGACGACAAGGCTTACAGGCCCGGCGCCGTCCTGTCTGTCATCTCCAAGGCCAAGAACGACCTCATCGGCCCGGATGAGTTCGTGCCCAAGTCCTACAGGGAAGGAGTGATCGCGCGCATCTATCTGCGCTACCAGCAGGCCCTCAAGGAAAGCAACGCCATGGATTTTGACGACCTGCTGACGAACACGGTGGCCCTGTGGCAGCAGTTTCCGGACGTGCTGGAGCGGTACCGCAGCCGATACCGGTATGTCCTGGTGGACGAGTTCCAGGACACCAACGCGGCGCAGTACGTGCTGCTGAAGCAACTGGCGGCACAGCACCGCAATCTGTTCGTAGTTGCCGACGAGGATCAGTCCATCTACTCGTGGCGCGGCGCCGACTTTCGCAACATCCAGCGGTTCCGAGAGGACTTCCCCGAAGCCCCCACCATCCTCCTGGAGCAGAACTACCGCTCCACGCAGACGATTCTGGATGCCGCCAACGCCGTGATTTCCCGGAACACCCGCCGCACGCCCAAGCGCCTGGTTACGGAGCGGGACAGGGGGACGCCGCTCGTTGTGCACGAGGCTTACGACGAGCAGGAAGAAGGCCAGTACGTGGTGCGGGAGATTCAGCGGCTGGTGGGGGAAGAGGGCTTCCGGCCCGGCGACTGCGCCGTGATGTACCGCACGAATGCCCAATCCCGCGCGGTGGAAGAGGCGTTCGTGCGGGCGGGGATGCGCTACAAACTGGTGGGGGCGACGCGATTCTACCAGAGGCGCGAGATCAAGGACGCGCTGGCCTACCTGCGCATCGTGTACAACCCGGCGGACTCGGCGAGCCTGAGCCGCGTGATCAACGTCCCGCCGCGCGGCCTAGGCCCGCAGACGGCGGAGGCGCTGTTCGCCTGGGCAGGCGAGCAGGGCATCTCCGTCTGGGAGGCGCTCCACCGCCTGCGCCAGGCGGAACAGGGGGACGAACCGATGGCGCATCCCCTGTCGGCGCGCGCCGTGAAGCCGCTCCTGGCCTTCCTGGCCCTGTGGGAGAGCCTGGTGGAGGAAAGCAAGTCGCTGGATGTCGCATCCATCCTTCAACTTGTGCTGGAGCGAACCGACTACCAGGCCTATCTGAACGACGGCACGGAGGAGGGGCGCGACCGCTGGGACAACGTGATGGAACTGCTGAACGTTGCCAGCCAGTACGCCAACATGGAGAACTCGCTGGGCGTGTTCCTGCAGGAGGTGTCGCTGGTGGCCGACGTGGACGAACTGGGCGACCAGCCCGACACGCCCGTCCTGCTCACGCTCCACATGGCCAAAGGGCTGGAGTTTCCGGTGGTGTTCATCATCGGCCTGGAAGAGGGCATCCTGCCGCATTCGCGCTCTTCGGGGTCGCCCGAGGAGTTGGAGGAGGAGCGGCGGCTGTTCTACGTGGGCATGACGCGGGCCAAAGACCACCTGTATCTGGTGCATGCGTTTCGCCGCGCGTCGTATGGGCGGAGCGCACCTTCCCAGAAGTCGCGCTTCCTTCGCGACATTCCGCACCACCTGACGGGTGGCGAGCGCAGGACGTGGCCCACGCGCCCGTCGGCGGCGCTACGGGTGGAGCCGGTAGCCGCGCCGAAGCCGCGCGAGGATGCGCGCCCTGCGCCGCCCTCCGCGCCGACCTTCGCCCCGGGCGACAGGGTCGTGCACCCCAAGTTCGGCGTGGGGACTGTGGTTGAATCTCGGATCGTCTCCGACGACGAGCAGGTTACCGTGGCCTTTCCCTCTAATGGCACCAAGAAACTTCTGGCGCGCCTCGCGAAACTGGAGAAGGTGCGCTGAAAGCGAAAAACGGGTATAATAGCCGAAAGCCGCGAGGGGGTATTGTGATGCGACGACGAAGCGGGGTCATCCTGAGCGTGGTTCTGTTGCCGCTCCTGGTGCTCCTGGGCTATTTCGTGATGATGCGCTTCCAGGGTTCGTTTGAGGGGTTCCGCTCGCCGCTAAAGGGCGCGCTTCCGGAAGCGGCGCCCACAAGCCCTGTGGTGCAGCAAGTGGTGTACATCATCGTGGACGGCCTGCGGTACGACACCTCGCTGGGGATGCCGTTCCTGAACGGCCTGCGGCAGAAGGGCGCGTATGCGGTGATGCACAGCAAGCCGCCCTCGTATTCGCAGCCCTCGTGGACGACGCTGGTTACCGGCGCGTGGCCCGACATCAACGGCTCCCCGCCCCTCAACGCGGACTACGAGGACATGAAGCCCATCGCGGTGGACCACCTCTTCGCAGCCGTGCGCCGCGCCGGCATGACCAGCGCCATCGCCGGCTTCATCTGGTGGCAGAAGTTGGTTCCCCAAGACCTGCTGCAAGATGGCTTCTACGTGGAGGGCGAGGATGACGCCGCCGACCGCGCCGTCCTGGCCAAGGCGCTGGAGTTCCTGACAACCGTTCGGCCCAACTTGCTGCTGGTGCACCTGGATCAGGTGGACCACACGGGCCACTTGTACGGCGGCGAGAGCGCCGAGTACCGACAGGCGGCCTATGCCGTGGACGGGATGATCCAGCAGATTGCGGCGGCCCTGGACCTTGAGGAAAGCGTGCTCGTCGTCGTCTCGGACCACGGGCATATCAAGCGGGGCGGCCACGGGGGGCACGATGCCGTCGTGCTCAAGGAGCCTTTCGTGATGGTGGGCAAGGGCGTCGTGCCGGGCGACCTGGGGGACATAGAGCAGACCGACGTGGCGCCGACGATTGCGGCGCTGCTCGGCGCGGCTCCGCCGTCGGCCAGCCAGGGGCACATCCTGCTGGACGCCCTGGACCTCACCGTGGAGCAGAGGACTGAAAAACTGGTCTCCATGGCCCATCAGCGCATCGCCCTGGGCAACCTGTACCTGGCCAGCATCGGGCAAGGGGCGCTCAGCGACGTGGCTCCGGGCGATGCGGCCGTGGCCCAAAGTTCCATTGAGGTGCGCAACTACGACAGCGCGGCCCAACTGGCGCTCTATGCCATTGACCAGGTGGACTCGGAGATGGAGATCGCCACCGAGCACCGCCTGCTGGCCGAACGCGCCTACCGTCGCGTGTTCGCGGTCATCGCCGTGATTCTGCCGCTGTACCTGGTGTACCGCAAGCGGAGCGTGCGGGTGGTCTTTCTGGCGTTCGCGGCGCTGGCGGCGCTGGCGGTCTATCACGCCAACTTCATCCGTTCGGGCAACGTGTATTCGCTCAGCACGATCATCGGCCTGGATCCGTTCCTGATGGACACGCTCAAGGGCACGGCCTTGGGGCTGGTGGTCGGCACGCTCATCGTTGCGGCGCGCCTGTGGGTGGAAAAGGAGCGCTCCTGGCTGAACATCGCGGGCGCGACCTACGGGTTTGTGTTCCTGACCCTGTACCTCATCGGCATCCAGTTGGCGGTGGCGTATCTGTACAACGGGCTGACCATCACGTGGCACCTGCCCGACTTCGCCGTGGGGTTCTTGCAGTTTGTGGCCATGATCCAGTGGGTGCTGGTGGCGGCCATCGGGCTGGTGCTGCCGGTGGTAACGCTGGTGCTCAACGGCGCGCTGCCTCGCCTCATCTGGAAGGCGGGGCCGAAGGTGCGTTCGTGGCTGGGCCGGCGCGCCCAAGGGTAGGCATACGGAATAGGGCATTCGCGGAGCGAGACGATGCGGGTTTTCATCACGGGGTGTAACGGACAACTGGGGCGCAGTCTGGTGCCGCTCCTGGAGGGCGAGATTCTGTGCGGCGCGGATTTGCCCGACTACGACATCACCGACGCGGCCGCGATTCGTCGGGCCATCGTGGATTTCGCGCCGGATGTGGTGATCCACGCCGGGGCGTTTACGAACGTGGACGCCTGCGAGACCGACCCCGACACGGCCTACCGCGTGAACGCCCTGGGCACGCACAACGTGGCGCTGGCGTGCCTGGAATGCGGCGCGGAGATGGTGTACATCAGCACCAACGAGGTGTTTGACGGGACGAAGGACGCCCCCTACCTGGAGTTTGACGCGCCCAACCCCATCAACACCTACGGGAGGACGAAATGGGCGGGCGAGCAGTGCGTGCAGCGGTTCCTGCACCGCTACTACATCGTGCGCACGGCGTGGCTGTACGCACGGGGCGGCAACAACTTCGTCGCGAAGATCATCCGGGCGGCGGATGAGCGCGGCGGGCTGAACGTGGTGAGCGACGAGTTCGGGTCGCCCACCTACGCGCCCGACCTGGCGGAGGCCATCGTGAAACTCATCCGCACGCACCATTACGGGGTGTATCATTTCGTGAACGAGGGCGTCTGCTCGCGCTACGAGTGGGCGGTGCGCATTCTGGAGTTGGCGGGGCGCGGCCACGTGCCGGTGAAGCCCATCCATGCGTCGGAGTGGAAGCGGGCCTCCAACCCGCCGCGCTACGCCCCGCTGCGCAACTTCTGCGGGGCGGCGCTGGGCATCACGCTGCGCCCGTGGGAGCAGGCGCTTGCGGACTATTTCACGGGATAGCGAGCGCTTAGTACTACAACCTCATTTCTGATTTGCGTTTTGTGACAGATCGTGCGACAATGGCTCCGACCCTGCAAGAGGAGAGGAATCTGGTGGACACAGACGAAATGGACCGCTACGCCGCCGAGTTCGAAGCGTTTCATGCCCGCTTTGCCCCCCTCTTTGGCCGACGTGAACCGCGCGAGACGGCACGCCAGTATCTGCGGGGGCTGCTGTCGCCGGTTCAGCGCAAGAACTGCTGGCAAATGGCCGAAGCGGTCGGTGCGAAGAACCCGCAGCCCTTTCAGCGCTTGCTGTACACCACACCGTGGGATGCCGATCAAGCGCGGGACGAACTGCAATGCTTCGTCAGCGAGCGTTTTGGCGAGGCGGACGGGATCGGCATCGTCGACGAGACGGGCTTCCTGAAGAAGGGGAGCAAGTCGGTCGGCGTCAAGCGCCAGTACTGCGGCACGGCAGGCAAGATCGAGAACTGCCAGGTGGGGGTCTTCCTGACCTACTGCACGCGCCGCGGGTCCACCTTTTTGGACCGCCGGCTGTATCTGCCCAAGGAATGGTGTGAGGATGAGGCCCGACGCCGGGAAGCACGAGTGCCCGAAGATGTGATCTTCCAGACCAAGCCGCAGTTGGCCATGCAGATGCTGGAGGAGGCCTGGGTGCGAGGCGTCCCGATGGAATGGGTAACGGGCGACGAGGTCTATGGGGACGACGTGGAACTGCGCGACCGGGTGGCCCACGCGGGCAAGAAGTACGTCATGGCCGTCTCGGCGAACACGCCGGTTTGGCGCGGATGCCAGGCGGTCATTGCGCCGACCGAGGGCCCAACGGGACGGCCCTGCAAAAGGCCGCGTTTGGCCGCCGATGCTCCAGGGTGGGAAAGCGTGGCGGCGGTAGCCGCTACGCTGGCTCCCCAGGATTGGCACCGACTGGCGGTCGGCCAAGGGGAGAAGGGACCCCGCACCTATGATTGGGCGGCCGTGCGGATCCGCGAGAAACGCGGCCCCGTGTCGGGGCCGGACGGCTGGTTGCTGGTACGGCGCTCCATCAGCGATCCGACCGAACTGGCCTACTACCTGTCCAATGCTCCGGAGGACACCCCGCTGCCGACGCTGGCCGAGGTGGCCGGCGCTCGCTGGAGCATCGAGACGACTCTTGAAGAGGCCAAAGGGGAGGCCGGTCTCGACGAGTATGAGGTCCGCTACTGGCACAGTTGGTATCGGCATATTACCCTCTCCATGATGGCCCACGCCTGGCTGGCAGCGATGCGCCAGCCAGTGGGGAAAAAATCAGCCGGACCCAGAGCTGGCCGAATGGAGCGTGCCCGAGGTGCGCCGGCTGATGGAAATCGCCTTGGCGCTGCCGGAGCGCTCCCGCGAACTGCGGCTGGTCTGGTCGCGTTGGCGACGGGCCAAGCGACAGCAGGCTCGCCGGAGTCACTACCGCCGACGGCATGCGGATTGGCCAGAACAGGGTATCCATAGAAGCCGTTCGCCATAAGTGAGGTTGTAGTACTAGGGTATGGCGGGCGATGCAAGTGCGCGCGGCATTTGTGTGGTCCGTTATCCAGAGCACAGCCCACCTAAGTATGAAGAAGGACGCTATCCCTAGACAGATGTTTTCTGCGATAGATAGCATAGCAGTTGCCACCTACTCTTCGGGGACTCACGTACGGCACCTAACCTGTCATCAGTATCCCACCGAGAAACCAGGCTCCAAATCCACAATGAGGTTGATCAGTTGGACTGGGACACCAATTACTGGTAGGGCTCCGTAAATGTCTCGGAGTACAACATTATTGCCTGTTGCCTTTTTTGTCTCGCCTCTCTCGCCAGTTGGCCCACTCCACCGCAATAAACCAAAATATGGTGGCAACTGCGAAGACCAGGAAAACAAGGACGGGCCGTAAGTGAAACTCTACTCCCAAAAGCATCAGCAGAGGCCCACCTACCAACCAGATTAACCCCAGTAGTTGCATCCCTCCATCTCCCAGATCGATCAGGCCGTCCCTCCTGGGATTGCCACAAAGCCAAACTACAAACTGAGGTGGATGGATGATGACGGACCGATGTCCTCCACCCCGTTGGATCACGTATCCCCCAAGCCAGAGGGCCATGCCGATGATCAGGAAACCCACCAGTTGCCAGAAACCCCGTCCCATTTTTGTCCTCCTACCACGGTATTAGCCCACCAGCAGGCACATGAATGACTTCTGTACTTCCGGTGGAGGGGATAGAAAGAGCAGCATTCGGTTCTACCAAGGTCGGCAATGTGTTAGCAGCGAAACTGCCGCCTGCTGAACGGACTAGGTTTCCAAGTCCCAAACGTACGTCCTCCCATAGGATTTGCCGGCTGATCTCCTTGTAGAACTTGGGGGCAACCATTCTCGCTGCTGCCAGGTCCACGCTGGCCCTCAGGGCGTTTGCCGTGTATGGCCCAGCGATAGCGCCTCCAACTAGCCCGGCACCCGCGGCGATAGCAGCATCACGCAAGGTGATGGGCTTGTCGTTGACTGCTTGGGTTACGATGTACTGGGTTACGTTGGCTGCAGCACCCAGTATCAGAGCCCCGGCGGTCTTCGCGGCCACGACGGGTGCCGCTGCGCCAGCCACAAAGCCGACTCCGGTGGCGACCGCGAAGTCCTTAATGTTGAAGTTTTGTCCGGTCAGAGCCGTGGATGCGGCGTATCCCAGACCGCCAGCAACTGCGCCGATGATGCCGGTGACGAGGGGTATGGGTAACGCAAAGTTACCGCCGGGATCCACGTAGGACAGGGGGTTGTTCAGCGTGTATGCGTAGCGATTCAGGGATTGCGGATCCCAGACAGGTGGTGCGCCCCGGCCTTGTGTATCTTCATGGGGCTGCTCCCGCTGAATCTGGTTCCATTGCTCCAGAGTCTTGGGATTGGCATAGGACACGGCAAGGGGCAGGCAGGGTGTAGGGTTCTTAGCGTCAGCCTGCACGAGCACATCTGGCTGGGCGAACCGCCCCAGCGCCGGGTCGTACCAGCGGGCGTTGTAAAAGTACAGGGCTATTGTAGCCTCTTCGCGCTGGCCGAACGCTACCTACGTGCCCTTCTACGATTCCTCCAACGTTTGGCAGCGAAACACTATTCCAGAATCACTCGTTTGATCGCCTGTAGACTGCCATTCTCGAAATCGAACCGGTACATAATACCAGGGCATTCCCTCTTCAGGAACTCGTTCCCACCGCACTTCCCCGTCGGGAAAGCAAACCAATACGTGCTCTCTGGCCCCGCGCTCGCCTGATACTCCAAGTGACAGACAAAACGCGAATACACATGAGCCAAGACGTCATCAGAAGCCATCCCTTGAGGGAACTCCATCTGGAGAAAAGCGTGCACCGCATGGTACGTTGGCGCAACATGCCCCACCTCGGCCAGGTACTCCATATTCACACGCTCCCACTCACGACTATAGTGGATGTACAGTGCAGCGCAGGCTGCAATGGCGAAGAGTACGACCGCAAGACAACCAAGTATGAGCCGCGACGCCTTTCCCATACGTTCCCTCTAGCGTAAAACGTTATCCTGCAACCAAGTTGCCACGTCCCTTACACTGCGCGGTCCGAAGCCAGTATAGGGGTAGTCCATCTTGTTCATCGCTAGCGCCCATCCAAGATCGATGCCCTTCAAACCAAGGCGATAATCTTGAATGGATCGGCCAGGATCGCGTATTTCATGCACCGCGTTCCCAGCGAACCCTACGGTCCATCGCTTAGTCTCGTAAGTGGCCTGAACGTAGAACCAGAAGTGGTGCGACTGTGGGTTCCCAGGATCAGGGTCCTTGTACTCGTCCCTGAAGCCCGAAGAACCCTCGAACCAAACGCGGTAAGGGCTAGTCGCACCACCAGGACCGTTATACATGGCCCCCGCAGATCCTACAGTATGACCAGAAAGGACAGCGCTGACGTCCTCCATGAAGACATCGGTGTTGTCGCGTGAGAGAGTTGCTCCCTGGCGGACAATCGCAAGCATGGCATCACCGGCTGACACCTTTCCCTCTGCCACTTCTGGCTCCAGAATCCTTGCGGTTCTGTACAGAGATCCTTTCCGCAGCCAGCCGCTGGTCGCGAAGCGTGCACGCATTGGAGATAGCAGTCGACCACCTTCTGCTTCGGGTTCGCGCGCGTAATACAGAGGGTCGCTAGGGTCTTCCTCAAAGATGTGGTGTCCACTGGGATCCGTATACCTCACCGGGTTATTTAGCGTGTACGTGTAGCGGCTCAGCGCCTGGGGGTTGCCCGGGTCGGGGACGAGGGTGTCGGGCTGCACGAACCGCCCCAGGGCCGGGTCGTACCACCGAGCGTTGTAAAAGTACAGGGCT
>JGI11944J13513_1003353_pt1 | contig 10106 bp, 13 predicted proteins | sample TerdegcoTASludge_FD_13513 | JGI IMG/M metagenome (IMG submission 13513) | reverse complement strand
GATTTGTGGGTGAAGAAGAAGATCATCTACTTTTCAGCCGGGATAGAGTCAAGCTGATTGTGGTGCCCCACCAATGGGTTTTCACCGGCAGCGAAACGCTTTCCCCAGAGTCTTTGACCAGAGAATTGCACCAAGTCGGTGGAGCTGAATTCATGCTCCCATCATCCCTCCACCTCTTTCCCGTCATCCCTTACAGATGAACATGTGCATGTCCGGCACCGTGGTCATGCAGGTGCTCATGCACCGTCTTGCCGTGGATATGCATGTGCTCATGAACCAGGTTCGAGTCCATGAGAAGCTCGTAATTGGAGAGGACATTCCTTGGCTTGTCATCCAGCTTGACCCTGTGGTCCTCGCCCATTACAATGGACCTCTTGCTGATCATCTCTATGATCTCCAGGTCATGGGTGGCAGTGATAATGGTCTTGCCGGCATGGGACAGTTCGTGCAGCAGCTCCACCAGCCAGAGCTGAGTCCTGGGGTCAAGGCCCGCTGAGGGCTCGTCCAACAATAGCACATCAGGGTTGTTCACCAGGACGGTGGCTATGCAGACCTTCTTCTTCTCCCCTCCGCTCAGGGTATGAGGGGCTCGATCCTGAAGCTTGGATATTTCCATCATCTCCATGATATCCTCCACCCGCGCCTTCACCTCCTCCGGGGTTAAATTGAGCTGCAGGGGCCCGAAGGCGATCTCCTCGAAGACGGTAGAGGAGAAGAGCTGGATGTCGGAGTTCTGGAAGACGAATCCCACCTTTGTCCGGAAGTAGCTCCTGAACTCATTCTCCTTGATGGAGTCGAAGACCTCCTCATCTACCGGCTGGCCAAAGGCGAAGAACTGGCCGGAAGTCGGATAGACCAGGCCGTTTAAGACCGCCAGGAGCGTTGATTTGCCGCTGCCGTTAGAGCCGATTATGGTGACCTGTTCTCCCCTGTTGATCTTGAGCGTGATATCCCTCAGGGCCTCGATCTTTCCCAGGTAGGAGTAGGAGACATTCCTCAGCTTGAAGATGGTATCTGGATCGTCCTGCCTTTTCTCTTTCAATTGCCCAAGCATTTCCCGGTCCACTCCCCGTTCATCTTCCATAATCCTATACCCGGATGATGTTCTGTGAGATCAGCACCAGCACAATGCTAAGAGATATAGCTGTTGCCCCGGCGGCATAATCCCGCGGTCTAAACCTGAACTGCTGCATGATATGCACCTCGCCGGTAAAGCCCCGCGAGGTCATGGCCATATGGACCTTCTCGCTCATATCCAGGGATCTGATCAGGGTGTAGCCCATCCTCCCACCCACCCATTTCTGCTCGTCTAAAAGGCCCCCTGACCGGATGGTCCTCGCCTTCTTGGCGATATACATCTCTCTCACCAGCTCCATCAGGAGAAAGACATACCGGTAAGCCATCTCCAGGGTGAGGACATAGAGCTTCGGTACTCCCACTGCCCTTAAGGATTTGAAGAGGACCTGCTTGGGGGTGGTGATGAACAGCAGCACCACAGCCGAGACACCCGCTGCCACTCTCATGGTGAAGATAACTGCCGCCAATGTCCCCTGACGGGTTATGTATATCGATTCCGGAATGGAGAACGGCCCCAGGTGGGCTCCTGCTCCCAGGTATGCCAGCTGAAAGAGAGGGTCTCCAGGAATGAAGATGTTGAAGATCATGGGCAGGGCGATGATCCCCGCGAATAGGGGAATGAACAGCCAAACTCTTTTGATAAAGAAAATAAGACCTATCTTGCTGGCATGTGCCAGCAGGAGGGTGAGAAGATAGATGAACACCAGCACCCTCAGATCTCCAATCAGGCTGGTTGCGAACACCACCGCCAGAATGGAGATCAGCTTCGCCCTTGGGTCCAGGCTCTGCAGGACACCGGGCAGGCGGGAGCTGGCCTCTGAGACGAAGGCCTCCTCCATGAAGGCAAATATTCCGTCTACCGTCTTTCCTACAAATCCCTTCTTTCCGTGGGGTGCCGGGGAAAACTCGCGAGGCCCCGTTTCTCCTTCTTTCATCCAGTCCGGTATCATATTCTCCTTTTGAGCCGAATTCTTTTGGGTACTAATCCCTTGCGATCCTCTTTCCCAGCAGATACAAGAGGCCCCCTCCAATGACAACGCCGATTATCGCGGAGATAATATAGGCGATAGAGGCTGCAGTCATTGATTCGCCCATTCCTGGCAGGGCATAATCCGGCAATGGCGCGCTCCAAAGAGATGATAGCTCCTCCAATCCTTCAGGCACATATCCTATCTTCTCTTCCAGCTCCTCATTTCCCCATTCTCCGAAGGTCTCACCTACGGCCAGGAGGCCCAGCGGTGCGAGAATGATGAGCGCTATCAGGCCGATGACTAGGTTTCTTGTAGTCTTGTCCATGCTTTTCATCACCTCTTGCTCTTTCGTCTCCCTTTTTCTTTTCACACCGTTCCTGCCCTTCCCATTTTTATCCTCTCTCTGGCGGAGATCTCCCCATAAAGCAGAGTGGCATCTGTCTTTTGAATATAGGCGAATATCAATGCTGTGACCAGAGCCTCAAGAATGGAAAATCCGAGAGCATGCTCTAGCACCATAGCAGGCACGGTGATATTCAGAGAATAGGGCATGTAGATGGGAACTCCTTCCATAGTCTGATGGAGAAGGGGCTGAATTCCAAACATGGTGCCGGTCAGAGCTGCGGCCAGGGTGAGGGAAATATACCCCGCTATCGCTGCAGCTATAATCCTTCGTCCAGATGTGACGATAGTGTTTCCGCTCACTATCCTATAGACGTAATAGGCAGAAAAGGGCATCACCACCGCCATATTGAAGCAGTTGGCAGCAATAGCTGTGAGCCCGCCATCGCCGAATATGAGAGCCTGCAATACCAGGGCTACGGTCACCGATATAACAGCTGCCCAGGGGCCCAGGACTATGCCTATTATCGCTGCTCCCACTGCATGGCCGGTGCTGCCACCGGGCATGGGGAGGTTGAACATCATGATCACAAAGGAAAACGCTGCCGAGAGCGCCAGCAGAGGAACCTGCTTTGACCTGAGTTCATTGCCAAGCCGCCTTCCCGCATAAATCCAGATAGGGATCATTATTATCCATAATGCACCGTATGTGTAAGGCCCGAGATAGCCATCAGGAATGTGCATAAATTCACCGGCTTAGACAATTGTCCTTTGATTATAAGAAGATATCGCATTTGCATATTATGTATGAAAATATTGCCTGAATTATCATAAGATCATCTCTGAAATTTACAAAAGATATCTTTATTCAGACCAATCCTTCGGGCCAGGCCAATCCTTCAAGCCAATCCATCAGGTTCTATTTTTAGGAAGGCCTGTTCCTGCCCAGGCCATGCACTCTCATGCCTTTCATTCGAGGAAGAACAAGCGAGCATTTGATAAAGCGGTAGCGCATTCAGAGGCTAAAAGATGATCGAGATTACCCCCAAAAAGAGCATATTGTTTCTGATCGCCCTGACGGCGGCCATTCTCTCACCCCATGCCTGCTGTGCAGAGATCGATGGACAGGCAGAGGGAATGTATAACGCTGCTGACGGGCTTAACATCTCTGAATCCATGAACGAGACTGAAAAGCAGATTATCCTCCCAATGGATAATGATTCCGCAGAGCACAACGGCGCATCCCAAAAAGTTAGAGCAGTAGACGAGTTCAACGGCACAGTGTACCGCCTGGGCGAGGTGGCAATTGAGGTTACAGTGCCGGTCAATGCCAGCAGGCTGAATCTAACCCTACCGGAAGAGGTGGAAAATATCACCCTTTACGACGAATACGGACGGACGGTCACCATAAACAGCAGCCACAGGTTCTGGCAGGGCAATTACATCTACGGCCTGGAGTTTGGCAGGCACGTAAAGGGAAAGCTGGCCTACAACCTGACTGCACAGGGCCAGCAGTTTGTGATATCTCCCAAAGAGAGTGGCCCGGTGATGGTGATACTCCCGGAGGGCTATACCACTGGAGACCGTCTGCTGGGAATAGCCTGGCCACCTCCTGATATGACCGCCAGATTGGAGGGAAAAAACGCCCTCACCTGGAATAATACCTCTCAGGTCTCCTATATCGAGGTGAGCTACTATCGAGAGAATGCCCTGGCAGCCTTGACGATTATCATATCCATCCTCGTCCTGGCAGCAATAGCCCTGCTGATCGAGTATTACTTCAGCATCAGAAAGCTCAGGGCACTGAGAATACGAGAGGAAGAAGAGGCAATTAAAAAAAATTAATCAAGAGGAAGTGCAATGAGTAAAACAATTACCATCTGCGATGGGGTCTATGCGGTAGGGGGACCGGACCTCTCCCGTTCCGAGGATGCATATGTCTATCTTGTCGATGCAAAAAGCTGTCTGGTTCTCATAGATGCCGGCGCAGGATATGGAAATAATAAGATAGAAAAGAATATTCGAGCCCTAGGACTGGAGCCGGCACAGGTCTGGCATGTTATCGCCACCCACTGCCATATCGATCATATCGGCGGGCTTCATCTCTGGCGGGATAAGTACGGCTGCAAAATCATTGCCCATGAGCTGGATCGGGCGGGGATAGAGGGCGAGAACAATGAGCTGACCGCTGCCAGCATGTATGGGGTGAACTATAAGCCGGTGAAAGTTGATACGGTTCTCAGGGGAGAGCATAATGAGCTGCGCCTGGGGGAGGCGAACTTTAAATTTCTTCATACTCCGGGCCATACTCCCGGTAGCATCTCGGTTTATATCGATACCCCCGAGGGCAGGGTCCTCTTCGGTCAGGACATCCACGGCCCCTTTTCCCCCTCCTGGGGCTCTGATATCGGGCAGTGGCGCAGATCCATGAGAAAACTGCTCGACCTCAAAGCTGATCTTCTCTGCGAGGGTCATGCCGGGATATATAGAGGGGAGGAGATCGGTGACTACATCGAGGGCTACTTAAAAAGATACGGCTCCAACATCTAGCTCAGCATGAGACTTTTCATTTTTTTGCAATAGCATCATTCTATTGATTAATTTTCTTGGATCATTCTCACTCAGGCAGGCCTCAAGGCTCAGGCTCCGAGAACCATGATCTCTTTTCCTGAGATATCCTTTCGAGAGATCGATATCTTCCTCTCCAGAAAGTGGCTTGCGGTCCAGATATTGGTCTTGGTATGCAGGGACATCTCCCGAGTGCTATAGCTCCCTCCTGCCAGAGCCAGATAGGGGACCAGTTGATCGGCCAGATGGATATCCACTGAAGCACTAGATATCAACTCCCGGATCAGCTCTTCTGCAGCGCTCTTGCCCACCATCTCTGCTGGAAGACCTCTTCTGCCCAGGCTGCTCGCTCCGATATAGACTCCTGGAGATCGGGCCCAGAGGGTAATGCCGCTTCCAGTTGAGGGCAGGCGGAGGACCTCTTTGGCAACTTTGGCAACAAAGCCCGCCTGCCGCAGAGCCTCGATTGCTGCATCAGACTGCCTTCTGGCCACATGCTCTGGCAGATTTGAGCAATGAGATAATCCCCAGATATCCATTTTGGTTCGATCGCGGCCAGCGTCCGAGGGATCCAATAGCTCCAGATGGGCGGCCTGAAGCTCTGAGGGCTTGATGCGGCAGACCACCCTCCCCTGGCCCTGGGGATAATATCCCCTCTTCACCAGCTCCAGGCTGACTTCTGCCCCGAAACTCTCCAGTGAGGGCAGGAAGACATTGCAGAAGTAATCGATAGTAGGAGACCATTGCACATCCGTCCCGCCCTGAACGGAAACAGTTGAGGGTGCATTAGCCCGAAGAAGCGCAGGAAGGAGGCACTGAAGGAGAAGAGTGGTGCTCCCAGCAGTGCCTATTGAGATCTCATAGTTGCCGCCTTGGATTTCCCCGGGAGAGAAGCTGATTTCCGACGACCCTGGCGCAATTCCGGAGGTTTTAGCCCGGCAAATGTCTGCCAGAGCTAAAATGGCATGGGCATGCTGAGGAGCGAGGCCCGGCTTAGGACGACCTTGCCTGATCTTGCTTATATGGACAGGTTTGCCGGTGACCGCAGAGAGGGCTACCGCCGTTCTGACGATCTGGCCGCCACCTTCCCCAAAGGAGCCGTCTATATCAATCATAATACCATCTTTTTGAACTTTTATCTCCATCACATTGATGGATGGCAGATGCAATTAAACCTTCTGCCGTCTTCCCGGATAATCAGGGAATCTGCTTCACAAAGGGCCTCTCAGACAGGATCAACCACAGACCAAGGCAGACCAGCCCCACCAGGATGTTCATCGAGCCCAGGACCAGAATGGTATTGCTCCACTCCTGGGAGATGATGGTCATGCCCATGCTGCCCATCAGAATCCCAAAGCAGCTCATGAGGGCAGAGGCAGAGCCAGTGTCATCTTCTTGCTGCCCCAGCATCAGATTTGTGCCTGGGGTACGGATGCAGCTTCCCATAATCGTGGCGGGAAAAAGGCATACTGCAAAAATCCAGGGCTGAAGGCTGCCGAGAAGATACACCAGCAGCCCGCCGAGAAAGGTGGAGGCAAAGCCGGCGATGATGATCGAACGGCGAGCTAACCTCCTGGAGAGGCGCAGATAGAGCATAGGCCCTCCAATCATTCCCAGGGCATTGAAGGCGAAATAGAGGGAAAAGAGCTTCTCGCTCAGGCCAAAGCCGTCTATGTAAATGTATGAGGATGAGGCTATGAAGGCCATCGAGGAGAAGCTGAGCAAAGAGAATATGATGAGCAGGGATAGAAAACCGGGATTCTTCCCCACCACCGCCAGTCTCCCGATAGACTGGCCCAATGTACCATTATATCTCTTATTCAGTGTCTCCACCAGGGCCAGGCTCCCGGAGAGAGCAATAAGCCCTATCACACCCAGCACCACAAATACTCCTCTCCAGGATGTGATCCCCAAGAGGACCGCCCCCAGGACGGGCGCAGCCATGGGGGAGATGAGGACCATGGAGGAGACCCAGGCGAGGATCATCTCCCGGTTGCTGCTGTCGTATACATCTTTGATCATGGCCATGGCCACCGCCGAGGCTGAGCTTCCTCCAATAGCCTGAAGGATGCGAAAGGCAATAAGCTGACTGATATCCTGGGAGATAGCGCAGAGGAATCCCGCCAGGGAATAGACGGCAAGGCCGGCGATCAGAATGGGGCGGCGGCCGTATCTGTCGCTCAGAGGACCCCATAAGAGCATTCCTGCGGCAAAGAAGAGAAAGAAGAATATCAGGGTGAGATTGACCTGTTCGGCTGGTACCTGGAAATACCTGGACATGCCAGGCAGGGCAGGAAGATAGAGGTCTGTCGATAGAGGAACGAATGCGCTCAGGAATGCGATAAGGGCGATAAGGCCCCTGTTGCCCAGATATTTCTGTCTTCTCCCTCTGGGGATAAAGGCCGATTGGGAGTCTTTTATCTCAATTGCACTGGACCTCATTCTTCCTTGTTGGTCCCCTCGTGCTCTTTTTTCTCAAGCAGCAGATCGCACAGTTTATTGACACTGGCTAGCACCGTCTTTCTGCCTATACGGTCTTCTGCTGCCGGCCGGACAGCAATGCCCCCGAAATGGGCATCATCGCCCACAACTATCATTCCCTGGATGTGCATCCAGGCATGAATGCTCTCTAGAGTCTTCTCCTGGCCGCCGTTTCTTGAGCCACCCACGGCGATCGCGCAGCCGATCTTATTCCTCAGCCTGAAGCCCTGACGGCGCAGAGGAATTGTCCGGTCGAAGACCGCTTTGAGCTGAGCAGTGACATTTCCGAAGTAGACCGGTGAGGCCACGATTATGCCTTCTGCCTCCAGCATTGCCCTAATGAACACGGGCATATCATCCTCCTTGGGACAGGGTTTGCCCTTGCTGCAGTCTCCGCAATCGTTGCAAAAATCAACAGCTAATTCTGAGCATAGCAGCCTTTCTGTCTCAAAGCCGTGTTCAGCGGCTGCAGCCAGTGCCTCGTTCAGCAAGAATTCGGTGTTGCCGGCCTTCCTCGGACTGCCAGAGATGCCAACTATTCTCATTATTCCTTTCACCCTTCAGTACATTACCGGAGGCAGATATATGCTTTTGCGGTTAGAATATGATCTTGCGGTCCTGTCTGCAACAGCAAAGTTAATATCCAATACCCTAATTTTATTATGGGATTAGAATGAATGCTGAGATCACATCGCTTCTGGAACAGGATGTCTACACTCAGAAAGGCATCTTTGTGGGAAGAGTGGACGATGCTGTCCTGGATCCTGACAACGGGGTGGTAAGCGGACTGGCTCTTGGGGACGTCAACCGGGATCTCTTCGACATCAAGGGCAAGGGGATTATCATCCCTTATCGCTGGGTTACTGCTGTAGGGGACATAATAATCATCAGGCATCTTAATAGAAATGCAAAAGCTGAGCCAAAAGTCGGCTAACTGGGAGATCTATTCCGGCCTTCGAGCCCGTCCCCCTCTGCTGGCAAGGGCAGACGGTCGGGGGTTCAAGAAGATCCTGGCTGGATATAAGAAGCCTTATGATGCTGGTTTCGCTGGTGTCATGGCTTCTATAGCCAGCGGCCTGTTTGAGGACTCTGGAATCAGTCCGATTCTGGCGTTCACATTCTCAGATGAGATAAATCTCGCTTTTCTGATTGCTCCCTTTGGGGGACGGGTGGAGAAAATCGACTCCCTGGTGGCGGGCTCTCTGTCCGCCTCGCTCTCCCTTCAGCTGGGAAAGCCCGTCACAATGGACTGCCGGATCATTCCTTTGTGCAAAACGGAAATCAGGGAATACCTAATTGAACGGCAGAAGGAGACCTGGAGAAACCATGTCTTCTCTTATGGATTTTATATGCTGCTGGATGAAGGACTCGATCCGGTAGGGGCCATGGAGAGACTGCGGGGAATGAGAGAGTCTGAGATTCATGAGCTGGTCTTTCAGAAGGGGATAAACCTGGCCAAAACCCCCTCCTGGGAGAGAAGGGGTGTTATGATCTATCGCGACGAGGGGAGGATCTTGCAGGATTGGGAGCTGCCGCTATTCTCTTCTCCCGAGGGAGAGGAGTTACTGGCTCGGATTATCGGCAGCGATGAAAATGGCTGAATTCCTGTAAAAATTGTTGGCTGAAAAGCCCAATATAGGTAGCAATGCGGCCTGATCGGTAAAGATATCGATGTCTATCTCTGTCATTCGCTCTGAGCGAGGATGGTGAAATACCTTTTTATTATCTCTTTATTCTCAGGCGGAAGGCTCTCTATGTAGAGTTCTGATGGCACTGCTGTTGCCTCTCCTGCCTGGGACTGCTGAAAGGCCCTCTGCACCGGTTTGGTGTTTATGGGGGTGGAGCCAGCACCAGTCCCAGGAGATAGAACCAACGGAAGCTTTATTTCGTTCAAGACGGCGAGGGATGGGTTGCCAAACAGGTTTTCGCTCAGGTTTTCATTTGAGATCATGGTCGGCTGGGGTTTATCCTCTTGGAAGATGCCGGCAGCTCTGTCCTTCAGCTCAACGATCGACTGCAGATCCGCTGTCTCCACTATATCTCCCTGTGCCAGTAGAATCACCACCGCCAAAAGAAGGATTGCCGCTACCATTCTGCTGCTGATCTGTTTTCTATCTAGGATCTGAGAGGGTTTGATTCCTGCTAGACTGAGCTTGAGCTCCTGGGCCAGGTTCTGCATGGGCAGAGAATCAAGATCCTTGTTGTCATAAGCGGTTTTAGCTTTCTCAGATAACTCCGGGCCTAGAAGGGGGAATAGATCCGCCTTTTTTCGTCTATTGAGAAAAGTGGCCCCAGCAAATCCTAAAATTATGGAGACAATGGTAGGCAATTCCCGCAGAATTATGTTGTCCTGGTAGTAGAATCTCATGAATACGGTAAGTCCCAAGTACTGCATGAGAATATAGATCGCGGTGGATACTATGATGGCATTAAGAGCCCATACCGTCCTCTCAAAACGGCGGTACGCCCTCATCAATCGAGCCAGCGGTCTGAGGAACTCGTAGTGTCCGTTCACAAAGTTCAATCTGATAAATTGGATAAGTAGTTTTTGGAGTTGGAATCCATCTGTGTAGTCCTGAAATTATTTCGCGTCCGACCTAGTTTTATAGTGTTTAAATTATTCATATAATTTCACAACCCAAACAGTCTATGGCCAATTGCGAAATA
>JGI11944J13513_1003350_pt1 | contig 10117 bp, 7 predicted proteins | sample TerdegcoTASludge_FD_13513 | JGI IMG/M metagenome (IMG submission 13513) | reverse complement strand
CGGTGGCATTGCTCGCGGGAGCTTCCGAGACGGGCGGGGAGGGTGAGGTGGGAGGAGTCGGCGTGCCGGACGGCACGGAGGTGATGGTCGGCGTGACGGATGGAAAGGGCGTCGGTGTTCCGGTCGGAGTTCCTGTCACGTTCGGAAGCGGAGCGAAAGTGGCACGAAGCGTGTGTTCTCCGTGGAGCTCTTCGAGGTTTACATCCAGGTACGTTTCCACCCTCCCGACGGAAACGGAGAAAAACAGGGGGGATTGATCCAGAAAAACCGCATCGATGCGATGTCCCGGGGCGGCCGAAACGGCGAGGTGCTGTTTTTCGCCGAATCGGCCTCGTATTCTTCCCGACGGGGTGATGGTTCCTCCCTGACCGGCTTCGGTGATGACGAGCCATCCCGGTGCGAACAACGCCCGTACGTACCGGTCCCGGTCAAGAAGAAGGTTTGCGGACGGATCCGTTCCCGTCACGTCGCCGCTCCATCCGTCGAAGAGCGGTACGTATTCTGCTGCGACGGAAAGAGCGATCAGGCTTCCCGCTTCATAGCTCAGGGATTTTCTGCACGAGTCCGCTCCGGAGAAGAAGCGCTCCGGCTCTTTCGCCGCGAACGGTGGAAGAAGAGATCTCGTTTCGCGGTGTTCCGTGAAGGAATCCCCCGGCAGGCTGCGTTCCACTTCTCCCGTGCCGGAGATGCCGAGGGTGAGAATTTTTCTGTGCCAGGACTGGTAGGCTCCGATGTCGGGCGAGGTTGTCTCGGGGCGTGAAACGCCTCGTTGGTCGACCGACACGACCTCCGCGGAATCGGACATGCCCCTCGCCACAGCGGCGCTTTCCGGGAGAAGCGCACATGTCCTGGTGGCGCCGCCGTTCCAGTCCGGCGTATCCAGCAGGGGGTCGGCACCACTGTTGCCTGTGCCTCCATAATTTCCCTCGACGATGCAGTATTCCACGACGGGCGCGGTTCCCGCATGCCGGATCTGCCCCTTGTCGTTACTCCAGAGAATGGTGTTCCGGAGTTGCGCCGTTCCCCCGAGAATGTACAGCCCGCCGCCGTTTCCGGCGATATTTTCCACCAACGTACAGTGTCGCAGGCGCAGCGTGCCGTTCTGCTCGTAGACCGCTCCGCCGGCCGAAGAGGCGCGGTTTCCGGTGAAGGTGGTGTTCACCGCGTCGAGAGTACCCTTTGCGAGGAAAAAAGCGCCTCCGACGGAACTCGATCCCGGAGAGGCGTTTGCCATGAAGTGACTGCTTTCGACGGAGAAATTCCCTCCGGAGGAGGCCGCGCCTCCACCCCTGGCGGACAGATTGTTCCGAAGAGTACAGTCTTTCAGAAGAGGTGATCCGCTTTCGTTGAAAAAGGCACCGCCTTGGCCGGAGGAGGAAGCGGTCGTGTTCCCGGAGAAGGTGCAGTACGCCAGAAGAGGTTGGCCGGAACTGGTGTATGCGCCACCGCCACGCTTGTCCGCAGCGTTGTCCGAAAAGAGACACCCCGAGAGCACCGGTTTTCCCGAGTGTGTGTAAAATCCGCCACCGTAGTCTCCGGCACGGTTTCCAAAGAAAAGACATGTTTCGATCACGGGGCTTCCGGTGTCGGTGTACATGCCGCCCCCGAAATTGTTCGCGGCGTTCCCCACGAACGCGCAGTTGCGGATGACCGGGCTTCCCTGGGCGCTTGTGCACCCTCCTCCCGAGACGGAGGCGTTTCCGCCGGTGACGACGAAACCGTCGAGGATCGTTGTTGCGTCGGCGCCGGTGACCACCGTCACGACGGCGTTGCTGTTCGTTCCATGAATGCAGTCCGCGCTGACGGTGATCCCGCCCTCGATGCAGAGGTCATCGCCGGCGAGATCCCCCGTGAGGATGGTGACATGGCGCTTCCAGTCCCGCTGGTCCCGGTCCGTCTCGTTTCCCGCGAATCCGCCGTAGAGAGCGACGTTTTTCTTGAGGAGAAAAGTCCTGCTCCGGTTCATTTCCGGGGACGGGCGGTAGATTCCTTGGGCGATGCGGAATTCATGGGCCGTGTTACCGCCGGCATCCACGGCGGCGAGCGCGTCGTGGAGTTCCGCCTCACCGAGGGCATTGCTCCAGTCGATGCCGTTTCGCGCACCGTTGCCGGATGGAGTAACGTATCGCACCAGTGCCTCGGCAAAAACGGCGGAGGAAAAGGCCGAAGCCAGCAAGAGGAAGGCGAGGAGGATTTCCATGGCCTCTTTCGCTCGTCCGGAAAGGGGTCCTGTGTGGAGAGTTCTCATTTTGACTTCTTCGTAAAGAGATGCGGCGCGCACATTGACGGAAAATTTCGGAAATTGGAGAGGCCGCAAGGAGATCCCTCGTTTCCTCTATGATTTCTGTCGTGATCAGTATAGCAGGTATCTTGAAAATCATCTTGGATTGTCAAGTCAAACGCAACGGAGGTGGAGCCGGCTCCCGATAGACCTCCGCCGGAGTGCGCCATCCGCGGCACTTTCGTGGCCTGTTGTTGAGGAGCGATACGTAGTGATCCAACTCCTCCCGACTCACGCTCCGGAAGTCCTTTCCTTTGGGCAGGTACTCCCTGAGGAGGCCGTTGGTGTTCTCATTACTTCCCCGTTCCCAGGGGCTATGGGGATGGGCGAAGTAGACCGGGGCACCCAGCACCGAACTCATCCGGGCATGCCGGGCGAACTCTTTGCCGTTGTCCACGGTGATGCTGCTGCAGGGCGCTCCATCAAGAATTCGCAGAACCGCTTCCGTCAGGGGGTTCGAAGCCCTGCTTCTCAGGAGGGCGGCCACAAGGTAACGGCTGACCCGCTCCACGAGTGTCACGACGCAGCCTGCTCCGTTTGCTCCAAGCACGGTGTCCCCCTCCCAACGGCCAGGGGTGGTGCGGCTCCGTACTTCCTGGGGGCGTTGTTCGATGGACACGCAGTCCTTCAGCTTTCCACGGGTTTCCGTTCCCTTGGGAACGAAGACTTTCCCTTTGCGGCGAAGCAAGGGCCGCATCGCTCCCAGAAGGCCTCGGCGAATCCCACGGTACACCGTGGGAACCGAGAGGGACAGCTGCTCCCGGTGGATCACCTGCTCCGGGGACCAATGCTTCTCCATTCCCCGGCGCAGGATCTCCAGAACGAAGGGATCGGACAGTTTCAGGGACCTTCGACAGGATGCGCGAGCCTTGCCATAGCGATTCTGAGCTCGAACTCCGCTGTAGTTACGGGCGCCGCCGTTGCGCAGAATCTCCCGGCAGATGGTGCTCCTGTGACGCCCGATCCGGGAAGCGATCTCCTGCTGGGATACTCCGATTCGCAGACCGATGACGATGATCTCGCGCTCGTCTCTGGTAAGATGGTGGTGGCTCATGGCCGGTTCCTCCCCGCTAGCCGGCTGTTGTGGTGACTCCATCTTAGCGAAGGACTTGCCATGGGCCTATCTGCTTTTTCTCGGGGTGCTATCCCTTAGCCCTTGTTGCGTTTGAAGTGTAAATCCACCCATGAAAAAACTGGATTTAAGAGAGTTTAAGTAGGTATTTTAAAAACCATCCTGAATGCTGGCCCCGTGAGGCTCAAGTCTTGTAAAAGAGTCGAAATACGTATTTCCGTGGAGGTGTTGACGTATTCCTGTGTTGTTGTCTGGAAATTTACGTAGCATGTTGACACGACGAATAGCATGCACAATAATGAGTGTCGCGATTTTTCCAGAAGTTCAACGGTCTTTGTTATACAGATTCCGGCATGTTGCGCATTGCCGGGAGACGGACGAATCGCTGCGGGATTTGGGGAGGAAGTTCCGGCGTATCGTGGAAACGAATCGGGAGGTGTTAGGATGGACGCGAATCAGTACATCGATGGAATCATCCAGGACGTATTGACCAAGTATCCCTGGCAGAAGGAGTTCAACCAGGCTGCGCTGGAAGTTCTGGAGTCGATGCGGCTCGTCATCGAGCGATACCCGGAATATGCGGAGCACCGTATCCTCGAAAGGCTCATCGTTCCCGACAGGGTCGTCGTTTTCCGGGTTCCCTGGCAGGACGACCAAGGCAACTACCAGATCAACCGGGGTTTCCGCGTCCAGTTCTCCAACGCTCTCGGTCCCTACAAGGGAGGCCTCCGATTTCATCCCACCGTCAACCTCAGCGTTCTCAAATTCCTCGGCTTCGAGCAGATCTTCAAGAACAGCCTCACCGGCCTCGCCCTCGGCGGCGCCAAGGGTGGCAGCGACTTCGATCCCAAGGGAAAATCCGACGACGAGGTCATGCGCTTCTGCCAGGCCTTCATGAACGAGCTGTTCCACTACATCGGTCCCGACACGGATGTGCCCGCCGGGGACATCGGCGTCGGGGTCCGGGAGATCGGCTATCTTCTCGGACAATACAAGATGCTCACCCGCATCTACGCGGGGGGCGTCCTCACGGGAAAGAGCATCCACTGGGGCGGCAGCCTCATCCGGACGGAGGCCACGGGCTACGGTCTCGTCTACTTCGTGGACGAGATGCTCCGCGTCCGGGACGATGAGGTGCGGGAGAAGCATGTCCTCGTGTCCGGGTCGGGGAACGTGGCTCAGTACGCCATCGACAAGGTGAACCATTTCGGAGGCATTCCCATCAGTTGTTCCGATTCGAGCGGAACGATCATCGACCTGGACGGCATCCGGGGAGAAAAGTTCGACTTTCTGCTGGACCTCAAGAACGTCCGAAGAGGGCGCATCGCCGAGTACGCCGAACAGTTCCGCACGGCGAAGTTCTATCCCGGCAAGCGCCCCTGGGGGCTCGCGCCCGCGAAGATCGCTCTTCCCTGTGCCACGCAGAACGAACTGGATCTGGACGATGCGACGGCTCTCGTGGAGAACGGTTGCATGTGCGTGGCCGAAGGGGCGAACATGCCCACCACCCCGGAGGCGGTGGCCTATCTTCAGGGACACGGCGTTCTCTTCGGTCCCGGCAAGGCGTCCAACGCGGGCGGTGTGGCTACCTCGGGGCTGGAAATGTCCCAGAACAGTCTGCGCCTCAGTTGGACTCGCGAAGAAGTGGACGAGAAGCTCCGGGGCATCATGCGCTCCATCCACAAGCGGTGCCGCGATGCGGCGGAGGAGTTCGGCACGCCGGACAACTATGTCAACGGAGCCAACATCGCGGGTTTCATGCGCGTTGCCCGAGCCATGGACGATCAGGGATTGGTGTAGGCGAACCGGATTTCCGGTCGTTGCGGGCACCGAAGAAATAGGCAAGGGCCTCCCGAATTTCGGGAGGCCCTTTTGTGGTTCCGTCGTGTGTTTCGTCTTATGCTGTGGTGTCCACATGTTGTCCGGAAGAAGCGTCTGCATCGCTTCCGTCGGAGGCGTACACGTTCTGCCATGCCGGATTCCAGGAAATAGAGCCGCCTTGTTTCTTCTTTTCCCGGGATGTCTCCCGGGGGACGTCTTCTCCGTCCCGAAAATCCTGTTCGCCCTCGTCCCGGGAAAGGTGCTCACGGAACACGTCATCCCAGGGTCGGTTTTTTCGGGGGTCCTTCTTCTGTCCCTTCGGGTTCACGCGCTTCGGATTGACGGGGTCCACCGGAGCGATTGCGGTAACGCCGTCGATGCGCCGTTCCATGTTCCGCACCTCCTTTCCGGGGAATTTCAAAGGGGCAATATCTCTTTCCAGAGGATGTATCGGTTTTCGTCCGAACGGACCAAAGTTATTTGAAAAAATGAGTCTCAAGGCCCATGCGAACGCAGGTGAAATATGGTAGGGTTCTCCGCTAGAAAGATGAAGGGCAATGTGCCAGGATCAACACCCTTTAATCGGGTTCCGTGAGGCCCGGAAGGAGGAAAGCGCAATGCGGAAAAAGATGTGTGCTCGAAAAGCGGATGCCGTGACGGCGAAGGCGTGTTTTTTCGAAGGCATCTTTCCGGAAGAAAGAATCCGGACATATGGTGGGATCGATAACGGTCGTGTTCTCTCCCGGAGAGGACACGACCGTTTTTTATGCATGAGGAGGGATATCCCATGACATGGCAGGAAAAGGCCCGGGTGCAGACTGCCCAGGAGATGGACCGTTCTCTCCGGCGCATGGCCCACGAGATCGTGGAACGGAACAAGGGGCTCGACGGGGTTGTGCTCGTGGGCATCCAACGCAGGGGAGTTCCCCTGGCGGAGCGGATCGCCAAGCTCTTGGAGAAATTCGAGGGGGTGCTTCCGCCTCAGGGAAAACTGGACATCACGCTTTACCGGGACGATCTCTCCCTGCGGTATCCCCAGCCCCTTCTCCGGGGGACGGACGTTCCCTTCGATCTCTCGGGACGCAAGGTGGTCCTCGTGGACGACGTGCTCTATACGGGCCGCACCGTCCGGGCCGCGCTGGACGCCCTGATGGACCTCGGGCGCCCCGCGTCGGTGCAGCTTGCGGTGCTCGTGGACCGGGGACACCGGGAACTGCCCATCCATGCGGACTACGTGGGCAAGAACCTGCCCACCTCCCAGGCGGAAGTGGTGGAAGTGCGGGTTGCCGAAATCGACGGCGCCGACGAAATCTGGATCTGTGAAAAGGTGGAGGAACAGGCATGAGCTGGATGCATCGGCATCTTCTTGACGTGGATGCCCTTTCGAGACCGGAAATGGAACTCCTGCTGGACCAGGCGGTGCACATGGAGGACCTCCTCGACCGCCCCATCAAGAAGGTGCCCGCTCTGCGGGGGAAGCTGGTGGTGAATCTCTTCTTCGAGCCCTCCACGCGTACCCGGGTCTCCTTTGAACTGGCGGAAAAATTCCTCGGCGCCGACGTGGTGAACTGGGCCGCCTCGGGATCGAGCACGAGCAAGGGAGAAACGCTGCGGGACACCGCGTGGACACTGGAGGCCATGGGCGCCGATGCGGTGGTGGTACGTCATGGAATGCCCGGCGTTCCCTGGTATCTCAGGGAGAAATTGCGAAAGGCCTCGGTCTTTAACGCCGGTGACGGTGCTCATGCACATCCCACTCAGGCCCTGCTCGACGTCTACACGGTATGGAAGCACTGTAACCGATCCCTGGACGGGCTTCGCGTCGCCATCGTGGGAGACGTGCTCCACAGCCGGGTGGTGCGGAGCGACGTGCAGGCCTTTCGTCTTCTTGGCGCGGAGGTGGTCCTCGCCGGGCCGAGAACGCTCATGCCCCTCGAAACGGACGCCCTCGGAGCCGTCTACGAACCCGACCCCGTCAAGGCCGTGGAGGGAGCGGATGTGGTGTACCTTCTGCGCATCCAGAAGGAACGGGCACTGGAGGGGCTCTATCCCACGGACGACGAATACCATCGCCGCTGGGGTGCCGACGAGGAACTGATGGCCAGGGCAAAGAAGGGCGCCTTCGTGATGCACCCCGGCCCCATCAACCGCGGCGTGGAGATCGCCTCCGCCGTCGCGGACGGACCGAACAGCCTCATTCTGGACCAGGTGCGCAGCGGTGTGGCGGTGCGCATGGCCCTGCTCTATCTCTGCATGGGAGGAATGGAAGCATGAGCACGGAACGGATGGAACGATACTGCGGCGGAGACGTGCCGCTGCTGCTCAAAGGCGGGCGCGTCTTCGACGGAGAACGTTTTCTCGACGGCGTTACGGATGTCCTTCTCGAGGATGGACGCGTGCGCGCCTTGGGAAAGGACCTGCCCTCCCCGGAAGGGGCGAAGGAGCTCCAACTCGCCGGACTTCTGGTCTGCCCTGGTTTCATCGACCTGCACGGACACTTCCGCGATCCCGGGCAGACCTGGTGCGAGGATCTCGTCTCCGGCTCCCTCGCCGCGGCGGCGGGCGGCTACGCCGTTGCGGTGGCCATGCCCAACACCCTGCCCCCTCTCGACAACGATGCGCTCGTGCGGGACGTGATCGAGCGCGGGCGACGGGCCGGAGGTGCCCGTATTCTTCCCGCGGGGTGCGTGAGCAAGGAACGTAAGGGAGAAGAGATGGCGGAGCTTGCCGCCATGGCCGACGCGGGGGCGGTGTTCTTCACCGACGACGGTGCTCCCGTGCTGCGGGCGCGACTGCTCCGGAACGCCCTGCTCTATACGAAGGATCTGGGCGTGCGGGTCCTGGAACACCCCGAGGAAAAGGATCTCACGAAAAGCGCCCAGGTGACGGAGGGACGCTGTTCCGCCCTGAGCGGCATGCGTGGGTTTCCGATCTCCGCGGAGGTTCTGGGCGTGCTGCGTGCCCTTGTTCTTGCCCGGGAGACGAACTGTGCCGTGCACCTCACGCATGTGAGCACCGCCGCGGCGCTGGAGGCGATCCGTGCCGCCAAGGCGGAGGGGGTGGAGGTGACCTGCGACGTGACGCCCCATCACCTGGTTCTTTCCGAGGAGGATGTGCTTCGGAGCAATCTCCACGCCGCCTTCAAAGTGAACCCGCCGCTGCGGAGTACCGCCGACCGGGATGCGCTCTGGCGGGGAATCGCCGACGGAACCGTGGATGCCATTGCCACGGATCACGCTCCCTGGCACGAGGATGAAAAGGATCTTCCCTTCCAGGAGGCCAATTTCGGCATCGCTTCCTACGAGTGCGCCGTCGGTGCGGTGCTGGACTATCGGCGGAACGCCGAGCCGGAGGTTCCCCTCGAGCGGCTGCTCGCGCTCTGGACCTCCCGCCCTGGTGTACTGCTTCCTCAGAGCGCGGCGTTTCCGGGGCGACTTGCGGAGGGGCTTCCCGCCCATGTGACGGTGGTGGATCCCGAGAGTGCTTTCCGGGTGGACCCCACGCTCTGGAGGAGCAAGGCCCGCATCACGCCCTACAAAGGAAGACATTTCACGGGGCGCCCCGTGCTCACCGTCGTGGCGGGAAGCATCGTCTTCTCCGCTCTTGAGGGAGGCGCGGTGCGTGTGTAGCGGCACGGTGGAGGAGCGCTCGGCCAGGCTGGTGGCGCGCACCTTTCTGGGGGGCGGAGCGGCCCGGGAACGCGGGCCGCTCCTTCTGGAACTGGACGCTCCGGAGATCGCCGCGAAGTCCCTGCCTGGGCAGTTTCTGCTCGTCACCTGCGGTGAGGGAAGCGACCCTTTTCTCCTGCGGCCTCTCGCCGTGGCGGGCGTCCAGGGTGAGGTTCTCTCCCTGCTCGTCCAGGTCCGAGGGGAGGGAACGCGGCGCCTCGCCGCTCTTGCGCCGGGGAGTGTACTGCGGCTTCGGGGCCCGTTGGGTACTCCCTTCACCACGCCGAAGGAAGCGGAGCGGCTTTTGTGCATCGCCGGGGGTGTGGGTGCGGCACCGCTTCTTTTTCTGGCGGAACGGTGGGGCGGTTCCGTGCTCCTTGGGGTTCCCGACGCGTCCTGGGAGGGACTTGTCCGTCACTGTGTCTCGAGAATCGGTTCCTCGAAGGTGACGGTTCTCTCTGATGACGGCAGCCTCGGCGAAAAAGGAAATCCCTGCTCGTTCCTCGCCTCCGAAAAAGGCTCCGCGTTGCTCGCGTTTCCGAACACGCGGATCTGTGCCTGTGGCCCTACAGGAATGCTCGCTGCCCTTGCGGAGATGCTTCCTCCCACCCTTCCCTACGAAGCGAGTCTCGAAACCCGCATGGGGTGCGGTTACGGCGGTTGTCTCGGCTGTGTCGTTCCGACGGAACGGGGGCGTCTCCGGGCCTGCGTGGAGGGGCCTGTCTTTGCCGGAAGAGAGGTGCGCTGGCATGAGCTGGGATGACGTCTGTGGAAAAAGCGAACCCGGGGTGCGCCTTTCCGTGTGTTTGGGAGGCGTGACCTTGGCCTCGCCGGTTCTTTTGGCCTCGGGAGTCTGGCCCATGGACCCCTCCCTCTGGCCGGTTCAGACCCTTCGTGGCGTCGGGGGCATCTGCTCCAAGGGACTGACCCTGGAAGCCCGGGAGGGGAATTCCGGCATCCGCATTTGGGAGACTCCCTGCGGTGTTCTGAACAGTATCGGTCTTCAGAACCGGGGTGTACGTGTCTTCGTGGAGGAAGAGTTGCCCCGCATGGCTGCGACGGGGATTCCCGTGATCGCCAACGTGGCGCCTGCGGGAAGTGCGGAGATGGAACCCCTTTTGGCGCCCCTGCGCAGTGCGGGGGCGTCTGTTGCGGCGGTGGAACTCAACCTTTCCTGCCCCAATGTGGCCGACGGCGGCATGGCCTGGGGCAAGACTCCCGAGGGGATACGGGAGGCGGTGCGAGCGGCTCGGGTGCGCTGGCCCGGCCCCCTGT
>JGI11944J13513_1003344_pt1 | contig 10132 bp, 10 predicted proteins | sample TerdegcoTASludge_FD_13513 | JGI IMG/M metagenome (IMG submission 13513) | reverse complement strand
GATGCGGAGAATATGCTAAAAAGGATTTTTGGAGCGGTAGAATCGTTATATGCAACAGATACATATCAGTTTGATGATTATTCAAAGTATGTTTCTTCCATGTTTGACGCTCAGGCAAAAGCAAAAAGGAAAAGCGAAGTATTCCCAACGGACTGCAAAAAAGCATTTGATATGGGTGTTAGATTTACTGAAAATAGAGGATAAAAGCGCATAATAAAAAACGATGCGGATTTGAAGATCGTTTTTATAAGTTCTTGGATATGACAATGCACTGATTTCAAATATTCGCCGTATTTGACGGTTATATATGCCAAGCTGCTAGATTATCATTTGCCTTTATTGGATTGCTGCTTCCTAATTTTATTTGCCGACCTCGTAATAGGAGCAGCAGGAGCTATTATTGGAAGTAAGCTTGTATTCCCTGGCTTTAATATGTGTTCCCACAAGGAATGTCACATTTCAGCTGGTGCGAACCTTTGCTTGGGCAAACGGAACTTCGTAGCTGCGTACAATTTTTAAATACTGACCGTCTTTAACAGCAACTATTGCATTGTATTAAAAACTGTCATTTGTGGTTATTGAATTAGTATCGCTGCTGCTGTCTTTTGAAATTTTGAAATAACCATATTATGAGCTGTTGGTAAAAATACGTATTGACCAGCAGGAATGTGGGTGTCGGTCTTGTACATACAGCTTTTAGAGGCAGTCGTTTTTCAAGTAGGCATAGGGGACGGAGAAGGTGAGGATGTTGGCGAAGGCGCCGGTGTTTGAGAGACTGTAACCTGTGGAGTGATGGTCCATTTAAGTACTGCATCCGTTTCTATATTTTTGTTGCTCGAATTCGGAAATAAAACAGCAAGAGTTATCATAACGGTAACCAGTATTAACAAGAACCATTTATATTGGGGAAATAATCTTTTCTCTTCATGTTATTAATCCATATAAAGCACAGCCTACTTGCACTTGGAATTTTTTATAAAATGCAGGGAGATTATAATTAAGCAAACTTCAAAAAGTTAAGCTATAGAAATTAAAATAAGAAATTTAAGATTGTTATAATACAAGCTGTTGACCGACCGTCGGTCAACATGTATAATACACTTAAATAAATGTACATTCTTTGGTGTCCGTATTTTTATTAAGTTAATTATTAAACAATCAAAAAGATGAATTTATTATTACATAGGAGGAGAAAAGCTATGCCAGACTTTATAATTGCTGCAGCATCAACTGCCGATCTTCCTGCTGAGTACTTTAAAGAGCATAACGTACCGCTTATTAGCTATACTTATACACTTGATGACAGGATATTCAGCGATGACTGCACAGAAGAATCGAGAGCGTATATATACAAACGGATGAGAGAAGGAGCGGTTACATCTACTTCAATGATCAACACCTTTACGTATTATGAGTTTTTTAAGGGACTTATGGATACGGGGAAAGATGTCATATTTTTAGATATGACGCGGCAGATATCGAATTCTTTTGTGAGCGCTCAAGAGGCAGCTGGGAAAATAAAAGAAGAATATCCAAATCAGCGTTTTTATCTTATGGATACTCTTTGCGTATCAGGTGGACTCGGTATGCTTTTGTATTATATGGTCAACCTAAAAGAAGAAGGTAAGAGCTTCGATGAGGTCATCAAATGGGGCGAGGAAAATAAACAGAAAATAATACACTGGTTTACTGTTGACGATCTTAATTTCCTGAAACGAGGCGGACGTGTTTCAAATTCTGCGGCTATGGTCGGAACTCTTCTTTCCATTAAACCGGTATTATATGTTTCAGAAGATGGCAAGCTTGTTGCTGCGTCAAAAATACATGGCAGAAAAAAAGCGCTGCTTGATATACTTGAAAAAATGAAAAACGATTTTACAGAACCTGACGGCAAGGAAGTTTTTATAAATCATGCAGATTGCCTTGAAGATGCGGAATTCATGAAGAAAAAGGTACTGGAAACGTTCCCGACAGTTTCTAAAGTAACTATATTGAGTCTTGGAGCTGTTATAGGAGCGCATTGTGGTCCTGGATTATTTACTATATTTTATCTTGGGAATAAAAGATATTCGTGAAAATTAACCTGGCTGACTAAATAAACAAAATCACTATACCAAAATAAAAACTTGTTACTTTATAAAACGTTTCATGATATTCTTATTCAAGAGAACAAATACATTTCCTCATATAAAAGGCGACAATAAAATCAGATGAATGAAAAAGGACTCAGAAACGATATGAAGGGGCATGTTCCATGAAAAAAGTATTTAAGATAATACTTATTATACTGGCAGTGATCATTGTTGTAATTGCTGCAGCATTCATTTACCTGACAAATGGACTTGATGCGGGCAGTAAGGTTGTGATATCAGGCATCAATCCCACGTCACTCAGTGATGGCACATACGAAGGAGCTTATGATGCCGGCAGATGGTCCAATAAAGTATCTGTTACAGTCAAAGACGGAAAGATAACAGGCATAAAACTTACAAAAGATGTAACTATTCCAATGGAAGGTTTATCAGATGATCTGTTCAATGAAGTGATATCACAACAGAATACAAAGGTCGATATTGTTTCGGGAGCGACAGTTACGAGCAAGGCATACCTAATGCATTAAATAAATAAACAAATGGAGTAAAAAATGAGTATTCTAATTGCATATGCATCAAAATATGGATTCACAAAACAGTGTGCTGAGCTGCTCGCCGAAAAATTAGGCGAAAAAACGCATATCTGTGATCTTGATAAAAATCATCCTGATCCAGCACAATATGATAAGGTCATTATAGGCGGCTCTGTATATATTGGTAAGATACGTAAACCTGTTACGCTTTTTTGCAATGAAAATCTTGATGTATTGAAAGAGAAAAAGCTTGGACTTTTTATTTGCGGCTTGGCAGAAGGAGAAAATGCAAAAAAGCAGATAGAAACAGTGTTTCCGCCTGAACTTATTGAAACGGCTGTTTGTAAAATGTGTTTTGGCGGAGGATATAATTTTAAGAAAATGAATTTTATGGAGCGTATGATCATCAAAAAAGTTACAGGCTCTGATAAAGATCAATTAAGAATTGAAAAAGAAAGTATAGATCATTTTGCCGAGCAGATAAAAAATGCTTAATATTTAAATTTGTTTTTATAAATACCATATAAAAAACTCGTTTGGATTTTCCTTCGGGTTTTTTATTTTTTAAAATTGCAAAACAATGTTTTGCTTTCAGCACTATGCTCCTGTTTTGGAAAAATTGTACATAAATCGGAATTAAAACATAAAAAAATTATAAAACTGTAAATTTTTCAATTATTTTGATAAAAATTCTTTTATTTGTATATCTATATCTAGTATAATTAATCGAACGATCAGCTATATTTTGTATTTTATTAATTTCTGTATATTATTGAAAGTTTATAGCTTTTCGGCAAATAAAAGTGAACCAGTTTTTTACCAATAAACTTTGGGAAGGGATAAGCATGAAAAAACTCGGCAAATTATTCACTGTTGCTTTTTTAGCTGCATCTTTAGCGTTTACACTTATTCCGATCAGTAAAGTATTTGCAGGTGTAACGACGGCTGTTACTGCAAGCGAAGGGGATACGTCGTATTCTACATCTTCGGTGGTGGTAGATCCTAATATAACGGTTACGGGAGATACTATAAGCGGCGCTAAGGTAATGATAGATAATAGGCAGACAGGAGATGTACTAGGCTACACAGCGACTTTACCAAGCGGAGTCAGCGGTTCCTATAATAGTACTACGGGACTTTTGACATTTACAGGTTCTGCTACTGCAGATCAGTGGCAGAGTATTTTAAGAACAGTCACATTCAATACGACTTCGACTGTAACTACTGTACGTACTATATCCTTTACATTGGGTACTGCAATTCCTTTAAACGGGCACTATTATGAATATATTCCGGGCTCTTATACATGGACATCTGCAAAATCAGCCGCAGAGGGCAGATCTTTCTTTGGCTTGCAGGGATATTTGGCAACGATCACCTCAGCAGAGGAAAATCAGTTCATATTGGAAAAATTACAATCAGATGCGTGGATAGGTGCATCTGACAATTCGACTTACAACGGAGGTCTACCAGAAAGTTATTGGTGCTGGGTCACAGGGCCTGAAAACGGTACTTTGTTTTCAACTGGAAATATCTATCCTTCTTCATATTCGGGCAGATATATGAACTGGAACTATAATGAGCCAAACGATTCGGGCATCAGTGAGGATTTTGCCGAGATATACTGCTCAAATAACGGAGGTAAGTGGAACGATCTTCCTAATACGAGTACTTTAGGCTATGTCGTTGAATACGGCGGTATGAGCGGAGATCCTACTGTTAAGATTTCAGATACAAAGAATGTTTCAATAGCAAGTTATAGCATAACATATAATCTTGATGGCGGAACAAACTACGCAGGGGCACCGACGTCCTATACTCCTTTAACCAATACCATCACTTTAGGCACACCCACCAAAACAGGATACGATTTTGTAGGATGGTATGATACAGCTTCTGATGGCAATAAGATAACGCAGATAGTCAAAGGAAGCAGTGGAAATATCGTGCTATATGCAAGATGGTCGATTAAACAATATACAGTAACTTTTAAGGATTATAACGGAAACACATTAAAAACAGAAACAGTTGATTATCATAGTTCAGCAACGCCGCCAAGCGATCCAGTGAGGGCAGGGTATACATTTAGCAGCTGGAGCGGAACATTTACAAATATAGAAGCAAATCAGACAGTGACAGCCGTATACACAGCCAATACAAACACAGCTTATACAGTAAAACATTATCAGCAGGATGTGACAGGCAGCGGATATACACTTAAAGACACAGAAAACCTGACAGGAACGACAGATACGGCGGCCATAGCTGTTGCAAAAACGTATGAAGGGTTTAGTGAGAATACTACATATGCAGGCAGAGTTGCAAGCGGAAATATAACAGGCGATGGAAGCCTTGTATTAGCTCTATACTATGACAGAGACACATATACCGTTACTTTTAAAGACTATAACGGAAACACATTAAAAACAGAAACTGTACGTTATGGCGGCTCGGCAACAGCTCCTTCTGATCCCGAAAGAACAGGATATACTTTTACGGGCTGGGACGGAACATTTACAAATATAACTTCAACTAAAACAGTTAAAGCGGAATATTCAATCAACACTTATAGGATACAATACAACAGTGTAGGAGGGACATCTATATTAAATGCTGATGTTGTATACAACGAATCAGCAACAAAACCGACAGATCCTTCTAAAGAAGGTTATAGATTTGCCGGCTGGTATAAAGAAGAGAATTATGAAAACATATGGGATTTTTCTACGGAAAGAATGCCTGCATCAAATGTGACACTGTATGCAAAATGGATCCTTACGCCTTCAGCACCTGCCCTAAAGACAAAGACGTCAGCAATGATCGAATTGCAAAACGATCTTGATTCTGATTTGGAATATCGCGTAGACGGAGGAGCTTGGCAGGATAGCGGGGTTTTTGAAAACCTGCAGCCTAACACAGATTACACATTTGAGGCTAGAGTAAAAGAAAACGAGCCTGATCCTGCATCATATACAAGCACACCTTCTATAATAAGAACAAACAAAATATATATTGAAGATTCAAGTGTGCAGGTCAGTATAACAGGCATTGAAGGGACATCGTTCGATCCGGGAACTGAGATTATTGTTGAACATGTAAATGAGACCTTAAGCACGAAAGACAGCACTGCTTATAAAGCAAATTTAAAACTGTCTGGTACAGATAAAACAATATCAGAATTATATGAGATAAAACTTGTTTTAGACAATGAAGAAATTCAGCCAAACGGTATGATTCGCATAAAACTGAAGCTGACAGAAAAATTAAAAGCGGTAAGGGATCAGATCGAGGTTGCATATATATCCGATGACGGCGAATATGAGGTTATACCGCATGAAATAGAAGGAGATTATGTAGTTTTTGAAATAAATCATCTGAGCATTTATGCAATAATTGTTCCGGTAAAACAGAATCTGCCTGCTACAGGTGAAAGCAATTCTTATACTACGATGCTTGGAATGAAGCTGATAATCGTTTCGATACTCCTGCTGCTGCTTCGCAAAAAATATAAGCAAATAACGAATTGAATGTAAAGTTAATAGCATATTCTTAATACAAAAAAGGCTAAAATATATTAAGGCCTTTTTTGTTTTTTACAGTTGTTTTGATTTAAAAATACTTCAAAAATATGGTTATCTTTTTTTAATTTTTGGTTATATTATCTTATGACAAATGTATTAACAATGAAAAAAGGAGGGTTTAATATGTTTGAAATGACACCATTTAGAAGAAGAGGACTTTCAAGAAGGGATGATTTTTTCGATAAAATACAATCGTATTTCGATGATGAATTTAATGTTCCTAGGGCTTTCAGAGGAGACATCAAGATTGATCTTAAGGAAACAGAGAAAGAGTATATCGTAGAAGCTGATCTTCCTGGAGTGAGAAAAGAGGATATAGAGATAACTTACGAGAACAATTATCTTACAATCGCTGCTAAGCGTGAGGAGGTCATGAACGAGGAGAAGGAAAACTATATCAGGAAAGAGAGAAACTATGGCATGATAAGCAGATCGTTCTATGTTGATGATATAGACGGAGATAATATTAAGGCAAAGTTCTCTGACGGCGTGCTTAAAATGAATCTGCCAAAGAAAGACTCCCCTGAAAACAAAAACAAAATAAACATAGAATAGAAGAATGCTAATCCTAAAGAAGCGGTAAAAACCGCTTCTTTTTTTATAGAATAATTTGTAAATATAGATTATGATAAAATCATATGGTTGTTTAATATAGTATTGTTTTATAGGAGGGTAAAATATGGGATCTTACGCTGTGTTTGGCAGAGTTTTAGACGTAATAAACGGAAGTGATATAGAAAATGGCGTTATAGTTGTAAAAGATAAAAATATCGTTTATGCCGGAGAGGAAAAAGGCATACAGCTGCCTGAAGAAACTCAGGAGATAAGAATAAAAGAAGCTACTATACTGCCAGGTTTTATAGACTGTCATGCTCATTTTATAGGCGAGAGCAAAGAGAAAGTACCGCCTATTTCAACGCCAAAAGAACATCTGCTCATAAATGCTGTTTATGATATAGGCGTGCTGCTTGACAGTGGATTTACCGCAGCCAGAGATATGAGCTCATTTGGCATACATCTTAAGCAGGGCATAGAAAGAGGCTGTATAAGAGGGCCGAGGATAGTTCCGGGAGGTCAGGTGCTTAGCATCACTTCAGGACACGGAGATATGGATACAAATTATCCTTTGGATTATGTGCAGAAAGACAACGTGATGACATATCTGGTTGACGGTGTCGAGGGCTGCCTTAAAGGAGTCAGGAAGCAGTTCAGAGAAGGCGCTCAGTTTATCAAGATATGCGCTACAGGCGGCGTATCCTCTCAGGTCGACGGACTTGATGATGTGCAGTTTTCGGATGAAGAACTAAAAGTCATGGTAGAAGAAGCAAAAAGACACGGAACATATGTAACGGCACATTGCACAGGCCTTGCAGGAGCCAAGCAGGCTCTTAAAGCCGGCATAAAATGCGTAGAGCATGGCATAACGCTTGATGAAGAATGCATTGATATAATGGTCAAAAACGATGTAAGCCTTGTGACAACTGTCAGCGTTTCGCAAAGCGTTACTACTTTTCCAGGCATACCAGAATTCATGCGCATAAAAGCAAAGAACTGCTGGGAACTTAACAAAAAATCCATTGCTTTGGCACATAAAGCAGGCATAAATATCGGTCTTGGAACAGACTATACGAATACGCCGAACACGCCTTTTGAACATATCGGAAGAGAATTCAAAGCGATTACAGACTGTGGCTTTACGAATATGGAAGCGATCCAGACAGGGACTATAAACGCTGCAAAAATCCTTAGAATGGAAGAAAAAATAGGCTCGCTTAATGAAGGAAAGCTTGCGGACATAGTAGTTATAAAGGGCAATCCCTTAGAAGATATAGATCTATTAACAGACAGCGTGAATGTCAAAATGGTCATGAAAGACGGCAAAATAGAAAAAATGATATAAGAAGACTTTTAAAAAGGGAAATAAGGGATGAGTAGAAAAACGGCAAGGGATGGTTTCGATTCAGAATTTTGTAATGTAAAATACGTAAAAGAAGACAATGCGGTGCTTTAACTTGGAAAAAGTTCGCAAGTTATGACAACTACAGAAAACCTACGATGCTTGCAGCGGGGTTACTTAAAAAATACAGTGGCAGCAGTTTTGTATGTGATGCTCGAAATGAATTTGAAGATGAAAAAACTGATGCAGAATGGGGCTTTTCAGTATTGTTACCTACTATGGCAGAAGCAGGATGCAAAAAGTAGTATTTATCATTAACAAAATTAGTGATATAGAAGGCGAAATGGATATGTGGACTAAAGAATTTCTGAAATATTTTATTGTAGATAAAGTTACTACGTATAAAGAAGACAAAAGTAAGATCAATAATTAAATAATAAATTTATAAAACACGTATACGTTGGTTGTATACGCGTTTTTATTGATATTGCTATATGATATAATAAATCGACCTTATTTTCAAAGGTTTAAAATGGAGTATGTAACGCTTTTGCAAATAATTTGTTTCATTGTTATGGGCATGGTTTTTTCATTCAGTAAGGGATAATTTCTAGTCGAGGGCTATAAAACAATGCCTAAAAGAGAAAAGAAGAACTGCGATACTGTTGCTGTGAGCAGATTTACGACTCAAATTATGTTTGATCTTTCTTTTAGCATATTACTTTTTATAGTACTGTTTGTGGCTGTAATAGGCTTTATGCTTATATGTGAACAAAGCAATAAATTCAAAAGATGAATGGAGAATGCAGATGACAGAATGTATAATAATGCAGATGGACGAAGATTCTCTTTCTTCTTGCAAAGAGTTAATAGTCGAATGTTATTGCGAAAATAAAAACATAGAAGAATATTATAAATAAAAAAAAGATAAAAATATGATAATAGCAGCTAAGAATAACGATGAAGTTATTGGCAGCATAACATTATCTAAAACAATCTGCTTACCTTTAGCTTTCAGACTTGCCCTATGCTTTTCAATGTTGCTGCAAAAGAAAAATATCGTAAGGGGAGAAGCGGCAAAAACCTTATGGATCATGTGATAAAATATGCGCCCAAAATGGGTATAAGTCTATTTCGTTTACAAGCCTTGATAACGCATTTAATGCGCAGAGATTTTATGAAAGCAAGGGATTTAAAAAGACAAGCAGTTTAAAATATAATATTAATCTATAATATTATTAAATCCATATTTGTAATATAATAGTATCGTTAATAATAGTATAATAGCTATATAAATTCTGATCTTCATTGCTTTTTTACAGCATCGTTTTTTTGCACAAATCATTTTCTTATAATATAGTATCATTCATATTTTTAAGGGGGAGTATCAATGAAAACGTATCCACACCTGTTCAGCCCGCTGAAAATCGGTTCAATAACACTTAAAAACCGTATCGAAGCAGCTCCTGTGAACATTTCAAATCCAACACAGGAAGGTTATCTGACACCTGAGAATATCCTTATATTCGAGGAAAAAGCTCGCGGTGGAGCAGCCATAGTACATATGGGAGAATGCAGGATAGACATGAAGACAGGCATATCCCACAGACTTGCTATTCCGCTGGAAGATCCGGAAGTACTGCCGTATCTGCATGCAGCTACAGACGCAATCAAACGTCATAATGCGGTTGCTGCCGTTGAGATACTGCATCCTGGGACAAGAAGCGATCCGCAATATTACGATGGACCTATTTGGGGACCAAGCGCAGGCCCTGGGCATTTAGGCAAGGACTATTCGGAACTCGATGAAGAAACGATCCATTATATCGTAGAAAAATTCGGCGATGCTGCCGAGATGGCTAAACTTGGTAATGTGGATATGGTAATGGTACACGCAGGACACGGATGGCTCTTACATCAATTCCTGTCGCCTCTAAACAACAGAAGAACGGATAAATACGGCGGGAGCCTTGAAAACAGAGCAAGGATAACGCTTGAGGTAATCGAAAACATACGTAAAAAATGCGG
>JGI11944J13513_1003343_pt1 | contig 10134 bp, 7 predicted proteins | sample TerdegcoTASludge_FD_13513 | JGI IMG/M metagenome (IMG submission 13513) | reverse complement strand
GAACCGATTCCTGTTGCCGGTCTTTCATCGCCTTCGCCACCCCTGCGGTATTGGATTTTGTTATATGCCGGTCCGGCAGCATTTTCCTTTCTCCATAGTGAGTCATTTTCGTTACGTGCATACTGGAATGGACCGACTCCCTTGCCTGTGAATCCTGTATGATAACCATTAACCTTCAGTACATCGGCGAAAGGCACATACTTTTTCATCCAGCTTGATGCATGCTGCCCGCTCTGTTCGTTCTGCCAGTGATGGCGGCCGGTTACCAGTGCGCTTCTTGAAGGAGCACTTCCGGGCGATCCTGCATAACAGTTTGTGAAATAGACCCCTGTACGTGCTACCCTGTCAAAAGCCGGTGTACTTACAAACCTGCATCCTGCAAAAGAGGTATGATTAAACGACTGGTCGTCGCTGATGGCAATGAGAATATTGGGTTTTTCGACCGATGTACAACCGCACAGACCATACATACCATTAATGGCAACTGCCGTAAGAACAGGTGAAAAATGATAAGCTTTCATGGATCAAACATTAAAAAACATTTTCTGAAAACAGTAGAAATACAATTTTACAATCCGTTAAAACCCGGTACGACAAGAAGCTCAGTTTCATTTTTCAGTTTGTCCGAAAATTTTTCCTTCCAGATTATGTCATAATGCGGTTCATTAAAATATCTCGCTGCTCTTCTGACAAGCAGTCCCAGGTTATTCTGAGACCCTTCCCATCCTCCTATCTGCTGCCATTCCCATTTTTCACTGTTATCAATATATTTAACAAGAAAGTCAAGAGCAGCTTTCAGGGAGCCGCCTTCCGGGTTTTTGTAGTTGAAAATATTAACCCCGACCTTCAATCCTGTTTCTCCGGCATCAAAGAAATTTCTGAGATTTGAAACAGAATATCCGAAGGCGTTTGTTCGTATCAGTTCCTCTGGTTGACGGCCGTCGGCTTTTATCATGGGGTCTATTCTCCGTCGGGGCATTTCGGATATTTTTTTTCTTACATATTCATCATTCCCGAGGAAGCGGGCAATACTTGTGACAATCACATCGTATGCAACCGAATGATTGTTTTTGTAATTATCTTCATCCTTGCCGTGGCTGCTTGTTGTGAGCCATACGAAGAAATCTTCAAACCATTTCCTTATTTTCCGTGAATCTTCTGCAGGTAAAGCACCTGATGCTTCAATAAGATTAATTGCATCGACCAGGTTATAGACACCTCTTATATCAATTATTCCGATTCCTCTTCCGGTTGTTATTCCCGGAATAGCCTGAGCGTATTGCATATGTGGATTCATAAGGGTGGCGGTATCAACGAACCATGTTTTCAGAAGGCTTGCAGCCTTGTCGGCATACTTTTTTTCACCCGTGAAGTACCAGGCAAGGGCAAGGGTTCTTGTTGCCGAAAAGAAATCCCCGAGCTGCGACCTGTCTATACCGTTATCAGGGTTTCGTATACCGTCGCGGCGGATATACGGTAAACCATCAGGCTTTGTGGTATCGGGCCACCAGTAGGGACCCAGGCTCATGTAATCGTGTTTGGTTCCTCCCGGCGGAACTATCTTTTTAAATGTAACAGAAAAAGGTCCCGCATTAAGGGCTTTCTCTGCATCAGACAAAAGCTTCCTGTAAGCCGGATAATAAACAGAGTTTTCATTTTTGAGATCCTTTTTTACTGCTTTCATGTGCTCATAATCCCATCCGGCAAACCTGTCACCGCGGATGTTATCCTTGCATGATGCCTGCAGAAAGACTGCATTAATGATTAATAAATAACTCAATATTTTCATTGTCAAATCTATATTACGGTTGAAAGATTTTTGTATCAATGGTTCTGAAAATAAAAAACAGAATATCTGCATCTTCAAAAATCAAAATTAAAAATCATTTGTCTCCGACAAATTTTATTTATGAAAAAAAATACTTTTCTCTGAAAGGTTAAAACCTGATAGTGCAATCTGATAGACTGATAACAGATTTTATTTGTTTTCCACAAAAAACAGTGCCGAAACTCTTTCAAGATGCAGGGGAAGACGTGTACTGGTTCGTCCTGATTTATCCCTGACAAAGGTTTCACTAACCTGTTTTATTTCTCCGTTCATCGGATTCCAGAGTGAAACATCACACGAATCTCTCAGTACCACATATGTATCAACCGTATTTTCCGTCGAGTTTGAAAAGAACCATATGTTTCTGTTATCCTTTACTTTATGTATATAGGTGAGTGAGCCGTCGTAAGCAGGTCCGATTTTAACCGGCCACATCGGTTCTTCGATAGTTACATCCCATACAGGAACTGCCTCTTTCATTATCGCCTGCATCATTTCAGGAGTGTAATCAGGCAGAAAATATGCTCTTCCGCCTGCTTTATTCCGGTTAATAAAATGAATCATAAATTCGTCTATCCTTCGCTGAAATTCCGCCCTGGTCGGTTGATCATCGGAAAGTCCGAAAACCTCAGCCATAATTTTTTTTATTTCGGCATCTTTTCCTACTTCAGCTGATTTTTGCGGAATCACTTTTGATGCAATGACAGTCCCCCCTGCGTTGTAAAATTCAAGTATTTTACGGGCATTGGTAACTGAAATGTATGTGCTTCCGGGAATTATAAGAACGGAATAGATTTCTTTATTAATCTCATTATCGAGGATGAGCTTATTTCCCTTTATTGTGCATTTTTCGTCAAGCACTTCGGGATGGATATAGGTGAAATCCATCCGGAGTCCTCTGAAAATTAATTCTCCGAGTTCAATATAGTCGGTTTCCGGCGGTATAATACCTCCTTCCCTTGCATAAGCTGTCTCCATTGTTTTCGCATTGGTGATGGAAGGATCGAAGTTCCCGAACCGGTAAGCAGCCTGAAGCGAAGCAATTGGATATAGTATTGCTACATCGGCAACATGCCTGCCATACTGAAGCATATAACATAACCGGCCGATAAATCTGTCACTTTCAGGTGTTTTAGCCCGTGGAAGAGCCCCTACCTGGAAGTTTACTCCCATTGCTGCCTGATCCATGGCAACCTTGTAAACAATTTCCGGGTTCATCACACGGTAGGCTGCATAAGTTTCGGCCATGAAAAAGGGTTTATCCCAGTTATAAGCGGCAGAACTGACCAGCTTATATGCTCTGTTTGTGCGGCCCCACCACCATATATCATCTATGCCGGGCACCTGCTGGTATTTAAAAACAAGCATCAAATCACCGTTGACAGGCACAGGATTATCAATTTCTTCCTGGTCAAAATGTCCGCTGAGCATTATCCTGTGGGTACGGCACCAGTCGTCCATTTGTCTGATATAGTTCTCACTGAAAAGCTTCGCCCTGAAACCCCACAGCATATTGCGTATGGCTCCCGTATTTGGTCCGATGTCGTAAAAGAGGGCAGGATAATATTTCATAGGGTCAAATCCGTAGACTTCAATAAATTCTTTGTTAAAATCCGGTGTCCATGCACGGCCTGCAGAAACATGCATTGCGGGTTCGTCGAAATGAGTAATTTTCAATACATCGCCAAAATATTTCTCAAGATTGTCGTAATGTGACTGGTAAACAAGATCAATAAAAGTTTTTACTGCTTCTTTATCCAGATAATCGACATAGCCGCTTTTGCGTCCCTGTCCCAGTGAAGCATCAGGATTAAGATAGAAAAACATTATTTTCCATTCTCCGCGGGGTACATTGCATGTCAGGACTCTGTTATTCTTTATATTTTTGCTTACATCAACCAGTTCTTTAGTATTCAGATTCATCATTACGGCTCCGATGGTTATGTATCCATCGGGAATTTCGAGTGATGCTTTTGCAGGTCCGGTAAAATCCTTTTCAGTTTTTTCGAGGCTTTTACCCGCATGCTCTGGATATTTTGAATAAAGGAGTCCTCCCGCCATGCCGCTGGGATAACCCACCTCATCATAAAAGACTATGGGTGGATTTCCGTATTTAAGTCCCGATTCAATGGCACCGGCGTATAATTTAAAATACTCCGGAGAAAGGAATGCCACCCCGTCATCTGAAGGCTTTGTTCCCGAACCCTCAAGATATTTTTTTGATAGATGCGAGGTTTTACCTCCGCTCATTCCAGGGTAAAAACCACCGGTTAAATCCCTTTCCGCCCATTCCTTTATCTGTCTGTCAAGACTTTCAGCGGTTGCATTAGACAGATTAAAAGTTAGCCATGCATGCTGGCGGTATCCCCGGGGCGGATCAGCGAACTTATCCGGATCAATATATTTAGAACTCTCGAAAGCGTCGACTCTGTAAGGTTGGGCATTGAGTCTAATCAGCAGGGGAAAGGATAATAATAAAATCAATAGCGCCACCCTGAAATTCGGGGCCATAAATTTTCTTTCCATAATGGTTCTCTTATTTTTTCAGTGATTCAAGAAAAGAGACAACTTCATAATGTCCATTGTTCCTGGCAAAAGTTATTGCATCATCACCGTCGGCATCTTTTAAAAACGGATTTGCCCTGTATGCCGTAAGTATTTTTACAATTTCCAGTTGGCCTTCTGCAGCAGCATACATCAGGGCTGTGTAATGCTCTTCTTTGTCGGTTATGTCGGGGTTGGCGTTATTATCGAGAAGCAGTTTCACAGCTTGCGGAAAAGGTCCCGAGGCAGCCATCATGAGGGCTGTTCGGCCATATTTATCCTGCAGGTTAACATCAGCGCCCCGGGTTATAAGTAATTTCATTATTTCCACATGGCCGTTATATGAGGCATACATAAGTGGTGTACGACCTTCCACGTCTCTTTCATTCGCATCAAATTTCTTCTCTAAGAATTGTGTAACAAGGTCTTTCTGACCGGTCAGGGCAGCCTCGTGAAAAGATATTCCGGGATTGAAACTGTCAGAAGCCGGTTTTTGGGGCATCTGAACTTTCGACTCTTTCCTACTTTCACCCGCTTGCTTACAACTTCCGAATGATAACAAAACGACGACAAAAAAGATAATGGTAACCCGAAATTTTAATGACATAATGTTTTATCTGTTATCTGTTGTTTATTAGCCATTTGCATCTGTCCGGCTCCCTTCAAAATGGAAAATCAAATATCTTAATTACACTTTCTCAGGCATTACGTAAGGTTTTCTGTACTCACGTGTAAGGTATTTATCGGCCTCCGGGTCGTTGACAAATTTTTCCTTTACCGGATCGAAAGTAAGTTTTCTTCCGGTTCTGTAGGAGATAACTCCCAGATGTCCGATTGCGGCCGAAAGATGTCCTTCCAGAATATCGTTATCAAGATCTTCCCTTTTCCGGCTTCTGACGCAGTCGATAAAATTCTTCCATCCGTTGCTCAGTTCCTCTTTCGAGAAATCACTATCTGATTTTGAAGGGCCGGGCTCGTTTTTTGGTCCGAAATAAGTTTTATAGCCGTTTGAGCTGAAGGTCATCCAGCCGAGGTCACTGTACAGAAAGCAATCGCCCGAATCCGGAAGTCCTTCAGGGTTGGTAGCCAGGCTCCTGACTTCATTCTGGACGATAACGCCGTCGTCGTATTCGCAAACTTCTATTAGAATATTGGGAACTTCCTGATCGTCGTCACGGGCAAATTTACCGCCTGTGCAATGGATTTTTACGGGATGGGTATTTTTATTCAGTGCCCATCTTATTGTATCCATTCGGTATATTCCATTGTTGCCGAACTCGGTGGTACTTGTATCCCAGAACCAGTGCCAGTTGTAGATATATCTGTTCTCATTGAACGGACGGTACGGAGCAGGGCCGAGGAACAGATCCCAGTGAACACCTTCAGGTATAGGGCTGTCAGGTACTTTTTCGATAGAGACGCGATAACGGTAGGTAATGCCTTTTGCCATATAGATTTTTCCCATTTTCCCCTCATGTACAAACTTTATCCCCTCTTTTACCGCTTTGCTGCTGCGGTAACATATTCCCGATTGTACAATTCTGTTGTATTTACGTGCTGCCTCAACCATTTTCCTGCCTTCGGAAATATTATAGCTGACAGGTTTTTCGACATACACATCCTTTCCTGCCTGGCATGCCCATACGGTCATAAGTGCGTGCCAGTGGTCGGGGGTTGCTATCGAAACAACATCTATGTCTTTGTCGTCGAGAAGTCTTCTGAAATCAACTTCCGTTTTCGGTTTTGCACCGAAGAGCTTTTCAACGGTTGCAACAACGTTCGGAAACAATCTTTCATCCACATCGCATATTGTTGTTACTGCCACGTTGGGAATTTCGGCATAGGTATTTATATGTACCATACCCCTTCCGTTAATCATTCCCCTGACATTCTTTCTCTGCCCGCTTATACCTATAACGGCAATGTTGATCCGTTCGTTCGGGCTGTCGGTTATCATGTTCCTCAGATAAGCAGGAGCAGCAAAAGCAGTTCCTGCAACAAGTGCAGACCGCCTGATAAATTCTTTCCTTTTCATGGTTAATGGATTTAATTATTTCTGGTAGTTTCTTATCGGCATTGATAAACTTTATTCTTACAAAGCATCCTGAAGCGCAAGGAAAAGTCCTTTGTAAACCTTCATAAATTCCACAGGTTCACAGCTTATCCGGCCTATCTCAGCATTGCAGTAGCCTTTATATCCCGATTCTGAGAGCAGTCTGAAAAATTGTCTGTAAGGATAGGAGGGATCGTGCAGATCGTGAATATGGACTCCTCTTATTCTGTCGCGTACAAGATTAAAGTTGTATTCGAGTCCGTTTCCCTGAGTATCTGACGGGTTACAATTCCAGTTCACATAAACGAAAGGACTCTGCGAGTAATCAATAATCTTTTTTATTACAGGGACAGAATCTGTGCCTGTTCCGTGCACACAAACCCTTACTTCAACACCATGGTCATTTCCGAATTTGCCCACTTCGGCGAGAGCTTTGCCGATCTGTTCCATTGTTTTTTCAGGAGGCACATTTGGAGGCAGGGCATTCGGGAAGACTCTTATTCCGGTAGCTCCAACGTCACGGGCAAGCAGTATATATTCTTTTGTGCCTTCTATATTTTTCTTCAATTCTGCCGGGTCGGGCGAATGATACTGAAAAGCACTGGCAAGGCTTATGGTTTCGATGGCAGAATCCTGAAACCGTTTTTTTACTTCTGCCCGCTGGCTCTGGTTAAGAGTAACCTCTACGCCATGAGCATGTGTTGTCCTCAGTTCAACCGAAAGGTACCCTGTTTCGGTACAATTTTTAATTATTGTATCAATATCCCATTTACTTCCGAGAAGGTAAGTCATAAGTCCTATTTTCAGGGGATTACGGTTGACAGGTTTAGCAGATATTTCACTGTGTGATTTTTCGGTGATCCCGAGGCCTGAAGCTGTCAATGCTGTTCCTGCGAGAGCAGATGAAATCAGAAATTTCCTGCGTGGAATCTTTATTTTCATGGTAAGGTGGTTTTTGAATTTCGGATGTTTTTGTTTTAAAATTAATCTAAAAATAAGAAAATAGAGCAGAACCCGATAAATATTAAGTTGAATATTTTAACCAAAGGATTTCACCTCATCTTTTGTCCCAGAGTTGAGCCCAGGTTATAATTTTGAGTATTTTCTACATCGTATTTACCAACGCCTTTTGCCATTAGCGCTTTTAATTCGGATAGATGTTTCTGGTAAACACCTCGGGGGTTGGTATTATGTTTTATTGCAATCGATGCTGCCATTCCTACTACTTCTCCCATCATTCCGGTAGTACGCATTACCCGAACGGTTCCCAGTGCTACATGGGTAACACTGATGTTTCGGCCTGCCATGAAAAGGTTTTCCACATTCCGGGAATACAGACAGCGGTAGGGTATCGGGTAAATATGGATTTTTTTATTAACTGCTATTGATTTAAATTCCATACCCGGAAAATGTTTGCTGTTTTCCGGATCCGGATAGTGCAGGTCAATAGACCAGGATGTTGGTACAGAAGCATCAGGATACACCACATAGTTAATAATGTCATTTTCCGTAAGGATATGGTCACCCATTAATCGCCTTGATTCCCTTTTTCCTGCAATATAAGCAACCCATTCCAGTTTGCGGCTGGCGAATTCTTCTGCAGCAACTTTATTTTTTATTGATGACCAGTTTGAATAAACCACCAGCAGGCCGTAATCGCGGATGCGTTCAAAATCATATATCTGATCGAGATTCATGCCTGTTTCCCAGGTCCATTCGCCCATGGTTACTTTTTCAGTATTGGTTTCGTTAAATTCCAGTCCGTAATGGAATTCGGGGAAACTAACCGGTTTATCATTTTCCACTGAATACCATTGAACTGAAGAGCCCATAGTCATTTTATCCGCTTTATCGGGAGCGGAAGGTTCACCAAATTCGTCTCGTCCTTCGCGTCCCATGGCATAATCAGCACCGGCAAGGAAACCGATGGTTCCGTCGCCCGTACAATCGGCGAACAATCGGGCAGAGAAAGAAAGTTCTTTTGAGGTCTCAATATTTCTTGCATAGACCTCTTTTATCCGGTTACCTTTCATTTTAACGTCAAATGCATGGTACCCTGTAAACAGAGATATGTTTTCTTCGGCCTGCACTATCTTTATTTTCTTTTCGTCCTCATAGTATTCCGCAGGTCTTGCATTGCCTCCGCGTGAAGGGCCAATCTCTTTTACGACATTACCTAAAGCGGGATAAGGATCAACATTTATTCTTCCTCCAAGGTGGACCCTGACTTCCGAACTGTTATTACCTCCCAGTACAGGACGGTCGTGAATGAGTGCCACCTTCAAGCCCAGTCGGGCAGCCGATATAGCTGCCGCTGTACCTGCTATTCCTCCGCCGACAACTACAAGGTCAAACTCTCCGGCTTTTTCTGGTTTTCGGGGGATACCAGTGTGTTTTCTTCGGAATTTAGCCAGAGCCTTTGTCTCATTGGGCGGTGGGGTGTTATCTTTTGTGAAGTAAATGGCATCTACCCTTCCGTTGAAGCCAGTCAGGTCGTGTAATGTAATTTTTATGTTTGTTTCGGAGATATTTACTTTCCCGGCATTTTGCCAGAACCATTCGGAACCTGAAGCTCCGAGTATTGCACCGGTTTGTTCTCCATTTATCAGCAACTGAAATTTTCCGGGACCCTCACCATTGTACCAGGGAGAGGTCCAGTTGTATGTACGGACAAAAACGTTGTATTCTCCGTTTGATGGGAATTCAACGGTTGTTTCCGCATCGGCAGCCGGCACACCCAGTCCGTGAGCCATCAGATACGGAGAGCCCATCAAATCCATAAACTGCTGGTCAACAACCCAACCCCCTTTATTGCGGAAATTTTCAGCTTCCACAAGAACTGAGGATTTCCGGGAGGTAAAACATCCTGAAATAATTATAAAAACCGAAAGAATGACAGTTCTAATCACAGTAGATTAAATTTCCTGTGAAAATAATTTGATTTTTAATTAAAAACTGCATTAGCAGTGCGAAAATGTGTATTTGTGCAACTTTTTTCTGTAAAATTTAATTTACCACGGTTAATTTTTTCTCTTCTTTATAATTTACAGAAGGGAGAATAGCTATATCCTGTTCCTTCGAGACTTTATCTTTTCTCCGGTTCCATTGATGTTTCATTTTAATATTATCCCATCAACCCGTAATTTTTTTAACTCCTGAAAACTCCGTCTTATTTCCTGAAAAATTTTTTGTGATCTTATTTACTTTGTTTGTTTTCATCCCTTCCTCGGGCAAGCCCGGGTCGGTCTGAAAACAAAAATCCCTCGCCGCTTATGCGGCAAGGGCTTTTTCTTTGTAGCGGGGGAAGGATTACTCGTCACCTTGTTCCTCGTGATCCTTTTTTGGGGGTGCTTAACAACGAAAAATCCCCGCATCCGCCTTCGGCGTCTGCACCGGTCTTTTTGTTTTCATCCCTTCCTCGGGCAAGCCCGGGTCGGTCTGAAAACAAAAATCCCTCGCCGCTTTTGCGGCAAGGGATTTTTCGTTGTAGCGGGGGAAGGATTACTCGTCACATTGTTCCTCGTGATCCTTTTTTGGAGGTGCTTAACAACGAAAAATCCCCGCATCCTCCTTAGGCGTCTGCACCGGTCTTTTTGTTTTCATCCCTCCCTCGGGCAAGCCCGGGTCGGTCTGAAAACAAAAATCCCTCGCCGCTTATGCGGCAAGGGCTTTTTCTTTGTAGCGGGGGAAGGATTACTCGTCACCTTGT
>JGI11944J13513_1003342_pt1 | contig 10139 bp, 6 predicted proteins | sample TerdegcoTASludge_FD_13513 | JGI IMG/M metagenome (IMG submission 13513) | reverse complement strand
GCACGTATAAAACCTAGCTTGCAGCTCCTCAAAAGAGAATCTTCGCTTTAAGAGGATAGACGCTATAACCATCAAAGCCAATATGCCAACAGCCAGCATAAATTCAAGGGATCTGACACATAAGGCCTTGTCCCCCAGATTTGTAAAAACAAGAACCCCTGGAATAATGCCAATCATTGTGGAGAGTATGTAGTCGATATATTTAATCCTGGTCAGTCCTGCTCCATAGCTTATTACATTAAAGGGTATTATGGAAATAAGCCTCATCATTAAGACCAGTAGAAAACCGCCCTTTTCCATTCCATCCTCAAATTTTTGCATTTTCCCTTTAACAAGCTTTTCAACAAAATCTCTTCCCAGCAACCTGGAGATATAGAAGGCAACTGTTGCGCCAATCATAGCACCGATTATTGTATACAAGGTCCCGAAGTACATTCCGAAGGCCATTCCCCCTGCAACCGCAATAACCGAACCCGCTGGGATCACTGAAAACATTGTCATATAAACAATAGGTCCAAAAACACCGTAAGAAGCTATATAGTCCCGTAATCCCTCTGCTGTTGGGTTTTCAAACATTCCTGATTTTTGGGATAAGTAAAAAATTGTAGCAAGAATCAGGATAACAGCTGTTGTGATCATATTCTTTTTGCTTAACCATTGCATTTAAAACCCCTCCATCAAATGATCACAGCTTTATAGAGCTGCCCCTGAATTCCTAAAGCAGCTATCCGGAAACAAAGAATGCTCAACACATGGTATTTAACCAGTAAAGAGCGTTCCTTTAGTTTTAGTCAACTAGATAAAATTTAATTTTAATTTATCCCTTCAAGTTTAAGAAATATTAATTTTATTATATATTTTTAAAAATATATAAAGCAATTGCTTATTGTTTATATAAAAAATAGTCATATAAACAGCTGCGCAAATAAAATACTTTTATGAACAAATGGGACATGGTAATTTAATACTTTAGCCCCAAGTTTTAAAGGCTTTTTTTTCTAAACAAAATACTCCGCCTTTGCATCCGGGAAAAATTCACCAACCATATCCTCAAAATAAGCTTTAACCTCCGCAAAGAGTTCCTTTGGGTAGACATATTTACCGTACCCGAACTGCCCAAATTTAAAGGTCCTGTCCTCTTCTTCCAGGTCCAGCCGCGTGTTCGGGAAAACCTCCAGGATGGTGCTCTTGGCCCTTTTGGTAAAGCGGTGGGTAATAAACTCAAAGGTAAGGCCGGTAACTTTACCATCAAGCTCCGCAGCGGCTGTCTTGAACAACTCCCGGTAGCTCTCCCGCCACCCTTCCGAGACAATAATGGGCGCCACCAAAAACCCCAGCGGGTAGCCGGCCGACGCCACTCTTTTGGCCGCCGCCAGCCTTTCTTCCAGCGGCGGGGTGGCGTGCTCGAACTGCCTGATGATCTCCCCGGTATTGATGCTGAAGCGAAAACGGGTATGCCCATGATGGGGCGCTTCCAGCAGCGTGTCAACATCGGTGAATTTGGTGACGAAGCGGAAGCGGCCGCGCCCCTGTTCCCCGAAGAACTCAATAGCCTTTCTTAAAATGCCGGTGTAAGGCTCCGTGGGAATCGGGTCGGACGTGGCGGCCCCCTCAAAGACAGTGACCGCCGGCTTTCTTTTTTCCAGGTAATCTTTGGCGGCGCTCAAGATTTCCTCAGTGTTGACATAGATACGGATGTAAGGCTTTCTGCCCAGGTTGGTGAGCAGGTAGCAGTATTCACACTTGCCGGGGCAGGAAGTGGCCAGGGGCAGTTGAAAGTGGGCCGACGGCCTGCAGGTTTCAAAGCGCATCGTCCGGCGCACTCCCACCACCAGGGTGCGTTTGCCCTCAAAATAGCCTTCGCCCGGGGTTTTGCCCGGAATCGAGGTGACCCTGTTATGAGATGACGTGAAGCCGGTTTCAACACCCCGGTCCTTGAAATAAGCCAGCAGCTTATCCCCCAAAGGGTACCGCAGGGAATCCGGTTCAAATATTACCCTTTGGGGAATAAATACCATTCTTAATCACCAGCTTCTTAAAATAGTATAATTATAAAGCAAGTTCAGTATTACGCGAGCTCTACCCGGAGGGCGATTTTGACTGGTAATCATCTGTCCCGGACTTAGAAAAAAATTATTTGATTCAAAGTTATTATTCCAATAAAATAGAAACTAAAACAATCTAAATACCAATGATATTATCCGCGTTGAGGGGGCATCAGAAATTGGCACAAGATAATACATTAAGAAAATACTCGTTAATCACCGTAATGCTGGCTTCATTCATGACTCCCTTCATGGGCAGCGCGGTCAATTTGGCCATACCGGCGATCGGGGAACAATTCAACAGCAGCACTTTCATGCTGAGCTGGGTGGTAAGCGGCTACCTCCTCTCTTCAGCGGCGCTGCTTCTGCCATTCGGCAGGCTGGCGGACATTCTCGGCAGGAAAAAGATTTTTGTGTGGGGTATTTTTGTTTTCACTCTGTCTTCATTGTTATGCAACCTGGCCTGGTCCATCCAGGCGCTGGTTTTCTTCAGGCTGCTGCAGGGAGCCGGCGGCGCCGCGCTCTTCAGTACGGGCATGGCCATATTAACCTCGGTTTTCCCGCCCCAGGAGAGAGGCAAGGTGCTGGGCATCAACGCCGCCACAGTTTATACCGGCCTTTCCCTGGGGCCGGTGCTGGGCGGCGCGATGAACCAGCACTTCGGCTGGCAGTCCATATTCTATCTCAACGTGCTGATTGGCTTGCCGGTCATGCTGCTGGCGGTTTGGAAAATAAAGGCGGAGTGGGCGGACGCCCGGAGCGAGCGGTTTGATTGGAACGGCGCCGCGCTCTACAGCGTTGGTTTGGGGTCTTTAATGTACGGCTTCTCAGCCATGGCCACCTATGCCCCGGCCAGAGTATTCACCGCTGCCGGCCTGATTTTGCTGGTCCTGTTCGTCAGGCGCCAGGCCAAGGTGCAACAGCCCATGTTGAATATCAAGCTGCTCAGCGGAAACACCGCGTTCGCCTATTCCAACCTGGCGGCTTTCATCAACTACAGCGCGACTTTCGCGGTCGGCTTCCTGCTCTCCCTGTACCTTCAGGTGGTTTTGGGCTATAACTCCCAGACAGCGGGCCTGATCCTGCTGTCGCAGCCGGTGCTCATGGCGCTGCTGTCTCCTTTCGCGGGAATTCTTTCCGACCGCGTGGAGCCGAGGATAGTCGCTTCCTGGGGAATGGGCCTGACTACAATCGGACTGGCCTTATTTTATTTCATCGGCAAAGACACTCCCACATGGTTTATCGTGGCCAATCTCGCCCTGCTGGGTATCGGCTTCGCGCTATTTTCCTCCCCCAACAACAACGCTATTATGGGATCGGTGGAAAAGCAGTTCTACGGCATAGCTTCATCAACCCTGGGAACCATGCGGCTCACCGGACAGGCCGCCAGCATGGCGCTGGCCACGCTAATCATAGACTTGCACATCGGCAGCGCCCAGCTGAATGCCGCAGACCCCGGCCTGCTCATTAAAAGTTTCAAAATATCTTTCATTATATTTGCCGTTGCCTGTTTAGGGGGAATATTCGCCTCCCTGGCCAGGGGCGACATGAGGGGAGCTTCAATCCCCGATGAGCGATAAGTCAGCATCTGCCCGGCCGTCAGCGCGTTTTACGAGTTGATTGAATAGGTGGGCTGCTCTGGCCACGGGAACGGCGGCGGAAGCTTTTTCCGGAACTCAGGGTGATATGCTTAGTTCAATGCAGGAGATCCCCGTCTGAGGATTTGTTGCCTTGTCTTGCAAGAGCCTCCCGGTCCGGTGCCAGAGGGGGCTGCTCCATCCATTCATTTTTAATCATTATACTTTACTGAGAATTTAATTTTCCTCATCAAGCAGCTTTACTTTTCTACTGGGGAACAATGATGAACTATGCTGACGAATTCCTTGACTTTCCGGGAATCAAGCCACCCTTCCCGGGTAACCCCGCTGTGCACATCAACGGCATATGGCTGTACCGTCCGGACGGCTTCCACCACATTGCCGGAGTTTAACCCGCCGGCCAGGATTAGCGGCCGGGGCCATATGTCGTTCTTCAACCGCCTGGCTGCCTGAAAGTCAATAGTCAGGCCTGTGGAGCCTACTTTGCCCTTGCTGAAGCTGTCCAGCAATATGCAGTCCGCCCCGGCGGCAAGGTACTCGCTGCCGCATTGAGTCAGATTATCTCCCTCGCTCGCGCCGGCCCCCTGCACGTGCAGCGTTTTGATAATTTCCACAGGTATTTTTGTCTTGAGGAGCGCCACATCTTCGGGCTTGTTGAATCCGTGCAGCTGAACGGCGTCCGGGCGGCAATGCTCCACCAGGCGGCAAATTCCGTCTGTATTTTCTGCGGTGATGATCAACACCGAGCGGATGGAAGGCGGTACCAGGGCAATAAACCGGCCGGCCTGTTCCCGGCTCAGGTTGCACGCGAGAGGCTGCCAGACCTCGGTGATAAAGCCGATTGCGTCCACTCCCGCCTTTGCCAGCAGTTCTATGTCCGACTCTTTCCTGCTGCCGCAAATCATTGTTTTGGTCATATTACTCCACCCCGCACCGGACGAAATCAGCCACAGTCCGGGCAGGGTCCCCGGACAGCAGGAACGCCGTGCCCACAAGCACCGCGTCGGCGCCTGCGGCAATGGAGCGCCGGACATCCGCCGCATCCCGGTGGGCGCTTTCACTAACAATCAGCGCATCACCCACCACCTGGCGGTAGCGGAAGAGCACGTCTTGTCCGAGCCGCAATTTATCGTCCCCTATTTCCAGCTCATCTATGTTTTTATTGTTGAATCCGACCAGCCGGGGCAGCGGCTCCAAGCCCCTCACCAGCGGCAGGTCCTCTATCCCCCTGGTTTCCACAAGGGCCGACATGCCTTGCCGGCGGACATATTTCAGCAGTTCAGGCAGTCTGCCGCCCGCCATGTGAGCAATCAGCAGCAAAGTTACCCTGCCGGGACAAGCAGGGTCCACTGCGGAAACCAGCGAGCGATAGAAGTCCACCCTTGCCTGGTCCGTAATGAAGTCCTTGATCAGCAGGGGCAGCGGCGTGGAGCGTAAAACGGCCGGAATATCTTTTTCGGGCTGCCCTCCAAAATGTACAGGCTCAGTCACCAAAGAAATGCCCGCGGCGCCGCCTTTTTCGTAGCACCTGGTGAGCAGTGCGGCGTCCCGGTCGTCCTGCCCGAGCTGCACCGCCAGCTTGGGAATTACCCGCTTTATTTCAGCAATGACCGGAACGTCGCCCCGTTGGCGGGCAGCGATAATAGATTCCGTCAGATTCAATGCAGCGCGCCCCCGATTTCCTGCGTTTTGCTTCTAATCTCATGCAACTTGGCCAAAGCCAGACCCGAGTCCAACGTCTCCCTGGCCAGCGCCAAACCTTCCGTCAAGTTTGCCGCTTGATCAGCCACCACAAAAGTGGCGGCCGTGTTTAGGAGAAGCATATCCCGCCGCGGCCCTGTTTCCTTTCCCTCAAAAATATCCATGATTATTTTCGCGTTGTCGTCAGGACCGCCCCCGGACAGCTCATCAATGCCACAGCGTTTCATGCCGAAATCCTCAGGCACGATAACAAAATAGTCGATCTTGCCGTCCTTAATCTCCGCCACTTTGGTTTCCCCCATCAGCGAGATCTCATCCAGTCCGTCCATCCCGTGCACAACCATGGCATGGGTCAAGCCGACTTCCCGGACCACTTCGGCCACCTGTTCCACCAGATGAAGCTGATATACGCCGAGCACATGCCTTTTTGCGCCAGCGGGGTTGATCACCGGCCCGATAATCGTGAAAAATATCGTTTTGATGCCAAGGTCGTTTTCCGGTCCGAAAACTTTCATCATCACCGGGTGATAAAGCGGCGCGTACAAGAAGGAAAAGCCGATTTCCTCAATGAGTTTTTCCGCATGCAGCGGCTCAAGGTCCACCGGTATGCCCAGCGCCTCCAGCACATCGGCGCTGCCCGAAGAATGTGAAATGGAACGGGAGCCGTGCTTGGCGATTTTCACTCCGGCGGCGGCGGAAATTATCGCGTTGGCGGTGCTGATATTAAAGGTAGTCAGGCCGCCGCCGGTCCCGCAGGTATCGGTCAAATCACCGTTCACCCGCGGGTTTATGGTCACGCAGGCCCGGCGCATGGCCTTGGCAATTCCCGCTATCTCCGCCGTGGTCGGACCCTTCATCAACAGCGCCATTAAGAATCCCGCTATCTGCGTGGGTGAAAATTCATCTTCTTTTATACCGAAAATCACCTTATCTATTTCTTCCTGATTCAGCTCCTGTGTTTTAATCAGCTTCTGCAAAATGCCTTTCATTATTTTGCTCCTCTCCTTCATATCAGTCTGGATTAAATCAATTATTTCCGGCTCAAGACAACAGTTTTTTGCCGGTTGATTGATTCGGTGACGGTTATGGGAAGATGTTGCAGGAAGATTATAAGAGGAGGTGCGGGTTAAGCCATTTTGGCATAAATAAAACCAGCGCCTAGTCTGAGCGCTGGTTAGTGATTGATCTAACAGCCTCAACTCAGCTCTGTCTGCTCTCGTCTCTTCTTTATTAACTCGTCTCGTCACCTGTAAACTTAATTTTAATATAACACCGCGTTTTATAACTGTCAATAAAGTTTGCGACAATACCCCGTCACATCTTTATATCGATATCTTTCCTTTTATGCGATAGCTGGTTACAATAATAGTAATTGTTTTCTTGGGACAGGGGGTTATTCATTTGCATGAATTGATCGCTAACATACCGCTTTTTTCCGGCTTGGACAGGATCAACCTGGCCAAAATAATCCCCGAAATGGAGAAGACCTCATTTGCCGCCGGACAGATCATATTTAACCAAGGTGACCCGGGAGACTCCCTGTTTATCATAGTTGACGGATTCGTTAATATTTTTTGCACCGGCACTGAAGGTAAAACACAAGAGCTTGCCTGCCTGGGCACAGGGGAGTGCTTCGGAGAAATTTCCTTATTGACCGGCCAGCCCCGGACAGCCAGCGTTAAGGCCGCGACAGGCTTAACTGTATACGTGTTGTCTCAAACGGGCCTTTATCGCTTAATGAAAAAACATCATTCTCTTTCAATTTATTTCAATGAAGTATTAGCCGCGCGGCTCTTAGCCACCAACGCCGGACCAAGCGGGGAAAAGAGGGAAGAAAATGCAAGGGACACCCTAATAAACGGGCGTTATCTCACGGAAAATATCACGTACAGGCGTCGACAACCAACCAGTCGCTTCAATAATACAAGGATATCAATTGCCCTTGCGGGAGCGGCATTATGTATTATTTCCACCTTCTTTTTCTTGTCAAGTGGCTTGAGCAAACCTCACATAATATTTATTGAGCTGCTGCTGGCGGCGACTTTCTGCTGGGGGTTGAATATCTTTTCATTTCATGTTGTATCTCTCTCCCTGCCTGTGCTGGCGGTCCTCTTAGGCGTCACCGCCACGGAAACGGCTTTTTCCGGTTTCTCCAACTCCTCATGGTATCTCCTGCTGGGCGTGTTTGCCATATCGGCGTCCATATCAAAAACAGGCTTATTGTTCAGGCTGGCGCTGTTATTACTGAGGAAATTTCCTCCCAACTACTTCGGGCAAACGCTGGCCTTCGCTCTGACCGGCCTGATCTTGACACCGGTTATCCCTTCAAATAATTGCCGGGCCGCGCTGGCCAGCCCGCTTGCCCGCAGCTTAAGCCAAGCCTTGAATCTAAAAAACTACAGCCCCGGCTCAGCGGGCATGGCCATGTCCTGCTTATTGGGTTTTGGTCAAATGTCTTTTTTGTTTCTCAACGGCTCGTCATCCAATCTCCTTGTATTAGGGCTGCTGCCGGCGGAGGTAAGTTCAAAAATAACATGGGGATATTGGTTGAAAGCGGCGTTGCCAATGGGCGCACTTTTCTTTTTTTTATCTTACCTGTTGATTATCCTTCTTTACCGGCCCCAGGAAAAACTGCGACTCAACCCGGCCGTTATCGAGGCGCAGATTAAGATTCTCGGGCAGATCACCATGCAAGAAAAAATATCGTTAATGACTGTTATAATTACGATCCTCGCTTTCCTGACCCAGCCCTGGCACCACATCAACACCGCCTGGATCGCCATGCTTGGCTTTTTGATTTTGAGCGGGTGCGCGATACTGGATGAAAAAAGTGTGCGCTCAGATATCGACTGGAGTTATCTGATCGCATTCGGCTCTTTAACCGGACTGGGGAGCATCATGTCCTCTATTGGCTTAACTGCCGTTATTGCAAATAGCGTGGCGCCTTATTTGCATTTCACAGGGAATAAGGTGCTAATATTATTATCCATCATTCTTGTCTTCTACCTGATTCGTTTCGCCCTGCCCGCCGCGCCCGCCCAGATAATCACCATGATTATGTTTATGCCGCTGGCTTCCGTGACCGGAATTAATCCATTCATTATCGGCTTGATCGTGATTCTGTGCAGCAACCCCTGGTTTCTTCCCCATCAAAGCACTGTTTACCAAAATGTTATTAATGGAACCGAGGGAAAGTCGTTTCGCCATGAACAGGTCCTGAAACTTGCCCTCGCGCATTTCGTGATCACTCTGGTTGTAATTATTACCCAGATTCCATATTGGCGGGGCATCGGCTTGCTCCGTTAAAACTCGTTAATCAACTAATAATTTCCGCCACAATACGATTCCGCCCCTTTAACTTTGCTTCATAAAGAGCGCTGTCCGCCCGCGCCAGCAACTCCTTCAAAAAATCCTCCCGTATATTTATCGACTCTGCATTTACGACACTAATCAGGCCAATACTGAGGGTAACCGTCAAATCCCCGATCATGGTCTTGACAATTTGGTTCTCCACCATCGACTTGATTCTATTGGCCAAAACAACCGCGCCTTCATTGTCCACCTGGGGTATGTAAATGATGAATTCATCACCCCCGAACCTGGCCATTATATCCGACTTGCGCAGAGCCTTCTTGATGATTTCCACAACATCCCGCAGCACATCGTCTCCGGTTAGATGTCCGTGAGTGTCGTTAAGAAGCTTAAACCTGTCCAAATCCATCAGCATCAGCGAAAACGGAATATTGTAGCGGTGCGCGGCAACAATTTCATATTCCAGTTGATTCAGGATGTACCGTTTGTTATAACAACCGGTCAACGCATCCGTAATAGCCATCTGCTCAAGCTTCTTGTTCGCTTCGTAAAGCTCTGTCTGAAACCGCAGCAACTCATCGTTCTGCCGTTCAAGAGTCGCATTTTTTTCGTTGATTTTTTCAATCAGCTTGCGCAATTCCGTTACGTTGTTAAAAGTAATGCTCCGGCCCAACAAATTTTTTTTGTGGTCCACCACCGGTGCAATATGCATAGTGATATGGCGCGGTTGTTCCCGACGGATAACTATTTCCGTCTTTAGTTTTTTCAATCTCTTTTGGTTATAATCTTCCAGGAACAATCCGGCCGACTCAGTTTCTGAATGTGGATAGAACTTTTTAATATCAAAAACTTGGCCGGGCTGGAGGCTGAGCAGTTTGCCCGCACTCTTGTTAATATCGAGAACTACTTCATTTTGGTCAATGATCACCATGCCTGTGGCCATGCTGTCAATTACTTCACGCCGGGCAATATTTACAATTCTGAACAAGTCATACTTCTGTATGGCTACCACAAAACATATGGTTAAAATAACGATGCCGGAGGAAGTCAGCCCCGGCACGATAACAGACTTAGGCAGAACAAAAGTGTTTAACAACACATCAGCGATTGACAGCGCGAGAAAAAATACAACTCCCCAGATACAAAGGCTCAGCTGCTTTTTCTTGTTTTTTTCAGAGACAGTGGCCAGCTCGTTTACCATTAGCGCACCGCCCACGATAAAGTAAATTATTATAAAAAATACAAACAGCCAAAAAAATGGCCCGTAAGTGCGCGTCATCCAGCCGTCAGCGGATGGCCGGGCGAACAAGTAATGCCACGGGTTGGTTATAACAAGCAGCGAGCACAGGACGGCGGGCGCGGCCCACAGGCACAGGTGCAGTTTCCTCGCGTTGCTGATCTTCCCGGTTAAAACAAGAGAAAACACATGCCACCCGTAGCCGAGAAAGCAGAGACTGACAAAAGCCGCGCTGAGAAATATCCA